>Ga0310343_10000011_pt1 | contig 106043 bp, 104 predicted proteins | sample HC15DNA2025_MG_FD_203519 | JGI IMG/M metagenome (GOLD analysis project Ga0310343, IMG submission 203519) | Marine microbial communities from station ALOHA, North Pacific Subtropical Gyre - HC15-DNA-20-25_MG | ecosystem: Environmental > Aquatic > Marine > Oceanic | place: Pacific Ocean: North...
CCACACAGGCCCTGGTCATCCTGGCTCGCAAGCTCGCCCGCGTCGCCTTCGCCTTGATGAAATACCAGGAGAACTATTGCGCCCCAGGCTCTCATGAGCCTTGTTAGGCACCATAGAATCTCCCACAGGGCCCGCTCGCACAGGTTCAGGCGGCTTCTTCGTGGCCTTCGTCGCGGCCCAGCAGCATGTACATGGCCGGCACCACGAACAGCGTGAACAGGGTGCCGATGGTCATGCCGGCGGCCACCACCAGGCCGATGGCGAAGCGCGCGCCGCCGCCGGGGCCGGCGGCGATCAGCAGCGGCACCATGGCCAGCACCAGGGCGGCGGTGGTCATCAGCACCGGGCGCAGACGCACGGCGGCGGCGTGTTCGATGGCGCGCCGCTTGCCCATGCCTTCCAGCTGCATCTTGTTGGCGAACTCCACGATCAGAATACCGTGTTTCGATATCACCCCGATCAGCGTCACCAGGCCCACCTGGGTGTAGATGTTCAGGGTGGTCAGGCCCAGGCTGACGAAGATCATCGCGCCGCACACCGACATGGGGACGGTGATCAGCATGATGATCGGGTCACGCCAGGATTCGAACTGGGCGGCCAGCACCAGATAGATCACGATCAGCGCGAAGAAGAAGGTGACGATCAGATCGCTGCCCTCCTTCATGAACTGACGGGACTGGCCCGAGTAATCCACGGAATAGCCGGAAGGCAGCACCTCGTCGGCGGCGTTTTCCAGCACGCCCAGTGCTTCACCCAGTGTCACCCCGGGGCGCTGTACGCCGGAGATGGTCACCGCGTTGAGCTGCTGGAAACGCTTCAGCTGCTGGGGCTGCACGGTTTCTTCCAGGCTGATCACGGTGGCCAGCGGCACCAGGTCGCCCTGGCCGGTGCGCACGTAGTATTGCTTGAGCTGCTCCGGCGTCAGACGGCTGCCCCGCTCCACCTGCGGGATCACTTTGTAGGACCGGTTCTCCAGGGAGAAGCGGTTGGCGTAGCCGCCGGCCAGCATGGCGCCCAGTTCCTGGGCGAGCTGCTGCATGGTGATGCCGAGGCTGGCCGCTTTCTCCCGGTCCACCAGGATGTTGTAGCGCGGCTTGTCGATCTTCAGGTCGGTGTCCATGAAGATGAACTTGTTGCTGGCGCGCGCCTTCTCGAGCACCTCGTTGGCGAACTCCTGCAGGTTCTCGGTGGGCTCGGTGGTACCGATCACGAATTCCACCGGCAGCGCGCCGCCGGCGGTGGGCAGCGAGGGCGGCACGAACGCCGCCACCTGCAGGCCGGCGATGCTGTTGATCTTCTCGGACAGCTCGTTCTTGGCCTCGGCGGTGCTCTGCTCGCGCTCGTTCCAGCTTTTCAGCACGAAACCGGCCAGCGCGGTGTTGGAGGCGGTGGTGGAGCCGCCGCCGCCGATACCGTTGAGCAGGAACACATTGTCCACCGACGGCATGGTGTCGGCGATGTCGTTGAACTCGCGGGTGAACGGCTCGAGGTAATCCAGCGTCACATAGGGGTCGGCGGTGGACGAGGTGAGCACGAAGCCCTGGTCTTCCGCCGGCTCCAGTTCGCTGGGCGAGGTCACGAACAGGAAGTAGCAGGACACCAGAATCACCGCGCCGAACACATAGATCACCGGCAGCTCGTTGAGCGCGCCGTGCAGGCGCCGCTCATAGCTTTTTTCCAGCTTCTCGAAACGCCGGTTCACCCAGCGCTCGAAGCGGTTGCCGGTGCGGTCCGGGTCGTGCTCCTTGAGAATCTTGGCGCACATCATCGGCGACAGCGTCAGCGCCACCACGCCGGACAACAGCACGGCGCCGGCCAGGGAGAACGCGAACTCCACGAACAGGGTGCCGGTGAGACCGCCCATGAAACCGATCGGCAGGTACACCGCCACCAGCGTGGTGGTCATCGCCACCACCGGCCAGGCCAGTTCCCGGGCGCCCTTGATGGCGGCGTCGTACGGCGACAGACCCTCTTCCACGTGTCGGTGAATGTTCTCCAGCACGATGATGGCGTCGTCCACCACGATGCCGATGGCCAGTACCATCGCCAGCAGCGTCAGCAGGTTGATGGAGAAGCCCATCAGCAACATCAGGAACAACGCGCCGACCATCGACAGCGGCACCGCGATGGCGGGAATCAGCACCGAGCGCAGTGACCCCAGGAACAGGTAGATCACCGCGATCACGATCAGCACCGCCTCGATCAGGGTTTTTACCACCTCGTCGATGGAATCCTGAATGTACTCGGTGCCGTCATAGGGAATGTCCCCGGCCATGCCTTCGGGCAGTTGCGGGAACACTTCGTTTTCCAGGATGCCGCGTACTTCCTCGATCACATCCAGGGCGTTGGCGTCGGTGGCCACCTCAATGCCCATGAAGGTGGCCTGCTTGCCGTTGAAGGTCACCGACGACTGGTACGACTCCGAGCCCAGCTCCACGTCCGCCACGTCTTCCAGGCGCACGATGGCGTTGTCCTCGGAGCGGATGATCAGCCGTTCGAACTCCTCGGTGGTGTTCAGGTCGGTGGCCGCTTTCAGGTCCAGCGCCACGTTGGAGCCCTTGGTGCCGCCCACCGCGGCCAGCACGTTGTTCTGCTGCAGGGCGCCGTACACTTCCGAGGGGGTGATACCCAGCGCCGCCATCCGCTCCGGCTTCAGCCAGGCACGCATGGCGAAGGTGCGGTCACCGAGAATCCGCGCGCGCTGCACGCCGTTGACCGTGGCCAGCTTGGGCTGCACCTCGCGCACCAGATAGTCGGTGATCTGGTTGTTGTCGAGAATCTCCGAGGAAAACGACAGATACATCGAGGCGATGTTCTGGCCCACCGCCAGTTCGATGGTGGGGTCCTCCGCTTCCTCGGGCAGCTCGCTGCGCATCTTGTTGACCTTGGCCACGATCTGCGTGAGCGCCTCGTTGGGGTCCTCGCCCAGACGGATGTAGGCCTGGATCGACGAAGCGCTCTGCAGCGAGGTGGAGACCAGATAATCAATGCCGTCGGCGGACGCGATTTCCTGCTCCAGCGGCGTGGTGATAAAGCCCTGGATCAAATCCGCGTCGGCGCCGGTGTAAACCGTGGTCACGGTGACCACGGCGTTTTCCAGCTCCGGATATTGCCGCACGTTCAGTTCCGTGGCGGCGCGCAACCCGAGCAGGAAGATAAACAGGCTGACCACCGAGGCCAGCACCGGCTTGCTGATGAAGATGTCCGTGAATTTCATGGCTATCCTCAGCTGTTGCCGGGTGTCGGCGTCGCTTCCGTGGAGGGCTGCACATCGTTCTCGATGGTCACGGCGGCATCGTTACGCAGTTTCAGCAGCCCGCTGGTGGCGACCACTTCGCCGGGCTTGAGCCCGTCGATCACCGCCACCAGATCGCCGCGCCGGCGGCCCAGTTTCACGAACCGCTTCTTGACGATCTTGTCGGCGCCTTCGGCTTTTTTCTCGCTGTCGGCGTCACTCTCTTCATTCTCGTCGCTCTCGCCTTTCTGCGGCGCGTCCTTGAGCACGAACACGGCGTTGCCGTAGGGCGCGTAGCTGATCGCGGTGCGCGGAATCACCACCACGTCCTCGGATTGCGGCAGCTGAATGTCGACACTGGCGAACATGCCGGGGCGCAGTTTGTTGTCTTCGTTCTCGAAGCGCGCCTGCACGGACACGTTACGGGTCGCTTCGCTGACACCGGGCTCGATGGCGGAGATTTCCCCTTCGAACTGCTGGTCGGTGTAGGCGTCCAGCGTTACGCGTACCTTCAGGCCCTTCTCGATGCGGCTCAGCTCCTGCTCGGGCAGGGCGAAGTCGACGAAAATCGGCTGCAGCTGGTTCAGACTCACCACCGGCGTGCCGGCCTGCAGGAACTGGCCCAGATCCACCTGGCGAATGCCGAGCACACCGTCGAAGGGCGCACGCACGGTTTTATAGTTCAGTTGTTCGCGCTGGGCCTGCGCCTGGGCCACCGCCTGGTCGCGCTGGGCGCGGCGGTTGTCCAGTTCGGAGCGGGAAATCGAGCCTTGCTTGAACAGCCGCTGGTAGCGGTCGTACTCCTGGCGGGCCAGGCCGGCGGTGGCTTCCAGCGCATTGAGCTGGGCGCGGTCGGCGGCGGCTTCCAGGCGGATCAGCACGTCGCCCTTCTTCACCGAGTCACCGGATTCGAACTCGATCGCTTCCACTTCGCCGGGCACCTGCGCGGTCACGTTGACGCCGTTCACGGCGTTGACGGTGCCCACGGCTTCCAGAATCGACGCCCAGTTGTCCTGGCGGGCTTCGTAGGTGGAAACGGCGGCGGCGGGCTGCGGCATGTTGTCGAAGAAGTCGTTCATCATCTTGCCCATGAACGCCTTGAAGCCAAAAATAAGGCCGAAGACGACAGCCAGGATGATCAGCATGATCACCATGCGCTTGCTGAAGATGCGCTTACTCATTGACCTAAACCCCTGATGTGCGGCTGTATTTTAGTTGTTTGCCCGTAGGCGGAGGGGGGATTCATCCGGCGGCCCCGTCGTCAGGCAATGGTCCTTGTTGCGCACGTCTCTGCAGAGACGCGCTGTTTGCATCCTTGTCGATGATCGACGGACTGAATCGACCCCGAAGTGTGAACAGAAATTAAACAGGCATCAAGCGCCGGATCATGACAGTCCGGCTGCGTCATCCAACTTGCGTGGCGAGACGCTCGAGAACCGTATTCAAATGACGAAAGCCCAGCTCGGTGCAGGCGGCCCGCTGTTCGTCCGCCACCAGCAGCCCCTGCGCGCGGCTGGACGCCAGCGCCGCGTTGATGGTCTCGGCCTCAAGACCGGTGCGTTGCGACAACATCGTAATCGGTACGCCTTCCACCAGACGCAGCCCGTTCAGCAAGGCTTCCAGCAGCGGTTCATCAATCACGGTGAGGGCGCGCCGCGCGTTCAACGGGTCGGCCAGATAATGCTCGGGCATGCGTGTTTTCTGAAAACGCAGTAATTCCCGGTCGGTGGTGACCTTGCCGTGGGCGCCGGCGCCGATCGCCAGATAATCGCCGAACCGCCAGTAATTCAGGTTGTGCCGGCAGCGTCGCCCGGGCCGCGCGAACGCCGACACTTCGTAGCGTTCGAAGCCCTGTGCGGCGAGCAAGCCCAGGCCCTGCTCTTCCAGGTCGGCGCGGCTGTCACCGTCGGGTTGCTCCGGCGGCGCGCGGAAGAAGGCGGTATTCGGTTCGATGGTCAGCTCGTACCAGCTCAGGTGCGTGGGCTCCAGCGTCACCGCCTGGCGCAGGTCATCCAGCGCCTGCGCCGGCGTTTGCCCCGGCAGGGCGTGCATCAGGTCCAGATTGAAATTGTCGAAGCCGGCGTCGCGGGCGTCGGCGGCGGCGCGCAGGGCTTCTTCGGGCCCGTGGATGCGGCCCAGCGCCTGCAGATGCCGCGCATTGAAACTCTGCACCCCGATCGACAGCCGGTTGATGCCCGCCGCCCGGAAGCCGGCGAAGCGGCCGGTTTCCAGGGTGCCGGGGTTGGCTTCCAGAGTGATTTCGATGCCGTCGCTGAAGCTCAGCCGTTGCCGCAGCCCCTCGAACAGGGCGGCGTAGAAGTCCGCGCTCATCAGGCTGGGCGTGCCGCCGCCGATGAAGATCGCCTCCAGGGGGCGGCCGCGCACCCAGTGCAGGTCCTGGTCCAGGTCGGCGAGCAGGGCGTCCAGGTAGGCGCGCTCCGGCAGCTCCGACTGGCGCTCATGGGAGTTGAAGTCGCAGTAGGGACATTTGCGCACGCACCAGGGCACGTGCACATAGAGCGTCAGCGGCGGGGCGGCGAGCATGGGGTTACTCAGAGGGTTCTCGCAGGGCGTCCATCAAGGCCTTCAACGCACGGCCGCGGTGGCTGATGCGGTTCTTCTCCGCCGGCTCCATTTCCGCCGCGGTCACGCCCAGCTCCGGAATCAGAAAATGCGGGTCATAGCCGAAGCCGCCGTTGCCGCGCGGGGCGAGCAGAATCTCGCCTTCCCAGGTGCCCTGGCAGATCAGCGGCGTGGGGTCGTCCGGGTGGCGCATCAATACCAGCACCGCCTGATAGCGGGCGGTGCGGGGCGCATCCGGCAGATCGCCGAGCATGTCGATCAGCAGCGCGTTGTTCTTGGCGTCGCTGGCGTCGGCGCCGGAGAAACGCGCCGAATAGATGCCCGGCGCGCCGTTCAGCGCGTCCACTTCCAGGCCGGAATCGTCGGCGATCGCCGGCAGGCCGGTGTGCGCCGCCGCGTTGCGCGCCTTGAGAATGGCGTTTTCGACGAACGTCAGGCCGGTTTCTTCCGCTTCCGGCACCTGGAAGTCGCTTTGCGGCACCACCTTCAGCGCCAGCGGTTCCAGAATGGCGCGCATCTCATCCAGCTTTTTCTGGTTGCCGGAGGCGAGTACGAGAGTATCCATGGTCGAGATCCTGGTGATCCGAGAGAGTGATTAGAGCGTCACCCGGTAAATGGCGATTTCCCCGAACAGGTTGGGCCAGGCCCGGGTCAGCCGGCCGCTGCGGTGATGGCGATTGACCACCTGCCGCTCGATGATGCGGATGTTCCGCTCACGGCAATGGGCTTCGAAATCCTTCACCGTGCACAGGTGAATGTTGGGCGTGTCGTACCACTCGTAGGGCAGCGCCGAGGACACCGGCATGCGGCCCTTGAAGCCCAGATAGGAGCGCACCCGCCAGTGCCCGAAGTTGGGGAAGGTGATGATCGCTTCGCGGCCCACCCGCAACATCTCGTCGAGAATGCTGTCCGGGCGCAGTACCGCCTGCAGCGCCTGGGTCATCACCACATAGTCGAAGCGGTCGCTCTGGAAGTTGCCCAGGCCCTTGTCCAGGTCCTGTTCAATCACATTGACGCCCTTGGCGAAGCAGGCGGCGATGTTGTCCTGGTCGATCTCCAGGCCGTAGCCGTTCACCTGCCTGTCGTCCTGCAAATGGGCGAGCAGATCGCCGTCGCCGCAGCCCAGGTCGAGCACCCGGGCGCCCTTGGGAATCCAGCGGCTGATCAAGGCCAGATCATCACGCATTGGAAGTGGCCTCCGCGACACGGCCCATATAGGCGCCGAACAGTTTGCGGTACTCCGGAATCGGCAGCAGGAAGGCGTCGTGGCCCTTGGGCGTATCGATCTCCGCGTAGCTCACATTGCGGCCCACCTGTACCAGGGCATTGACGATTTCCCGGCTGCGTTCCGGCGAGAAGCGCCAGTCCGAGTTGAACGACATCACCAGGAAGTTGCAGCGGGTGTCGGCGAGGGCGTCCTCCAGGGTGCCGTCGCACTCCCGCGCCGGGTCGAAATAATCCAGCGCCTTGGTCATCAGCAGGTAGGTGTTGGCGTCGAAGTTGCGTGAAAAGGTCTCGCCCTGGTGGCGCAGATAGGACTCCACCTGGAATTCCACGTCGAACCCGAAATGGAAGCGGCCGGAGCGCAGGTCGCGGCCGAACTTCATGCGCATGGCGTCGTCGCTGAGGTAGGTGATATGCCCCACCATGCGGGCCAGGATCAGGCCCTGCCGCGGGTAGGTGTCGTGCAGGTAGTAGCGCCCGCCGTGGAAATTCGGATCGGTGAGGATCGATTGCCGGGCCACCTCGTTGAAGGCGATGTTCTGCGCCGACAGCTTCGGTGCCGCCGCGATCACCACCGCGTTGGCCAGCCGGTCGGGGAAGTCGATTGACCACTGCAGGGCCTGCATGCCGCCCAGGCTGCCGCCGACCACAGACGCCCAGCGCTGGATGCCCAGGGCGTCCGCCAGCTGGGCCTGGCTCTTTACCCAGTCCTTGACCGTCATCATCGGGAAATCCGGCCCCCACAGCTGGCCGGTTTCCGGGTTCTGGGAGCCGGGCCCGCTGGAGCCGTGGCAGCCGCCCAGGTTGTTCGGGCAGACCACGAAGAAGCGGTTGGTATCGATCGGCTTGCCGGGCCCGATGCAGCTGTCCCACCAGCCCGGACGCGGGTCATCGGCGCTGTGATAGCCGGCGGCGTGGTGGTGGCCGGAGAGCGCATGGCAGATCAGCACCGCATTGGAAGCGTCCGCGTTGAGGGTGCCGTAGGTCTCGTAGACCAGATCGTAAGACGGCAGCACCCGTCCGCACTCCAGCTCCAGGGGCTGGTCCACGTGCAGGGTTTGCGGTTGTACCAGGCCTACGGAGTCCTGGGGAATCGTTTCGGGCATTTCGGGCAACCATCCAAAGGTGGGGCAAAGTCTATCGACCGCCCCCTGGCCGTGCAACGCGAGCGAGCGGCCAGCTTTTGCAGTTTTTTATCGGCGCCGACAGGCACGCGCCCGCCGCAGGTCTTAGCATGGGGAGGAATCGTTCCGACAAGGAGTACTCTACAATGAGTCAGCAATTGGAAGGCAAAAGAGTGGCGATCCTCGCCACCGACGGGTTCGAGGAATCCGAACTGGCGGTGCCGCAATCAACACTGCGCGGTGACGGTGTCGAGGTTCACGTGATCGCCCCGAACAAGGACGGCATCCGCGCCTGGAACAGGGGTGAATGGAGCAAAACCTATGACGTCGATGTCGCCCTGGATCAGGCCAAGGCCGCCGATTACCACGCGCTGGTGCTGCCCGGCGGCGTGATCAACCCCGACAAGCTGCGCGTCAACGAAACCGCGCTGGAGTTCGTGAACGCGTTCTTCCAGGCCGGTAAGCCGGTCGCCGCGATCTGTCACGGGCCCTGGACGTTGATCAACGCGGGCGTTGTCGAGGGGCGCAAGATGACCTCCTACCCGTCGGTGCGCAAGGACCTGGAAAACGCGGGCGCGCTCTGGGAAGACAGCGAGGTGGTGGTCGACCAGGGGCTGGTCACCAGCCGCAAGCCCGACGACCTGGACGCCTTCTGTAAACGTCTGGCCGAGGAGCTGGCGGAAGGCCGGCATGAAGGCCAACACGCCTAGGAAGCGGGCCGGCCGGCCGTGGGTCGGCCGGCATCGCTATAACATGGGGTTGTAGCGCGTATCGTCGTCCTGGCGGTCCGCTTTCAACGCGTGATCCAGTACATGGTGCACCCGGTCATGTTCTTCCTTGAAATCCACGTCCACCATGATCAAATAGCAGCCACGCTTCAGGTCATGAAGATAGGGTTTGAGGTGGTAATTGGTGTGTGAAATACCCCGAATGCCGCCTGCCCAGGCGCCGTGGGCGCCGAAAAACAGAACACTCAGCACCACGCCGCCAAAGCCGATATCGATGCCCCAGGGGTCGATGCCGGTCAGCGCCCAACCCACCAGGAGCCCGATAATGGCCCCGACGAAAGCCCAGAAGAACCCGGTATTCATGATATTGGTGTCTTCCCAGGGGGTGGTGGCCTGAATGCCCCGGCTGGTGAGTTCGGCGTTGTTATTGGCCATCACGTGGACGCGATTCGTGCCGATGTTGGCTTCCTGCAACCTATCCAGCGCGATTTGCACCTGATCGATGGTGCGGACTACATAATAGACTCGATACATCATGGTGATGCGCTCCTTGATTTCTCTGATCACCTGTCCAAGACATGGTGCCCGGCGGAGCGTACACAAGGGGTAAAGGAGGGAATGGGATCCAATGAGTCATCGTGAACCGTTGGACCGGCTGTATGCGCTGGTCGCCAACGAAGAAGACGCGCGCACCTGCCGCGACATCAGCGAGGAAGCCTGCCGGGAAGTGCCCGGCAACTTCTTCAAGATCATCCTAGCCAATGTGCTGACCAAGATCGGCGACCTGCTGATCAACCCCAAGACCGTGCTCGCCTGGCTGATCGGCGCCGTGGGCGCCCCCGGGGCGCTGGCCGGCCTGCTGGTGCCGATCCGCGAATCCGGCTCGCTAATCCCGCAGCTGGCGATCGGGGCCTGGATGCGCCGCCACCCGGTGCGCAAGGGCTTCTGGGTGTTCGGCTCGGTGCTGCAGGGCGCCTGTGTGCTGGCCATGGCGGCGGCGGTCTGGTGGTTGCAGGGGCTGGCGGCCGGGCTGGCCATTGTCGGCTTGCTGGTGGTGTTCAGCCTCGGGCGCGGCTTTTGCTCGGTGGCGATGAAGGATGTCCAGGGCAAATGCATCCCCAAGGCCCGCCGGGGCCGGCTCACCGGGCTGGCGTCCACCCTGTCCGGCATGGCGACGCTGGCGGTGGGGGTGTCCCTGTTCGGCGGCGACAGCGAGCCGGGCATGCTGTTCTACACGGTGCTGCTGCTCGCCGCCGGCCTGGCCTGGTGGCTGGCGGCGACGGTGTTCGCCGCGGTGGATGAGTTCCAGGGTGAAACCGCCGGCGGCGGACACGCCCTGCGTCAGGCCTTTGAGAGTCTGGGCCTGCTGGTCAGCGACGCGCCCTTCCGCGACTTCGTGATCGCCCGGGCGCTGCTGATGGCCTCCGCCCTGGGGTCGCCCTTTCTGGTGGTGCTGGCCCAGGAACGGGCCGACGGCGCCGCCCTGCTGGGCGGCTTCCTGGTGGCCTCCAGCCTGGCCAGCACGGTGAGCGCCAGCGTTTGGGGCTACATGGCGGACGCCTCCAGCCGCCAGGTGATGATCCGTGGCGGCGCCCTGGCGGCGCTGGTGTGCCTGGGCGTGGCGGCGGTGGCCCTGGCCGACCCCGCCTGGGACGGGCTCACCTGGTTCTATCCGGTGGCTTTTTTCGTGCTCAGCATCGCCCATTCCGGCGTCCGCATCGGCCGCAAGACCTACCTGGTGGACATGGCCGGCGGCACCAAACGCACGGATTACACCGCCGTCAGCAACACCGTGATCGGGGTGCTGCTGCTGGTGCTGGGCGGTGTCAGCGCGGCGGTGTCCCTGTTGGGTGCCCAGTGGGCGCTGTTGCTGCTGGGCGCCATGGGCGTTCTGGGGACGTTTTGGTCCTGGAAGCTTAAGGAAGTGGAGTAGTCGCGGGCGGCGGTTTCACGGCGCTCAGCACAGCGGCCAGAAGTACACCGCCGCCGCGCCCGCGGCCACCACGCCGGCCAGGCTGAACAGCGCCAGAGCGCCGTCATGGGCGGCCAGCGCCAGGGCATAGAAGGCGATGATCAGCGCCGGCACCGCCGCCGCGAAGGGCACCAGTTCCAGCGGTATCATCGCCGCCGCCAACACCAGGCACAGCGCCGCGCCCAGGCGGTTGAACGGCCACACCGTGAGGGCCCGCAGCCGGGGCTTGAGCAGCCGGTCGATGCGCTCCGTCCAGGGCCGCACCTTCTCCACCGCCGCGCGGAACCTGGCCCGCTCGAACGACATCTGGCGCAGCCGCCCGGGCACCCAGGGGGCGCGTTTGCCGAACACCAGCTGGCCGGCCACCAGCATGATCAGCAGCGCGCTCAGCGTGGGCACCCCGGGGATGGCGCCGGTGGGCAGCAGCACCATCAGCGTCGGCGCCAGCAGCAAGGGCCCGAAGCCCCGCCCCTGCATGGTCTCCACCACGGACACCAGCGACAGCTCGCTGCCGTCCGGCTCGTCCGCCAGCTTAACGAGAATGTCTGTCAGCCCCAGGGCCGGTTCGTTCGCGGGCACGGGTTCTCCTGATCCTTGTGGAAACGGGTGACGTTCCAAGTCCCGCTTAGCCTGTCGCAAAACGGTCGGGCCCGGCTATCAAACCGGCGTGAAGATTTACCTTTTATAACGATTTTGGGTAAAGTCAGTAGGCTTTATTCGATAATAACGGGACAAATGGAGATATCCCTTGAAACGAAAACTACTCTTACTTGCCAGCACCGCCGCCCTTGCCGCCGCGCCACTCACCGCCGTCGCCGCTCCGGCCGATGACAGTGGGGTTGTATTTGGGATTGGGGGTGCTCGCGACGCCAGTAACTTCGACGACTTGACTGGCGGCGGCTCCGCGGATCCTGCCTGGGGCTGGGACGTGTATTTCGGTTACGCGTTTAATCGCTACTTCACGCTGCGGGGCGGGAAACGCTACTTCGGGGAGGGGGAGTCGGATTTTGGTGGCGGCTCACTCAGCGTCGACGCGGACGGTTTCTATGTGGCCGGTGACCTGATGTGGCCGGTGACGGACGGCTTTTCCATCGGCGCTACGGTCGGTGTCCAGCGGATTGACGCGGAATTCGAAGCCAAACGGCACTTCTTTGGCGGCGGGAGCCTCAGTAGCAGCGAGAGCGATGACGCCAGCGATTACTTCTACGGGATTCGCGCTCGTTGGGCCATGGGCGAGGCGTCGTCTTTTGTGCTGTTCTATAACCAGTACAGCTTCGAAGTCGAGGATTCCAGCGACGATCTGGAATACGACAGCCTTGGCTTGGGCCTGGAGTGGCGCTTCTAAGCGCCCTCCCGCCCGGTCTTCTCGAACAGTAAGTCCCAAACGCCGTGGCCCAGACCGGCGCCACGGCGCTCGAATTTAGTCTCCGGGCGCCAGCCCGGGCGCTCCGCGAAACCGCCCTCGCCCGCCGTATTCACGAAGCCGGCTGAGTCGTTCATCACCGCCATCATGTGCTCGGCGTAATCCTGCCAGTCCGTCGCCATATGCAGCACGCCACCGGGGCGCAGCTTGGTGTTCACCAGCGCCACCCAGTCCGGCTGCACGATGCGCCGTTTGTGGTGCTTTTTCTTGTGCCAGGGGTCGGGGAAATAGAGCTGCAACCGGTCCAGGGAGCCGTCAGGGATGCACAGCTTGAGGATGTCCACGGCGTCGTCGCAGTAGGTGCGCAGGTTGCTCAGGCCGCGCTCCTGGATTTCCAGCAGCAGGGCGCCGACACCGGGCCGGTGCACCTCGATGCCGATAAAGTCCTTGTCCGGTTCCGCTTCCGCCATCCCGGCCAAGGACTGGCCCATGCCGTAGCCGATTTCCAGCACCCGGGGCGCGTCGCGGCCGAACTCCGCCCGCGCATCCAGCACGCCCTGGGCCCGTTCCAGACCATAGCGGGGCCACAGTGTGTCCAGCGCCTTGCGCTGGCCATGGGTGAGCCGGCCTTCGCGCAGCACGAAGCTGCGTACCCGGCGCATCACCTTGCCGGTTTCCGGGTCTTTGTCCTGGTGTAGAAAATCGAGCATGGCTATTAGGGTCCGAAACAACGTCTCTGGTATCCCGCCGGGTGGCTGACGCCACCCTTTCGCGGGCAGGCCCGCTCCCACGGAGCGCGCTAAATGAGCCCTTCGCCGGGCGACGAGGGATTGGCGTACACCCGCTTGGGCATGCGCCCGGCCAGGAAGCCTTCGCGGCCCGCTTCAATGGCTTTTTTCATGGCGCCGGCCATCAGCACCGGCTTGTTGGCGTGGGCCACGGCGGAATTCAGCAGCACGCCGTCGCAGCCCAGCTCCATGGCCAGGGTGGCGTCGCTGGGCGTGCCCACGCCGGCGTCGACGATGATCGGCACCTTGGCCTGCTCCATGATCAGCAGCAGGCTGTGCGGGTTAAGAATGCCCAGCCCGGAGCCGATCAGCGAGCCCAGCGGCATCACCGCCACGCAGCCCATGTCTTCCAACTCCTTGGCGACGATCGGGTCGTCGTTGGTGTAGACCATCACCTGGAAGCCGTCGTCCACCAGCTCCCGGGCCGCCTTCACGGTACCGGCGATGTTCGGGTAGAGGGTCTTCTGGTCGCCCAGCACCTCCAGCTTCACCAGGCTGTGGCCGTCGAGCAGCTCGCGGGCCAGCTTGCAGGTGCGCACCGCGTCCTCGGCGTTAAAGCAGCCGGCGGTGTTGGGCAGGATGGTGTAGCGCTCCGGGCTGACGAAATCCAGCAGGTTGGGCTCGTCCGGGTTCTGGCCCAGATTGGTGCGCCGCAGGGCCACGGTGACGATCTCCGCCCCGCTGGCTTCGATGGCGTCACGGGTTTCCTCGAAATCCTTGTACTTGCCGGTGCCGATCAGCAGCCGGGAGGCGTAGGTCTTGCCGGCGATGGTGAGTAGATCTTCGCTCATGGTCGATTCCGTGTTGGGAGGTTCTGCATTCTGATGAGCCGTGTCCGGTCGTAAATCGCGCTGCGAAGCTTGCTTCGGTCGCGATTTACCCCCCTCCGATCGCATGGACGACTTCAACGGTGTCGCCCTCTCGCAGGGTATGGGTGTCGTGTTCGCTCTTCGGCACGATCTCCCGGTTCACCTCCACGGCGAGCCGCCGGCCGGTGAGGTTCAGCTCCGCCACCAGATCGGTCACCGTGGTGCCGTTGAAGGTGTGGGGGTCGCCGTTAACGGTCAGATTCATAGCGCTTTCACCAGGGACCAGGTCAGCCACAGCCAGCCGATGATCAGTGCCAGGCCGCCCAGCGGGGTCACCGCGCCGAGCCATTTCTGGCCGCTCAGCACCAGCACGTAAAGACTGCCGCTGAACACCAGCATGCCGGCGAACAGAATCCAGCCGGCGGTGACCAGCCCGGACGCGCCGAACTGCTTGGCCAGCAGCCCGGTGAGTAGCAACGCCAGCGCATGGTAGAAGTGGTACTGGCTGGCGGTGCCCCAGATTTCCAGCATCGGGCCGTCCACCCGGGCCTTCAGCCCGTGGGCGCCGAACGCGCCGAGCAGCACGGCCAGGGCGCCGTTGAGCGCGCCCAGAATCAGCAGCAGTTTCATAATCGGCAGTGTGTAATGAGTGTGGGCGGCAGTATAAAAGATGTGGAGCCAAAAGGGGGCGTCCACAACCCCGGCCCGCCCATAAAAAAGCCCCGCCGGGACACGGCGGGGCTTGCTTGCAAGGCAGATGGATCGGGTTCGCCCGCCGCCAAATCAGGCGGCGATGGCGTTACGCAACTTCTTCAGCGCGTTGTTCTCGAGCTGGCGGATGCGTTCGGCGGAAACGCCGTACTCGTCAGCCAGTTCCTGAAGGGTGGACTTCTGGTCGGCCAGCCAGCGGCGCTCGAGAATGTCGCGGCTGCGCTCGTCCAGGGTCATGATCGCCGAGCCCAGCTGGCGCGAGCTGCGCTGCTGATCGTCCTCGGCGGCGACCAAGTCGGCCGGGTCGCTGTTGTCGCTGTGCAGATAGGCCGCCGGCGACGGAATCGGGCTGTCCTCGTCGTCGCTGGTGGGGCCGTCGAAACTGGCGTCGAAGGCGCCGAGGCGGCCTTCCATCTCCTTCACCTGGGTGGCGGTGACGCCCAGGTCGTCGGCCACGCGCTGGGCTTCTTCCGTGGTCAGGCGGCCGAGACGCTTCTTCTGGCCGCGCAGGTTGAAGAACAGTTTGCGCTGGGCCTTGGTGGTGGCCACCTTGACGATGCGCCAGTTCTTGATCACGTATTCGTGGATTTCGGCCTTGATCCAGTGCACGGCGAAACTCACCAGCCGCACACCCTTGGACGGGTCGAACCGTTTCACGGCCTTCATCAGGCCGACGTTGCCTTCCTGGATCAGGTCGCCCAGGGGCAGGCCGTAACCGGTGTAGCTGCGGGCGATGTGCACCACGAAGCGCAGGTGGGCGAGCACCAGATTACGGGCGGCGTCCAGGTCTTCGTCGAAGTACAACCGCTCGGTCAGCTGACGCTCTTCGTCGACGCTGAGCACGGGCACGCTGTTCACCGCGCGGATATAGGCATCCAGGTCGTTACCCGGGACCGCCAGCGGTAATGCGTTAGCCTGTTGCAGTTGTGTTTTCATGTCTCCCTTCTCCCTTATTGGGTTGGGCATGATGTTAGCACTCGGATTCTTGGAGTGCTAATAGCCGGATTGGTTCCCCGTCATTCATCCTCTCAATGACGGGGCCGGACGGGGGATCCAGGCTACCCGAAGCGGGTGACCGTTCCGTGATCCCGGTCAATGCTGGGACACCCAATGTAGGAGAGATTTCCCTCCGGAGGGGTAAAGAAACGAAAAAAAGCGGCGGCCCCCAAAGCAGGGCTCAGAACTGCGGCTCCACATCGCCCAGATGCCGGCTCACCGCCAGCCAGGCGCCCAGCAGCCCCAGGGTGCCGCTGAACAGGGGCAACACCAGCACGGTGGACGGGCTCATGCCGGTGAGCGAGTGCTCGCTTTCATAGAGGTTCAGCAGCTCGTCGATGGGCCCGCCCAGCCACCACAGCGCGGTGCCCACCAGCACCAGGGACAGCACGCCCCCGGCGAACCCGAAGCAGAACCCGCTGTACAGAAACGGGCGGCGCACGAAGCCGTCGGTGCCGCCGACGATCTTGATCACCACGATCTCCTCGCGCCGGCTTTCGATGGCCAGGCGAATGGTGTTCACCACCACCAGCACCACGGCGGCGGCCAGGCCCAGGGTGAGCACGCCGATCAGCCGGTCCCCCAGTTCGATAATGGCGTGCAGTCGGCGCACCCAGGCCACGTCGAGCTGGGCATTGTCCACTTCCGGGAGGGCGTTGAGCCGGGTTTGCAGCGCCTCCACCTGGCCGGGGGCGGTGTTGTCCGGGTAGACCACGATCAGCGGCGGCAGCGGGTTGTCCGGCAGGGCTTCAAGCACGTCGCCGAAGCCGGACAGCGCCTTGAACTCGTCCAGGGCCTGGGCGCGGGTGATCACCTCGGTGCGTTTCACGGTGTCGAAGTCCGCCCAGTCGTCGGCCAGCCGCCGTTGCCGGTCCTCGTCCACGTCCATTTCCAGGAACACCGACAGGTGGGCGTTGCCGTCCCAGCCCTTGGTGATCACGCGGGCGTTGTCCAGCAGCACCGCCAGCCCGGCGGGCAGCGCCAGGGCGATGGCGATCACCAGCACCGTCATCAGGGCGCTGGACGGGGCGGCGCGCATCCGGTTGAGGGCGTCGCGCAGGGAGTCCCGGTGGTGGTGGCGCCAGGCCCGCAGGCGGTCGCCCAGGGAGGTGCGCGCGCTGCGGGCGCCGCCGGGCCGGCGGGCGCGGGGGCTGTTAGGCGCCATGGTCGTCGTCCTCGCCGTCGTGAATCAGGCGGCCTTCGCGCAGCGTCAGCAGGCGGTGCCGGTGGCGGGCGATCAGCGACAGGTCGTGGGTGGCGATCAGCACCGCCACGCCGACCCGGGCGAAGTCATGGAACAGGTCCATGATCTCGGCGCTGAGCGCCGGGTCCAGATTACCGGTGGGCTCGTCGGCGAGCAGCAGCGGCGGCTTGTTGACCACCGCCCGGGCGATGCCCACGCGCTGCTGCTCGCCGCCGGACAGCATGATCGGGTTGAGCTTTTCCTTGTTGAGCAGGCCCACCTTGTCCAGGGCCGCGCGCACCCGCTTGCCGATGTCGGCGCGGGCGAAGCCGGCGATCACCAGCGGCAGGGCCACGTTGTCGAACACGCTGCGGTCGAACAGTAACTGGTGGTTCTGGTGCACCATGCCGATCTTGCGGCGCAGGAAGGGCACCTGCCGGGTGCTGAAGCCGTTCAGGTTCTGGCCTTCCACGAACACCTGCCCCTGGGTGGGGCGTTCGATCATCATGATCAGCTTGAGCAGCGTCGACTTGCCGGCGCCGGAGTGACCGGTGAGAAAGGTCAGTTGGCCGGCGGGCAGCTCGAAGTTGATGCGGCGCAGGGCGTCCTTGCCGTTCGGGTAGCGCTTGCTGACCCGATCAAACTTGATCATGGGAGTCCTTCATCGGGCCACGTCCTCGAACAGCGCCTGGACGAATTCCTCGGCGTTGAACGGGCGCAGGTCTTCCAGCTGTTCGCCGACGCCGATAAAGCGGATCGGCAGGCCGGTGCGCTTGGCCAGCGCGAACAGAATGCCGCCCTTGGCGGTGCCGTCCAGCTTGGTCAGCACCAGGCCGGTGACCCCGGCGGTGTCGCGGAACTCCTCGGCCTGATTGATGGCATTCTGGCCGGTGCCGGCGTCCAGCACCAGCAGCACCTCATGGGGTGCGTCCGGCGACAGCTTCTTCATTACCCGGGTGACCTTGGACAGCTCTTCCATCAGGTTGCCCCGGGTGTGCAGGCGGCCGGCGGTGTCCGCGATCAGCACGTCGGCGCCCCGGGACTGGGCCGCCTGCACCGCGTCGTAGACCACGCTGGCGGAATCCGAGCCGGTGTGCTGGGCGACCACCGGAATGCTGTTGCGCTCGCCCCACACCTGCAGTTGCTCCACGGCGGCGGCCCGGAAGGTGTCGCCGGCGGCCAGCATCACGTTCTTGCCTTCGGCCTTGAAGCGGCAGGCCAGCTTGCCGATGGTGGTGGTCTTGCCGACCCCGTTCACGCCCACCATCAGAATCACATAGGGCTTTTTGGAGGTGTCGATTTCCAGCGGCCGGTCCACCGGCACCAGCAGGTTGCGAAGCTCTTCCTGTAGTGCTTCGTAGAGCGCGTCCGCGTGCACCAGTTCCTGGCGGCCGACCCGGTCGGTGAGGTTGCCGATGATGGTGTCGGTGGCTTCCACGCCCACGTCCGCCACCAGCAGCTGAGTCTCGATTTCCTCGAAGATCTCGTCGTCGATCTCCTTGGCGCCCACCAGCAGGTCCGCCAGGCCCTTGCCCAGGTTCTTGCTGGTCTTGCTCATGCCCTGCTTCATGCGCGCCCAGAAACCGCCGTCGGATTCGGCGGGCGCCTCCTCGGGCGCGGCTACCGGCTCGCTGGCCGGGCGCTCGGGCTGTGCCGGGGCTTCCGCCGGCTCGGCGCTGTCCGGCTCGGGTTCGGACGGTTGCGGCTGCTTGCCGAACATGCGCGAGAACAGGCCGGCCTTCCTGGCGCCGCCGCGCGGTTCGTCGTCACGGGGCGTGCGGGCGCTGTCCTCGGCCGGGTCGCGATCGTCGTCGCGTGAAACTTCGTCGTTCATGGTCAGTCGTATCCATCGGGTTGGGAGCCACCCGCCCGCCTGATGGGGTAGGGTGGGAGCCCGGAAATGCCTTGCCCGCTCATCACGGGCGCGCGGCTATCCTACCATTGTCATTGCTGCCCGCCATAAACAGCGTAGAGGATTGCGGATGAAACCACTGTTGATCGCCCTGGGGTTGAGCCTGATCACGCTCACCGCCCGCGCCGAACTGCCGACCCACGAGTTCCAGCTCGATAACGGCCTCGACGTGCTGGTACGCGAGGATCACCGGGCGCCGGTGATCACCGTCATGGTCTGGTTCAAGGCGGGCAGCATTGATGAGGCCCCCTATGAAACCGGCCTGGCCCATGTGCTCGAGCACATGATGTTCAAGGGCAGCAAGCGGCTCGACGCCGGCGAGTTTTCGCGCACCGTGGCCCGCTTCGGCGGCAGCGACAACGCCTTCACCAGCTACGACTTCACCGCCTATTTCCAGCAGTACGAGGCGTCGCGGCTGCCGCTGGCCCTGGAACTGGAGGCGGAGCGCCTGAAAAACCTGAAGATCGACGACGAATCCTTCCGCCGCGAGCTGCAGGTGGTGATGGAAGAGCGCCGCCAGCGCACCGACGACAAGCCCACGGCGCTGGCCTGGGAGAAATTCCAGGCGGTGGCGCGGCCCGGCACCGGCTACGCCCACCCGATCATCGGCTGGCGCGACCAGCTGGCCCAGCTGCAGCCGCAGCAGGCCCGCGACTGGTATGACCGCTTCTACGTGCCCGGCAACGCCACCCTGGTGATCGCCGGTGACGTGACCCCGGAGCAGGTACGCCCGCTGGTGGAAAAGTTCTTCGCCGATCTGCCCCGCGGCGAAACGCCGCCGCGCCCGGAGACCACGCTCAACCCGCCCCCCGGCGAGCGGCGCATGACCCTGCGGCTGCCGGTGCGGGTGCCGGCGCTCTATATGAGTTATAACGTGCCGTCGCTGACCACCGCCGACCATCAGGACGACTTCTATGCCCTGACCATGCTGGGCGGGGTGCTCGACGGCGGCACCAGCGCCCGCATGGAGAGCAACCTGGTGCGCGGCCAGCGCCTGGCCGCCGGCCTGGGGGCCGGTTACGACGGCCTGCAGCGCGGCAACGGCACCTTTACCATCACCGCCACGCCCAACCCGGCGGTGAGCCTCGACCAGCTTGAGGCCGCGATCAAAGCGGAGATCAAGAAGATCGCCGAGCAGCCGCCCAGCGAGGCGGAAATGGACCGGGTACGGGCCGGGGTGCTGGCGGAGCAGATCTATCAGCGCGACTCGGTGATGGGCCAGGCCATGGAGCTGGGCACCCTGTCGGTGCTGGGCCTGGACTGGCGGCTGGCCGGGCAATTCGATGACAACCTGGAAGCGGTGACCCCCGAGCAGGTTCAGCAAGCGGCACGGAAGTGGCTGGTGGCGGAACGCAGCGCCGTGGCCCATGTGATTCCGGAGGGCGAAGAATGATGCAGACGATAAAAGGCTTGTCCGCCCCAGTGGCGGTATGGGTGGCGGCGCTGCTGCTGGCCGGCTGCGCCGGCTTCCCGACCACCGCCGAGCAGGTCGGCCAGGCGACGCCGGCGGCGCCGGAACTGGAGATTCAGTCCTGGCGTACCGAACAGGGCGCCAAGGTCATGTTCGTGCCCTCGCCGGCGCTGCCGATGCTCGACGTGCGCCTGGTGATGGACGCCGGCAGCGCCCGCGACGGCGACCAGCCCGGCGTGGCCGCGCTCACCAGCGCCCTGCTGGGCGAGGGCGCCGAAGGGCTGAGCGTGGACGACATCGCCCGTGGTTTCGAGGATCGCGGCGCCCGCTTCTCCACCGGCAGCTATCAGGACATGGGCGTGATCAGCCTGCGCACCCTGTCGCGGCCGCGCTGGCGTGACGACGCCGTGGACCTGTTGGCGCGGGTGATCGGCACCCCCACCTTTCCCGAGGACGCCCTGGAGCGGATCCGCACCAGTGCCCTGCAGGGCCTGAAGATGGAGAAGCAGGTGCCCGGGCCGCAGGTCAACAAGGCGTTCCAGCGCACCCTGTTCGGCGATCATCCTTACGGCCATCCGCAGTCCGGCACGCTGGAAAGCCTGCCCGGCATCGAGCGCGACGATCTGGTGGCGTTCCATCAGCGCTATTACGCCGCCGGCAACGCCGTCATCGCCCTGGTCGGTGACGTCAGCCGCGAGCAGGCGGAAGCGATCGCCGAACAGCTCAGCGAGGCCCTGCCGCGCGGCGACGCGGCCCCGGAGCTGGCCCGGGCCGAGCGTCTCAAGGAGCGTGTCACCGAACACGTGGATTTCCCGTCCAACCAGACCCACATCCTGATCGGCAACCAGGCCACCTGGCGCGGCAACCCCGACCATGTGCCGCTGTACGTGGGCAATTACATCCTCGGCGGCGGGGGCTTCGCGTCCTTGCTGACGCAGAAAGTGCGGGAAGAGAAAGGCTACGTTTACGGGGTGTCCAGCTTCTTCAAGCCGATGGCCGCCGGCGGCCCCTTTATCCTGCAATTGCAGACCGCCAACGACAACGCCGACCAGGCGCTGGCTTTGTCCATGGGCATCGTGCGGGACTTCATCGAAAACGGCCCCACCGAAGCGCAGCTGGAGGCCGCCAAGGCCAACATTCTCGGCAGCCGGGCACTGGAAACCGCCGACAACAGCGATATCATCGGCCAGCTCGGCGCCATCGGCTTCTATGATTTGCCGCTGGACTACCTGCAGCGCTTTAACCAGCGCGTGGAGGCGGTGACCGTGGAAGAGATCCGCGCGGCGTTCCAGCGGGCGCTGGACGCCGACCGGCTGGCCATCGTCAGCATCGGCCCCCGCGCGCCGCAAACGGACCGGCAATGAAGGCAAGAGGCAAAACCAGCAAGGGGCAGGTGCGTATCATCGGCGGCGAACGGCGCGGCCACCGGCTGCATTTCGTCGACCAGCGCGGTGACCTGCGCCCGTCCTCGGATCGCATGCGCGAAACCCTGTTCAACTGGCTGCAGGCGGAACTGCCCGGCGCCCTGGTGCTGGACCTGTTCGCCGGGTCCGGCGCGCTGGGCGCCGAGGCGCTGAGCCGTGGCGCCGGCCAGGCCCTGCTGGTGGAGAAAAAGCGCGACCGCTGCGCGGACCTCAGCCGGCAGCTGACGCCGCTGTTCGGCGAGCGGGTGCGCGTTCATTGCGCCGAGGCGCTCAAGTGGCTGGCGCGCTGCGAGGAGCGCTTCGATCTGGTGTTTATCGATCCACCCTATGATCTGGGTCTGGCGGCGCCGGCCTGCGAGGCGCTGGAGGCGCTCGGGCTGCTGAAACCCGATGCGCGGATTTATGTAGAATCGCGCCGTCACGACGCGGCGCCGGCGGTGCCCGAATCCTGGGAGCGCCTGCGCGAGAAGGACGGCGGCGACGTACGTGCCCAACTCTACCGCCGACCCTGAGCGCCGGGCCGGTGTGGTTGGTTTTTGGTTTTCAATAACGAAGGTGTCTGACTATGTGGCTTGCTCTGGGGGCGGTGATCGCCGGTCTTGTGGTTCTGGTATGGAGCGCCGACCGTTTCGTGGACGGTGCTTCAGCCACCGCCCGGCACGCCGGCATGCCCACGCTGCTGGTCGGCATGCTGGTGATCGGCTTCGGCACCTCGGCGCCGGAGATGGTGGTCTCGGCGCTGGCCTCCTCGGACGGTAACCCGGGCCTGGCCCTGGGCAACGCCTACGGCTCCAACATCACCAATATCGCGCTGATCCTGGGCCTGGTGGCGCTGCTCAGCCCGATCTCGGTGCACTCCTCGGTGCTGCGGCGCGAGCTGCCGGTGCTGGCGGTGATCATGCTGCTGGCCGGTTACCAGCTTTACGACGGCCAGGTCAGCCACCTGGACGCCGTGGTGCTGCTGGCGGTGTTCTTTATGCTGATGGGCTGGTCGGTGTACCAGGGCATGACCGGCAAGGGCGATCCCATTGTCGGCGACGTGGACGCCGCCGCCGAGGAACCCATGCCGCTGGGTCGCGCCATCTTCTGGCTGGTGTTCGGGCTGGTGCTGCTGGTGGCCAGCTCGCGCCTGCTGGTGTGGGGCGCGGTGAGCATCGCCGAGGGCCTGGGCGTCAGCGATCTGATCATCGGCCTGACCGTGGTGGCGGTGGGCACCTCCCTGCCGGAGCTGGCCTCGGCGCTGGCGGCGGTGCGCAAGAACGAGCACGATCTGGCGCTGGGCAATGTGCTAGGCTCGAACCTGTTCAATACCCTGGCGGTGGTGGGCATCGCCGGTGCGATCACGCCGGTGCCGGCGGAGCCCGCCGTGTTCTATCGGGACTGGGTGGTGATGACGGTGCTCACCGTGGCGCTGTTCCTGATGGGCTACGGGTTCCGCGGCGTCGGCACCGGGCGCATCAACCGCATCGAGGGCGGCATTTTGCTGGCCATTTATCTGGGTTATACCGGTTACCTGGTGTCCACCCTGGTGCCCGGCGGCTGACAGGAGTCACACATGCATCGCCCCCCGTTACAGCAGAACTCTTTTCTGGCGCTGCTGGTGCTGGTCACGCTGGGCTTCTTCGTGTTGCTCAAGCCGTTCTACGCGCCCATTTTCTGGGCCTGCGCGGTGGCGGTGATTTTCTACCCCATGCAGCAGCGGCTGCTGGCCAAATGGCCCAACCGCCCTACCCTGATGGCGCTGGTCACCCTGCTGGTGTGCACCGTGATGGTGGTGATTCCGGTGCTGCTGGTGGCGGCGTCGTTCATCACTGAAGGGTTGTCCGTCTACCAGAAGCTTCAGGAAGGCCGGCTCGACCCGAGCGAGTACATCGCCACCTTCCGGGAAGGGTTCCCGCTGGCGTACCACTGGCTGGAACGGTTCGGGGTGGATTTCTCCAACCTGGGCGATCAGGTGATGGCCGGCCTGAAGAGTGCCGGCCAGTTTCTCGGCAAACGGGCCCTGGCGGTGGGGCAGAACACCTTCCGCTTCTTTATCGATCTGGGCCTGATGCTCTACCTGACCTTCTTTCTGCTCCGCGACGGCAACAAACTGATTCAGATGTTGATCCGCGCCCTGCCGCTGGGCGACGACCGCGAGCGCATGCTGTTCAACAAATTCGCCGAAATCACCCGCGCCACCATCAAGGGCAACCTGGTGGTGGCCGCCATTCAGGGCGCCCTGGGCGGCCTGATCTTCTGGTTCCTGGGGATTCCGGCGGCGGTGCTTTGGGGCGTGGTGATGGCGGTGCTGTCGCTGATCCCGGCGGTGGGCGCCAGCTTGATCTGGGTGCCGGTGGCGTTGTATCTGTATGCGGTGGGCGAGATTGTCGACGCGGTGATTCTGACCGCCTTCGGCGCCATCGTGATCGGTCTGGTGGATAACGTGCTGCGGCCGATACTGGTCGGCCGGGACACCAAGCTGCCGGATTATCTGGTGCTGTTCTCCACTCTGGGAGGGCTGGTGCTGTTCGGCATCACCGGTTTCGCGCTGGGGCCGCTGCTGGCGGGCCTGTTCGTCGCCTTCTGGCAAATCTTCATCCAGGAATTCAACGTGGAACCGGGGCCCGGCTGACGGGTCCATACCTCAAGGAACGAACCAGGAGAACAACATGAACGTGGGATTCTTCGTGCCGGTGGTGGTGGCCGCCGCCCTGGCTTCCAGCTGCGACGACGAGGGTGGCCTTTTCGACTCGTTGCGCTCGGAAAGCTCGGTCTACTACTACAACCAGATCACCAGCCAGGGCGCCGAGGATCAGAGCAACCTGACCGTGGACTTCACCGTCGAGGGCGACGAATCCGACAGCGTCGACGACGTGGGCTACTCCCGCGAGGACGAAGCCCCGGAGCTCAATGTCCGCATCGACGACGCCAACGACAACGAAGACAACAGCGTGCAGTTGCGCGGCGTCAATCAGAACGGCGCCAGCCTGTTCAGCGACCGCGCGCGGCTGGCCAACGACACCAGCTACACGGCGGTGTCCTACGGCGACACTACCACCGGCTCCATCGACGTGGGCCTGTTCCAGCAGGACCAGACCGATGTGGAAACCGGCACCGCCCGCTTCCGGGTCATCAACACGGTGAATTCCAATATTCTCAATACCTTCTCTCTGGATCTGCGCTACAACGATTCCAGTGACGGGGAATACTTCGCCACCGACCTGACCATCGGCGAGGCCACGGATTATCAGTCCACGGACGCCGGCAGTCTGAACCTGGTGGTGGTGGAAAACGGTACCGACCCGGAGGAAGAGATCGACCGGGTGGACTGCTCGCTCAGCGGTGGCCGCGCCTATGACGTGATCCTGGCCGTCAACGATCCGCTCAACGTGCCCACCAACGTCGATGACGCCGACGGCGAACTGGTGATCTACTGCCACCCCCACGAGCGCATCTGATAGCATTCCCCCGGTCACACACACCGGGGGATTGTTTTGCCTGCCATTCACACCCGCGAACCGGCTCTGGTTCTGCGCGCCGGGGCCCAGGCCCGGCAACACCTTCTTGAACACGGCCTGCGCGCCGAGGATATCAGCGTGGTGCCCGGCGCCGCCGGCGGTCCCAAGGCCGTGGGCATCAGCGGCCTGGACCAGGCCATTTTCGGGCGGTTCCTGCCCGAAGCGCGGCGCCCGCGCACGCTGATCGGCGCCTCCATCGGCAGCTGGCGGTTCGCCGCCGTGGCCGGCGCCACCGACGGCGAGGACGCCGCCGCCCGCCTGCGCCGCCTGGCGGAGCTGTACAGCGCCCAGCGGTTTCCCAAAGGCATCACGCCCCGTGAAGTCACCCACCGCTGCGCGCTGATGCTTGATGAACTGCTAGGCGACAGCGACCCGGCGGTGCTCGACAACCCGCACTACCGACTGGTGGTGGTGGTGATCCGCAGCCGCCGCGCGATCAGCGGCGAAGGCCGCCTGGGCCTCGGCCTGGGCCTGGCCGGCGTGATCGGCGGCAACCTGCTCAGCCGCCGCGCCCTGGGCGTGTTCATGGAGCGCGGCCTGGTGTACCCCGGCGAGGCGCCGCTGCCGCTGTCGGACCTCAACGACTTCGCCACCCACCACATCGGCCTGAGCGGCGAGAACCTGCGCGCCGCGCTGCTGGCCAGCGCCGCCATTCCCATGGTGCTGGAAGGGGTGCGCGATCTGCCCGGCGGCCCCGCCGGCGTCTACCGGGACGGCGGCCTGCTGGATTACCACCTGGACCTGCCGTATCGCACCGACGACGACCTGGTGCTGTACCCGCACTTCACCAACCGGGTGATCCCGGGCTGGTTCGACAAGCCGCTGCGCTGGCGCAACGGCAACGCCGGGCGGCTGGCGCGCACCCTGCTGGTGGCGCCGTCCGCCGATTACCTGGCGCGGCTGCCCCACGGCAAGCTGCCCGACCGCACCGATTTCAAAACCTATCTGGGCGACGACGAAGGCCGTGAGCGGTACTGGCACCGGGCCATCGACGAGAGCCGCCGCCTGGGCGACGAATTTCTTGAGCTGGTGGAGCGCGGCCGTGACGGCGGCGGCGCCCTGGCGGCCCGGCTGCAGCCCTTCTAGCGGCGGGAAACCGGGTCGTAGCGGCGTTGTGTTAGTCTCCCGCTCCGCCGTCCCTTGGCAACGAGGAACAACCGCATGAGCAAAACGCAAAGCGTTCGCCGAAGCGCCCGGCGCGCCCACTCCACCTGGGCGCTCACCCGGGCCTTCGTGCACCAATACCAGTGGTTTCATCTGGCCATGGGGCTGCTGGGCAACACCACCTTCGTGGTCGGCAGCGTGTTCTTCCTGTGGGAGTCGCTGAAACCGGCCGGGGTGTGGCTGTTCATTATCGGTTCGGTGGGCATGCTGTTGGGCAGCATCGGCGCGGCCATCGTCACCTATGAGCGCGCCAAGGGAAGGGCGCCCGGCGATGTCCAGGAAACGCCCGAATGACCGACGACGAGCAAACCGGCCTGTCGCGCCGGATCTGGCAGCAAACCTGGCCGATGACGCTGGGCGTATTGTCGCTGCTGGGCTTCAACCTGGTCGACAGCGTGTTCGTGGCGCGCCTGGGCACCGAGCCCCTGGCGGCCCAGTCGTTCACCTTCCCGCTGGTGTTTCTCACCATCGGCATCCAGGTGGGCATGGGCATCGCCATCGCCGCGCTGATCTCCCGCGCCATCGGCGCCGGCCAGGAGGAGCGGGCCGGGCGCCTGGGCGTGCTGGTGCTCACCGGCGGCGGCGCGGTGATGGCGGCGCTGGCCCTGCTGCTGTGGGCGGTGCAGGACCCGGCGTTCGCGCTGCTCGGCGCCAGCGACCGCCTGCGCGAGGTGATCCGGCCGTTCTGGACCGTGCAGCTGTGCGCCTCCTGGGTGGGGGCGATGGCCTACTTCGGCTACAGCCTGTTCCGCGCCCACGGCAACACCCGCTTCCCCGGCACCATGATGATGGTCACCAGCCTGGTGAACCTGGTGCTCGACCCGATTCTGATCTTCGGCCTGGGGCCGGTGCCGGCGCTGGGCCTGGAGGGCGCCGCCTGGGCGTCCCTGGCGGCGTTCTCCAGCGGCGGCCTGATCACCGCCCTGGCGCTGCGCGGGCGCGGCTGGCTGGAGCGCGACGACGTGCTGCGCGAAGTGCGCGAGTCCGCCGGCCCGTTCGCCGCCATCGCCGGCCCGGCCATGATCAGCCAGCTGATGCCGCCGCTGGCGGCGATGCTCGCCACCGGCCTGGTGGCGCGGCTGGGCGAATCCGCGGTGGCCGCCTGGGGCCTCACCAGCCGCCTGGAAAGCTTCTCCATCGTGCTGGTGCTGGGCATGACCATGGCCCTGCCGCCCTGGCTGGGGCGCTGCTACGGCGGCGGCCGCTGGCAGGAAGTGGAGCGGGTGATGGCCACCGCCGCGCGCATGGTGGTGTTCTGGCAGCTCGGCCTGGGGCTGGTGCTGGCGGCGCTGGCCGCGCCCCTGGCCGGCCTGCTGGTGGAAGACGGCGCCGTGCGTGACCACCTCACCGTGCTGATCCGCTTCCTGCCGCCCAGCTACGGCCTGCTGGGCGTGTGTATGCTGGTGGTGTCCGCCAGCAACGCCCTGGGCTGGCCGGTGCGCGCCATGACCATCTCCTTCCTGCGCCTGTTCGCCTGCTACCTGCCGCTCCTGTCCCTGGGCGCCTGGCTGGGCGGCCTCACCGGCCTGGCGATCGGCGCCGCCCTCGGCAACACCCTCGCCGGCGCCATGGCCTGGCTCGGCTACCGCCGCGCCCTCGCGGGCTCCCGGTAGCCATGTGTGGGCGGCCTGTGCGAGCGGGCCCAGCCCGCGAAAGGGAGCGAAGCTCCCGGCAGGATCCCAGAGACCTCGCCAACAGCGACTCTCAACCCAAACAATAACGACCCATCGGGAGACAACAAAAATGCTAAAAAACCTACACCGCGCTGCCCTTGCAGCGGTCCTGGCACTAACCGCCGCGACAACCCCCGCCCTGGCCGACACCACCCAACGTGTCAACCAACTGGCCGAAGCCCAGGCCGACCGCCTGGTGAGCACCTTCAAGCACCTGCACGCCAACCCGGAACTGGGCTTCCAGGAAACTGAAACCGCCAAACTGGTGAGCAAACGCCTCAAGAAACTGGGCTACCAGGTGCACACCGGCATCGGCGGCACCGGCGTGGCGGCGGTGCTGAAAAACGGCGACGGCCCGGTGGTGATGTTCCGCAGCGACATGGACGGCCTGCCGGTGAAGGAAGACACCGGCCTGGATTACGCCAGCCGCAAGCAGGTGACCCTGGACGACGGCGGCAAAGCTCACGTTGCCCACGCCTGCGGGCACGACGCCCACGTCAGCTGGCTGCTGGGCATCGCCGAAGTGATGCGAGAGACCCGCGACGCCTGGTCCGGCACCCTGGTGCTGATCGCCCAGCCGGCGGAAGAACTGCTCGAAGGCGCTCAGGCGATGGTCGACGACGACCTCTACGACCGGGTGCCCAAGCCGGAGCTGCTGATCAGCGCCCACGTATTCCCGGTATGGCCCGCCGGCACCGTGGCGGTGCGCGCCGGACGCCGCATGGCCGGCAGTGATCAACTCGACGTCACCCTGCACGGCGTCGGCGGCCACGGCTCCGCGCCGCACAACACCATCGACCCGGTGGTAATGGGCGCGCGCTCGGTGATGGCCTACCAGACCATCGTCAGCCGCAACGTGGATCCGCAGAAACCGGCGGTGCTCACCGTGGGCGCCAACCAGATCGGCGAAGCCAACAACGTGATCCCGGACAACGGCACCCTCAAGCTCAACCTGCGCTGGTACGAAAAGCCGGTGCGCGAACAGATGCTCGACGCCATCAAACGGGAAACCAACGGCATCGCCCGGGCCGCCGGCGTCGCCGACGACAAAATGCCGGAATACACCCTCAAGGGGTACTCCGAACCGGTCTACAACGACGAAGCGCTGGCCGAACAGGCCCAGCAAACCCTGGCCGCCGGCCTCGGCAAAGAAGCGCTGATGCCCGGCTTCCCACCGGTGATGGGCTCCGAGGACTTCCCCATGCTGGTGGCCGGCATCGAGGACGCCCGCACCCTGTTCATGGAAGTGGGCGGCGGCGCCCCGGACGTGATGAAGAAATACATGGCGACCGGTGAACTGCCGCCGATGAACCACAACCCCAAGTTCGAGATCATCAACCCGCGCCTGGCCATCACCACCGCCGTGAAAGCCAACAGCCTGCTGCTGCTCGACGCGCTGGCTCGTAACTAAGCGATTTCTGATACGGGTGGGCGGTTCTAATCCGGGACGCGGGGCAACTCCCACCGCCACGGGTCAGAACACTGCCCGGACCTTTCGACGAAGTAGGGCTTGTGGCGGCGAATCTCCCAAGGAGCGCCGGGATCGGGTGGGCCCATACAGGACCGTCTTTGGCCAGGGATGGCCAAAGTCGAGCTTACAGGGATGTACTTGCAGCGTGTCCTGTATGGGCCCACCCGATCCCGGCGCGGGCCCTCTGGAGAGCAAATCCCGGTTCATCCGCTACGCAGATGGTGCGCGTGATAGCGCAGGTGGTCGTCGATAAAGCTGGCGATAAAGAAGTAGGAGTGATCGTACCCCGGCAGCATACGCAGGGTCAGCGGCACGCCGGCCTGCTTGCAGGCCGCTTCCAGGGCTTCCGGGCGTAGCTGCCCGTCCTGGTAGAAGTTGTCAGCCTCGCCCTGGTCCACCTTGATTTCCGCCGGTGCCGGGGCGCCGGTGGCGATCAGTTCGCAGGCGTCCCATTCCTTCCAGGTTTCCCGGTCGTCACCCAGGTAGCCGCCCAGCGCTTTCTCGCCCCAGGGACATTGCGTGGGGTTGGCGATGGGCGCGAACGCGGACACCGAGGCGTAGCGTTCCGGGTTCTTGAGCGCGCACACCAGGGCGCCGTGACCGCCCATGGAATGGCCGCTGATCGACTGCTGACCGTTGAGCGGGAAATGCCGGGCGACCAGCGCCGGCAGCTCTTCGGTGACGTAGTCGTACATGCGGTAGTGGCGGTTCCAGGGCGCCTCGGTGGCGTTCACGTAGAAGCCGGCGCCGGAGCCGAAATCATAGCTGTCGTGCTCGCCGGGCAGGTCGGTGCCGCGCGGGCTGGTGTCCGGGCAGACGATCGCCAGGCCCAGCTCCGCGGCGGTGCCGTGGGCGCCGGCCTTCTGCATGAAGTTTTCATCCGTGCAGGTCAGGCCGGACAGCCACCACAGCAACGGCACGTCCTGCTCCTCCGCCGCCGGCGGCAGGTAGATGGCGAAGATCATCTCGCAGCCGAGCACCTTGCTGTGGTGCTTGTAGCGCTTTAGCCAGCCGCCGAAGCTCTTGTTCGCCGCGACCAGTTCCAGTTCGTCGGGATGAGTCATAGCGAGTGCTCCCGCAATCAGTAAAGAATGACCGACCGGATGCTTTTGCCTTCGTGCATCAGATCGAACGCCTTGTTGATGTCATCCAGCGGCATGGTGTGGGTGACGAACTCGTCGATCTTGATCTCGCCCTTCATGTAGCGGTCCACGTAGCCGGGCAGCTCGGTGCGGCCTTTGACGCCGCCGAAGGCGGAGCCTTTCCAGACCCGGCCGGTGACCAGCTGGAACGGGCGGGTGCTGATTTCCTCGCCGGCGCCGGCCACGCCGATGATGATCGATTCGCCCCAGCCTTTGTGGCAGCACTCCAGCGCCGAGCGCATCACGTTGACGTTGCCGATGCACTCGAACGAATAGTCCACGCCGCCGTCGGTGAGCTCGACGATCACTTCCTGGATCGAGTTGCTGTAATCCTTGGGGTTGATGAAGTCGGTGGCGCCGAACTGGCGGGCGATCTTCTCTTTGTCGTTGTTCACGTCGATGGCGATGATCCGTTCCGCCTTGGCCATCACCGCGCCCTGGATCACCGACAGGCCGATGCCGCCCAGGCCGAACACCGCCACCGTGGAGCCCGGCTCCACCTTGGCCGTGTTCAGCACCGCGCCGATGCCGGTGGTGACACCGCAGCCGAGCAGGCAAATCTTGTCCAGCGGCGCTTCCTTGCTGACCTTGGCCAGGGACACTTCCGGCACCACGGTGTACTCGGAGAAGGTGCTGGTGCCCATGTAGTGGTTCAGCTCGGTGCCGTTCAGCGAGAAGCGGCGGGTGCCGTCGGGCATCAGGCCCTGGCCCTGGGTGGCGCGCACCGCCGAGCATAGGTTGGTCTTGCCGGACAGGCAGAACTTACATTTGCCGCACTCGGCGGTGTAGAGCGGAATCACATGGTCGCCGGGTTTGACGCTGGTGACGCCTTCGCCCACTTCCTGGACGATGCCCGCGCCCTCATGGCCGAACACGGACGGGAACAGCCCCTCCGGGTCCTTCCCGGACAGGGTGTAGGCGTCGGTGTGGCAGACGCCGGTGGCGACGATCTGCACCAGCACTTCACCGGCTTTCGGGCCGGCCACGTCGATCTCTTCAATCACCAGGGGTTTGCCTGCTTCCCAGGCGACGGCGGCTCTCGATTTCATGCTCTTCTCCGTAACAGTCAGGACGTCTTACGTCGATTCTTGGGTTCAGTGTACTGGCGCCGCTTCGCCCTCTTAAGGCATTATTTCGCAATAGATTATTGCTCAGGAGCAACAATGCAGCACTGGGATCGCATCGAGGCCTTTGTCGAGGTGGTGAGGCACGAATCCTTCGCCGGCGCGGCCCGGAATCTGGGGGTCTCCAGCTCCCACGTGAGCCGGCTGGTGGCGCGTCTGGAGACCCAGCTCGGCACCCAGCTGCTCTACCGCACCACCCGCCGCCTGCGGCTCACCGACGCCGGGGCGGTCTATTTCGAGCACTGCGCCCAGCTGTTCGACGGCTTTCAGGAGGCGCTCACCGCGATCAGCGACTACCAGCGCCGGCCCACAGGCGTGCTCAAACTCACCTGCGCCACCACCTTCGGCGAGAAATTCATCGCCCCGCTGGTCAACGATTTCCTCGCCGAGCACCCGCAGCTGTCGGTGCGCATGGACTTCACCAACCGGCCGGTGGACATCGTCGACGAAGGCTTCGACGTGGCGGTGCGCACCGGCGCCCTGCCCGATTCCTCGCTGATCGCCCGCAAACTGTGTCCGCGCCGGGAGTACGTGGTCGGCTCGGCGGACTATTTCCAGCGCCACCCGCGGCCCCACACCCTGGGCGAGCTGTCCGGCCACAACTGCCTGCTCGGTTCCGCCGACCACTGGACCTTCGACCTGGACGGCCAGCACCGGGCCTGGCGGGTGGAGGGCAACTGGCGGGCCAATTCCGGCCTGGCGCTGCTGGATGCGGTGCACAAGGGGCTGGGGCTGGCCCAGCTGCCGGACTACTACGTGCGCGAGGGCCTCGAACGGGGCGAGCTGGTGTCGGTGCTGGACGCCCACGCCTGCACCCATACGGCGGTCTGGGTGGTCTATCCGCGCCACCGGCATCTGTCCCCCAAGGTGCGCCAGTTCGTGGACTTCCTGGTGGCCGGCATGGACGGCCGCGCTTGAAAGCGGCCGCCTCCATCATCAGGTAGAGGTCAGACAAGCCACGAACGCAAGGAGAGAACATGGCCAAGGCAACCCTCCCGGCCCTGGGGCTGGGCACCTTCCGGCTCAAGGGCGAGCCGCTGATGGGCAGCATCCACAAGGCCCTGGACCTGGGCTACCGCCACATCGACACCGCCCAGATGTACGAAAACGAAGAGACCGTGGGCGCCGCCCTGGACGCCCATGATGTACCCCGCGACGAGGTCTTCCTGACCACCAAAATCTGGCACGACCGGCTGCAGCACGACGACCTTTTACAAAGTTTGCAGGAAAGCGTGAACCGGTTGCGCGTGGACGCGGTGGACTTGGCCCTGATCCACTGGCCGAGCCCCAACGACGAAGTGCCCATGGACGAATACATCGGCGCCCTGGCCGAGGCCAAAAAGCAGGGCCTGGCCAAGAACGTGGGGGTCTCCAACTTCACCGTGGCGCAACTGGAACGGGCGCTCAGCGTGCCCGGCGGCGAGGAACTGGTCACCAACCAGGTGGAAGTGCACCCCTTCCTGACCAACCGCAAGGTGGTCGACGCGATTCAGCGCGCCGGTCTCACCGTGACCGCCTACATGCCGCTGGCGGTGGGCAAGGTGCTGGAGGACCCGACCCTCAAGAAACTGGGTGAGAAGTACGACGCCTCCGCCGCCCAGGTGGTGCTTGCCTGGCTGCACCAGAAAGACATCGTGGTGATTCCCTCGTCCACCAAGGAAGCGCACCTGAAAGCCAACATGGCGGCGTTGGATATCACGCTGGAGCAGGCGGACATGGACGCCATCGAGGCCCTGAACCGGAACGAGCGTATCGCCGACCCGGATTTCGCCCCGGACTGGGACTGACGGCGGGCGAGACAAAGCGCCCCTCAGGCTCTAGCATGCGGGCATGGAGCGAATTCCCCACGATAAGCTTGATGCCCTTCAGTTCGACCGTGATGAGCGCCTGGAAGTCTGGCGTCAGAGCGTCGAGCCCCTGTTCGATTGCCGCGCCGCCCGGGAACCCGGCGGCCGGGAATTTCAGGGCCGGCTGGAGAGTTTCAATCTCGGCCAGACGCTGATCGCGCGCAGTGAGTTCACGCCCCTGCACTTCCAGCGCGACCGGCGCACCTCGGACGATCACCTACTGGTGCAGCTGTATACCCACGGCGGTTATCAGGGTTACAACGGTGACCGCAAAGTACAGGTGGGCCCCGGCGACATCAGCCTGCTGGATATGGGGCTGGGCCTGGAAACCCTGGCGCCGCGCTCCGGCAACCTGTCGCTGGTGATCCCCCGAGACCGCTTCTTCGCCCTCACCAAACCGGCCGACTACCGGCCGGGCACGGTGCTGCGCGCCGGCACCCCGCTGGCCACTATTCTCGCCAACCACCTGTCCAGTGTCTGGACGTCGCTGGCGGATGCCTCCGTGGACGACCTGCCGGCCATCAACCGCACCCTGGTGGGCGCGGTGGCCGGCGCCTTCTGCCAGGGCCCGGTGCGCGAAGACGCGGCGATGCCGTTCGAGGACGCCGCCCGCGACGCGGTGCGCGCTTTCATCGTTCACAACCTGGACGACCCGGGGCTGGGGCCGGCGCGGCTGTGCCGGCGCTTCGGCCTGTCCCGCACCCGGCTGTACCGGCTGTTCGAGCCGTTCGGCGGCGTCGCCGGCTATATCCGCGAACAGCGCCTGGACCGGGCCTTCCGTGAGCTTGCCGAGCGTGATCTGGGGCAACGGCGTCTGGTGGAGGTGGCGCTGGAGTGCGGTTTCGACAGCCAGAGCCATTTCTGCCGGCTGTTCCGCCAGCGTTTCGGCATGACCCCCGGCGAGGCCATGGAACAGGGCCGCTCCGCCCGGCTCCGCCGCTCGCAGGCGGACGGCGACGGGCCGTCGCGGCCGGAGTTTCGCGATTGGCTGCTCAGTCTCTGAGCGGAAACGCCGGCGGGACAAATCATCAACGGGGCGGGAAACAAGCGTGCAAGCGTTCCGCCGGGCGGGCCGCCACAATGCGTGGGCGAGTTAGCGGAACGCTATCTTTTGCATATTCGGGTTGTGAGCAAGCCCCGGGGGTTTCCCCGGGGCTTTTTAATGGGCGGGTGTCAGCGTGCGCGCCAGGAAGGCGGCCCCGGCGTCCTCGGCGGCGCCGCCGAACAGAAACGCCGCCACATGGCCCTTGCCGCGCAGCAGTAGCAATTCGTTGTCGACGCCGTTGGCGTTGAGCGCGGTGCGGTAGTCTTGCGCGTGGTCCACCGGCACCACCGAATCCAGGGTGCCGTGGTACAGCAGGTGCGGCGGCGTGTCGGCGCCCACATGGGTGACCGGCGAGGCGGCCGCGTAGGTGGCGGCGTTGCTCTCCTGCGGGCCGCCCAGGAACTGCGGGACCAGGGTGCCGTCCTCGAACTTGCGCAGATCCGTGGGCGTGCCGCCGGCCACCACAGCCCGGGGTCGGGTGACCGGGCCGCCGTAGGGTTCGTTCAGCGGGCTGTCCGTGTCCGCCGCCACGGTGGCCAGCAGCGTCACCAGGTGGGCGCCGGACGAATAGCCCCAAGCGCCCACCCGCGACCGGTCGATGCCGTAATCGTCCGCGTGCACATGCAGCCAGCGCATCGCCATCTGCAGGTCGTGGAGCTGCGCCGGGAAGGTGTACTCCGGCGCGAAGCGGTATTCGACGTTCACCGCCACGAAGCCCTGTTCGGCCAGTTGCCTGGCAAGCCCCGCCGTGTCCTCCGGCGAGCGCCGTTCCCAGCCGCCGCCATGCACCACCAGCACCGTCGGATACCGGCCGGGCGGCTCCGGGCGGTAGATGTCCGCATGCAGCGTTTGCGGCCAGTCGTCGGGGGTGTAAACCCGATCCTCGATCACCGTGACGTCGAAATCGGGCAGCGCCGGCGGCTCGCCCTCCGGCGCGCCCAGATGGCGCACACAGCCGGTGACCGCCAGCGTGCAAAGAAACAGCAGGGCTAATCTCATCAAGGAACTCCACGGTTATGACTGTGGATTACGCTAACCGCGGATTCATCAATGGTGGGTGAGGGCGGCGGGCCCGCCCCCCACAAAACAACCGGTTTATTCGGTGGTGAAGGCGGGGTCGTCGACGATCATGCCGATGCTGAGCGCGCCCGGGCCGATGTTCACCGCGCCGGTGAGGCCCATGCTGCTGGTCAGCAGCTCCACCTTGTGGCGCTTGGCGGCCTCGGCCAGGCGGTCGAAGCCGGGCATCTGGCGGATGCGGCTTTCGTCGCCGGCGTAGCTCACGCACACCACCGGCGCCATCAGGCCGCGCTCGATGCAGCGGGCGCCGTGCCGGAACATGGCCTCCACGCCGGCGTCGAAGCCGCGCATCTTGGCCACCGGGAAGGTTTCGTCCTGGCGGGCGCAGAGCACCGGTTTGATGTCCAGGGCATTGCCGAGAATCGCGCCGGCCCAGCTGACGCTCTTGTCGCCGCGTTTCTTGGCGCGCTTGTGCAGGTAGTAGATGTCCGGCACCACCGCGTAGCCGGTGGCCTTGGAGGCCAGCACCTCCACGCTTTGCCGGATTTCGGTGATTTTCATGCCGCTTTGGATCAGCCGCATGGTTTCCGCCGCCAGGGCGCCCTGGCCGGCGAACAGGGTCTGGCTGTCAGTGACGCGCAGGGCGAAGGGCCCTTCCACGCCGGCCTGCTTCCGGATCGGCTTGTACTCACGAAGGATGGCGTGGGAGGCCTCGGTGGCGTTGGTGAAAATCGGGCTGCGGCTTTTCGGCACCGTCTGCACCAGGGCGTAGTCGAAATCCACCACCACCTTGTCCAGGAACAGCGCTTTGATCTGCTCCATGGTGAACGGGATGGATTCCGCGCCATGGGCTTTCTCGGACGCCTCGGTGGCGTAAAACTGACGGGTGCGTTCCGGATCCCGTTCATCAACGATGATCTGATCCCCGAGCCGGATGGAGACCGGGAGGATCAGAATGCCGTGTTCATCGATAAAGGATTTGGGAAGATCGCAGCCGGAATCAACGACCAGACCGATTCTCATAATTATTCACCCCTTTTCATCGCAGTCTAGCGTAAAAAGTGTGACCTGCAACACTCCCCGGTCCAGACCTTCGGCTTAAAGCTTGACGCTTAAAGCCCCAGGTTATCCAGCACCCGCAGAATCGGGCCGGACTGGTTCATGGTGTAGAAGTGCAGGCCCGGGGCGCCCATCGCCAGCAGGCGCTCGCAGAGGCGGGTCACCACTTCCTCGCCGAACGCTTTCACCGCCTGCTCGTCGTCGCGGATGTCGTCCAGACGGCTGCGCAGCCAGCGCGGGATATCGGCGCCGCAGTTATCGGAAAAGCGGAACAGATTGGCGACGTTGAGAATCGGCATCACGCCCGGGTAGACCGGCGCGTCGCAACCGCGCCGGCGCAGCTCGTCCATGTAGTAGCCGTAGGCGTCGGCGTTGTAGAAGTACTGGGTAATGCCGCTGTCGGCGCCGGCGCTGATCTTGCGCTGAAAGTGCGCGATATCATCGTCGAAGCTGCGCGACTGCGGGTGATTCTCGGGGTAGGCGGCCACTTCCAGGTGGAAATGGTCGCCGGTTTCCTCGCGGATCAGCGCCACCAGATCGTCGGCGTACTTCACTTCGCTCTGCGCGTAGCCCATGCCGGAGGGCAGGTCGCCGCGCAGCGCCACGATGCGGCGCACGCCGCTTTCCTTGTAGCCGTTGACCAGTTCCATGATCTCGTCACGGCTCTGGCCGATGCAGCTCAGGTGCGGCGCGGTGTCGGCGTGCTGCTCGCGCAGCAGGCCGACCATTTGCCGGGTGTAGTCCCGCGTGGAGCCGCCGGCGCCGAAGGTGCAGGAGAAAAACTCCGGCTTCTTGGCCAGCAGCTTTTGCTGGGTGTTCAGGAGTTTTTCCCGCCCCTGCTCGGTCTTGGGCGGGAAAAACTCAAAGCTGATGCGTTTGGACATGATTCAAAAACGCCTTAGTACTTGTAGTGGTCCGGCTTGAAGGGGCCGTTGACGTCCACGCCGATATAGCCGGCCTGCTTGTCGGTGAGTCGGGTGACCACACCGCCGAAGCCCTGCACCATGTAGCGGGCCACTTCCTCGTCCAGATGCTTGGGCAGCACTTCCACCTTGAGCATCTTCTCCTTCACCGTGTCGGAGTGACCGGCGTAGCCCTGGTCGAACAGGTACATCTGCGCCAGCACCTGGTTGGCGAAGGAGCCGTCCATGATGCGGCTGGGGTGACCGGTGGCGTTGCCCAGGTTGACCAGGCGGCCTTCCGAGAGCAGCAGCAGGAAGTCCTGGTTTTTCTTGTCGCGCCACACTTTGTGCACCTGGGGCTTCACTTCTTCCCATTCCCAGGTCTTGCGCATGAAGGCGGTGTCCACTTCGTTGTCGAAGTGGCCGATGTTGCAGACCACCGCGCCCTTCTTCAGCGCCTTGAGCATGTTGGCGTCGCACACGTCGTAGTTACCGGTGGTGGTGACCAGCATGTCGGTGGTGCCCAGCAGCTCCTTGTTGATGGAGGCTTCGGTGCCGTCGTTAACGCCGTCCTTGTAGGCGCTGACCACTTCGAAGCCGTCCATGCAGGCCTGCATGGCGCAGATCGGATCGATTTCGGTGATCTTCACGATCATGCCTTCCTGGCGCAGGGACTGGGCGGAGCCCTTGCCCACGTCGCCGTAGCCGATCACCAGCGCCTTCTTGCCGGACAGCAGGTGGTCGGTGGCGCGTTTGATGGCGTCGTTGAGCGAGTGGCGGCAACCGTATTTGTTGTCGTTCTTGCTCTTGGTGACCGAGTCGTTGACGTTCACCGCCGGCACTTTCAGGGTGCCCTGCTTGAGCATCTCGTAAAGGCGGTGCACGCCGGTGGTGGTCTCTTCGGTGATGCCGTGGATCTTGTCCAGCATCTCCGGGTAGGTCTCGTGGATGTAGCCGGTCAGGTCGCCGCCGTCATCCAGAATCATGTTGGCGTCCCACAGGTTGCCTTCGCCGTCGCGGCAGGTCTGCTCGATGCACCACATGTACTCTTCCTCGGTCTCGCCCTTCCAGGCGAACACCGGCACGCCGGCGGCGGCCATGGCGGCGGCGGCGTGGTCCTGGGTGGAGAAGATGTTGCACGAGGACCAGCGCACTTCCGCGCCCAGCGCCTTCAGCGTTTCGATCAGCACCGCGGTCTGGATGGTCATGTGGATACAGCCGATGATGCGCGCGCCCTTGAGCGGCTGTTCGGCGCGGTATTTTTCCCGGATCGCCATCAGTGCCGGCATTTCGGTTTCGGCGATGTCGATCTCCGCGCGACCGTACTTGGCCAGGGAAATATCCGCGACTTTATAGTCCTGCAACGTTTCCGCTTTTGCGTTCATGGGTCTCTCCATTCGTGGTTAGCGAATGGGCGCCGTTATCGTGTCTCACCCTGCCCCCGAGCCTCGCGGTTGTCCGCTGCAGCGCCCCTCGGGGGTGTGGTGGTATGCGTTTAAAGCGCCGCTTTCAGGGCCGCCGCTTTGTCGGTGTTTTCCCAGCTGAAGCCTTCGCGGCCGAAGTGGCCGTAGCTGGCGGTGGGCCGGTAGATCGGCCGGCGCAGGTCGAGCATCTCGATGATGCCGCGTGGGCGCAGGTCGAAGTGCTCGCGCACCAGCGCGGCGATGCGGTTGTCGTCCAGCTTGCCGGTGCCGAAGGTGTTCACCGAGATGGAGGTCGGCTCGGCCACGCCGATGGCGTAGCTGATCTGAATCTCGCACTTGTCGGCCAGGCCGGCGGCGACGATGTTCTTGGCCACGTAACGGCCGGCGTAGGCGGCGGAACGGTCCACCTTGGACGGGTCCTTGCCGGAGAAGGCGCCGCCGCCGTGGCGGGCCATGCCGCCGTAGGTGTCGACGATGATCTTGCGCCCGGTGAGGCCGCAGTCGCCCATCGGCCCGCCGATCACGAAGTTGCCGGTGGGGTTGATGTGGTACTGGGTGTCGCCGTGCAGCCATTCGGACGGCAGCACCGGCTTGACGATCTCTTCCATCACCGCTTCGCGCAGATCCGCCAGCTTGATGTCCGGGGAGTGCTGAGTGGACAACACCACCGCGTCCACCGCCACCGGCTTGCCGTTTTCATAGCGCAGGGTTACCTGGCTCTTGGCGTCCGGGCGCAGCCAGCCGAGCCGGCCGCTCTTGCGCAGCTCCGCCTGGCGCTCCACCAGCCGGTGGGAGAAGTAGATCGGCGCCGGCATCAGCGTGTCGGTTTCGTTGGTGGCGTAGCCGAACATCAGGCCCTGGTCGCCGGCGCCCTGTTCCTTGTTCTCGGCTTCGTCGACGCCCACGGCGATGTCCGCGGACTGCTTGCCGATGCCGTTGAGCACCGCGCAGGTGGCGCCGTCGAAGCCCACGTCGGAGCTGTCGTAGCCGATGTCCAGAATCACCTGGCGGACGATGTCTTCCAGTTCCACATAGGTGCTGGTGCGCACTTCGCCGGCAACGATGGCCATACCGGTCTTGACCATGGTCTCCACCGCCACGCGGGCGTGGGGGTCGTCGGCGATGATGGCGTCGAGGACCGCGTCCGAGATCTGGTCGGCCATTTTATCCGGATGGCCTTCGGAGACCGACTCGGAGGTAAAGATGCTGTATTCACTCATTACCGGATTGCTCCCTTTTTGATGGATGCGCGGTGACGCGCTGAAAGCTGCGCACCTGCACCTGAAAACCGTTACGCATGGCGAGAAACAGGCTCTCGCGCAATACCAGGCCGGCGCGGCCGGCCCAACTCACCAGATCGGCTTCTTCGAAACCGAGCCAGAAATCCCCGCAGGCGTCCACCGCCCAACGCTGGTTGTGGCGGCACAGATCGGTGATCACCAATACGCCGCCGTCGTTCAATTGCCGGGCCGCCGCCTCCAGGGCGGCGGAGGGCGAGGGCAGGTGGTGCAGCACCATATTGACCACCACCGCGTCGACCCGGGGTAAAAGGGCGCCGTGTTCCGGCCACTCCCCCAACACCAGCTCCACATTGTCCAGCCCCTGGCCGGCCACCCGTTCCCGGGCCCGGGCCAGCATCACCTCGGCGTTGTCCAGCGCCAGCACCCGCTCGAAGCGGCTCGCCAGCGGCGCCAGGAAGCGCCCCTCACCGGGGCCGATCTCCAGCGCGATGCCGCGCCGTTCGCCGGGCTCCCGATTGTTCGCGGCCCGATCCAGCAACTCACAGGCCTGCTCCGCGTACTGGTCGTGCTCGGCGATCAAATCCTGATGCCGGGCCAGGTCGTCCGCGTGCCGGGCGAAAAACGCCCGGCTCTGGGCGGCGCGCTGCGCCTGCACGCCGGCCAGCCGCTGCCGGGTGACCGGGTCCGCCGGCGTGGCGTCGAGCCGCTCGAACAGGGCGCTCTGCAGCGGCCCGGTGGCGGCGTCCGACGGCGGCAGGCGGCGCCGGTAGAAGATCGAGTTGCCCTCCCGGCGGCGTTCCACCAGGCCGCCCTGGGCCAGCACCTTTAAATGGTGGCTCATGCCCGACTGCTTGATCGCCATGATTTCGCACAGCTCCAGCACCCCGAAGCTGTTCTGGCCCAGCACCTGCAGAACCTCCAGGCGCAGCGGATCGCCGGCCGCCTTCAGAAAGGCCGCCAGGCTGTCCAGATCCTGTTCCTGCGGTGCCGGGTGTAAAGACATGGAGGCGAGTGTAGCGGACCTCGGGGGCTGCATCAAAAGATATTGATATAGGTTCCAGAGTTTGCCCCCGCCCCGGGCTTGGGCGACAATAGCGCCCCTTTTCACACCTCTGGTCAAAAATCGTTCAGGAGCCGTGCATGTCGTCAGCCCCCGCTGCCCGTGATCTCGCCAATGCTATCCGTGCCCTGAGCATGGATGCGGTACAGAAAGCCAAGTCTGGTCACCCGGGCGCCCCCATGGGCATGGCGGATATCGCCGAAGTGCTGTGGCGCGGCTTCTTGAAGCACAACCCGGCCAACCCGCACTGGGTCGACCGCGACCGGTTCGTGCTCTCCAACGGCCACGGCTCCATGCTGCTCTACAGCCTGCTGCACCTGACCGGCTACGGCGTCAGCCTGGACGACTTGAAAAACTTCCGGCAGCTCGGCAGCCCCACCGCCGGCCACCCGGAATTCGGCGACGCGCCCGGCATCGAGACCACCACCGGCCCGCTGGGCCAGGGTTTCGCCAACGCCGTGGGCATGGCCATCGCGGAGAAGATGATGGCCGCCCAGTTCAACCGCGACGGCCACGCCATCGTCGACCACAATACCTACTGCTTCATGGGTGACGGCTGCATGATGGAGGGCATCTCCCACGAAGCCGCGTCGCTGGCCGGCACCCTGGGGCTGGGCAAGCTGGTGGCCTTCTACGACGACAACGGCATCTCCATCGACGGTGAGGTGGAAGGCTGGTTCACCGACGACACCGTGGAGCGCTTCCGCGCCTACGGCTGGCACGTGATCCCCAATGTGGACGGCCACAGCGCCCAGGAAGTGAAGCTGGCGATCGAGAACGCGCGCAAGAACACCGACCAGCCCACCCTGATCTGCTGCAAGACCATCATCGGTTTCGGCAGCCCCAACAAGCAGGGTAAGGAAGAGTCCCACGGCGCCGCCCTGGGCGACGACGAAGTGGCGCTCACCCGCGAGGCCCTGGGCTGGAAGCACGGCCCCTTCGAGATTCCCGACGAGATCCGCAACGCCTGGGACGCCCACGACGCCGGCGCCGAGAAAGAAGCCGCCTGGCAGCAGCGCTTCGACGCCTACCGCGCCGAGTTCCCGGAACTGGCCGATGAATTCCTGCGCCGCATGCGCGGTGAGCTGCCGGCGGACTTCGACCAGCGCGCCGACGCCTTTATCGCCGAGTGCCAGCAGGCCAAAGAAAAAGTGGCCAGCCGCAAGGCCAGCCAGAACACCCTGGACGCCTTCGGCCCGGGCCTGCCGGAACTCACCGGCGGCTCCGCCGACCTGGGCGGCTCCAACAACACCGTCTGGAAAGGCTGCAAATCGATCAGCGCCGACGACGCCACCGGCAACTACATCCATTACGGGGTGCGCGAGTTCGGCATGACCGCCGCCATGAACGGCATCTGCCTGCACGGCGGCCTGCGCCCCTACGGCGGCACCTTCCTGACCTTCATGGAGTACGCCCGCAACGCGGTGCGGATGGCGGCGCTGATGCACCAGCCCAACATCCTGGTCTACACCCACGACTCCATCGGTCTGGGCGAGGATGGCCCCACCCACCAGCCCATCGAGCAGATCGCCAACCTGCGCATGACGCCCAATCTGAGCACCTGGCGGCCCTGCGACACGGTGGAAACCGCGGTGGCCTGGAAGCACGCGGTGAAGCGCGACGACGGCCCCACCGCGCTGATCTTCTCGCGCCAGGGTCTGCCCTGCATGGACCGCGACGACGCGGTGCTGGCCAACGTGGCCAAGGGCGGCTACACCCTGCTGCAGACCGGCGACGGCCAGCCCGAAGCGATCATTATCGCCACCGGCTCGGAAGTGGAGCTGGCGGTGCAGGCCGCCGAGGCCCTGGGCGCCGCCGGCAAGAACGTGCGCGTGGTGTCCATGCCCAGCGTCGACGCCTTCCTGTCTCAGAGCAGCGATTACCAGGAAGCGGTGCTGCCGGCGGCGGTGCGCGCCCGGGTGGCCGTGGAAGCGGGCATCACCGATTACTGGTACCGCTTCACCGGCCTGGACGGCAAAATCGTGGGCATGACCGGCTTCGGCGCCTCGGCGCCCGCCGGCGACCTCTACAAGCACTTCAACATTACCGCCGAGGCGGTGCAGGCCGCCGTGGAGAGTGTGATTTGAGACCCCAGAGTCCGGCGCCCGACGTTCGGTCCCTATGTTAAAGATCGCGATCAATGGCTATGGCCGCATCGGTCGCTCCTTCGTCCGCGCCCTGGCGGAGCGGGAAGCGGCGGGCAACGCCCTGCCCGTGCGGCTGGTGGCGATCAACGACCTGGGCCGGGCCGAGGACCTGCTCTACCTGACCCGCTACGACACCACCCACGGCCGGCTCAACGCGCCGGCGGAGCTGGTGGACGGCTGCCTGCGCATCGGCGACCAGGCGCCGCGGCTGTTCAGCGAGCCGGAGCCGGAACAGCTGCCCTGGGCGGAGCTGGGCGTGGACGTGGTGCTGGAGTGCTCCGGCAGCTTCCGTGCCCGCGATGACGCCGCCCGCCACCTCACCGCCGGCGCCGGCCGGGTGATCGTCGGCGCGGTGCCGTTCGATTACGCCGACCAGACCATCGTCTACGGCGTCAATCACGAGGATCTCAAGCCGGACAGCCGGGTGCTGTCGGCGGCGTCCTGCACCACCCACTGCATCGCCCCGGTGCTGGCGGCCCTGGACCGGGAGTTCGGCGTCCGTCAGGCGTTGATGAAGGAGATCCACGCCTACACCTCGGACCAGACCCTGCTCGACCACGTGCACCGGGACCCGCGCCGGGGCCGCGCCGGCGCCCAGAACATCATTCCCACCACCAGCAGCGCCATCAAGGCGGTGCAGAACGTGCTGCCGGCCCTGGACGGCCGCATCACCGGCCACTCGATCCGCGTGCCGACGCTGAACGTGGCCATGGTGGAGCTCACCCTGCTGCTCGACCGCACCCCGCCGCCGGAAGCCCTGAACCCCTGGCTGCGGGCCCTGTCCCAGCAACAACCCGGGTTGATCGGCTACAACGACGAGCCGCTGGTGAGCGTGGATTTCAATCACCGGGCCGAATCCGCCATCGTTGACGCCACGCAGACGCGGGTGCAGGGCGAAATGGTGCAAGTGGTGGCCTGGTACGACAACGAATGGGGCTACGCCAACCGCCTGCTCGACTGGGTGGCGGCACTGGCCGGTGCCCAGTGATCATTAACGAGGTAGCAAGACGATGAACTTCAAACGCATGACCGACCTGGACCTGAAGGGTAAACGGGTGCTGATCCGCGAAGATCTCAACGTGCCGGTGAAAGACGGCAAGGTCACCAGCGACGCCCGCATCCGCGCCTCGTTGCCGACCATCCGCCACGCCGTGGAGGCGGGCGCCCGCGTCATGTTGCTCTCGCACCTGGGCCGGCCCACCGAGGGCGAGTACGAAGAACAGTACTCCCTGAAGCCGGTGGCCGAGCACCTCGGTCAGTTGCTGGGCCAGGAGGTACCGCTGGCGAAGGACTGGCTCGACGGCGTCGACCTGGAAGACGGCCAGGTGGTGCTGTGCGAGAACGTGCGCTTCAACAAGGGCGAAAAGAAAGACGACGAGGCGCTGTCCAAGCGCATGGCGGCGCTGTGCGACGTCTATGTGATGGACGCTTTCGGCACCGCCCACCGCGCCCAGGCTTCCACCCACGGTGTGGCCCGCTTCGCGCCGGTGGCCTGCGCCGGCCCGCTGCTGGCCAACGAGCTGGACGCCCTCGGCAAGGCGCTGCTGGAACCGGCCAAGCCGCTGGTGGCGATCGTCGGCGGCTCCAAGGTGTCCACCAAGCTGGAAGTGCTGGACGCCCTGGCCGATAAAGTGGATCAATTGATTGTCGGTGGCGGCATCGCCAACACCTTCCTGGCGGCGGCCGGTCACCCGGTGGGCAAGTCGCTGTGTGAAAAAGACCTGATTCCGGCGGCGCAGAAGCTGGCGGAAAAGGTGCACATTCCGCTGCCGGTGGACGTGGTGGTGGCCAAGGCCTTCGCCGAGGACGCCGAAGCCACCACCAAGAAGGTGGACGACGTGGCCGAGGACGACCTGATTCTCGACGTCGGCCCGCAGACCGCCCATGTGTTCGCGGCGCTGATGAAAGAGGCCCGCACCATCATCTGGAACGGCCCGGTGGGCGTGTTCGAGTTCGACCAGTTCGGCGAAGGCACCCGCGAGCTGGCCGAGGCGATCGCCGACAGCGAAGCGTTTTCCATCGCCGGCGGGGGCGATACCCTGGCGGCCGTGGACAAGTACGGCATCGCCGACGATATCAGCTATATTTCCACCGGTGGTGGCGCCTTCCTGGAGTTCGTGGAAGGCAAGACCCTGCCGGCGGTGGCGGTGCTGGAACAGCGCGCCCGGGACTAATACACCACCTACATTTCGCTCCGAAGACGAAAGGGAAGACATCATGGCACTGATCAGCATGCGTCAACTGCTGGACCACGCCGCCGAACACGGCTACGGCGTGCCGGCCTTCAACGTGAACAACCTGGAACAGATGCGCGCCATCATGGAGGCCGCCGACCAGACCAATTCACCGGTGATCGTGCAGGCCAGCGCCGGCGCCCGGAAGTACGCCGGCGCGCCCTTCCTGCGTCACCTGATTCTGGCCGCCACGGAAGAGTTTCCGCACATCCCCCTGGTGATGCACCAGGACCACGGCACCAGCCCCTCGGTGTGCCAGCGCTCCATCCAACTGGGCTTCTCCTCGGTGATGATGGACGGCTCCCTGGGCGAGGACGGCAAGACCCCCACCGAGTATGAGTACAACGTGGACGTGACCCGCCGCACCGTGGACATGGCGCACGCCTGCGGCGTCTCCGTGGAAGGCGAGCTGGGCTGCCTGGGCTCGCTGGAATCCGGCCAGGCCGGTGAAGAAGACGGCATCGGCGCCTCCGGCACCCTGACCCACGACCAGATGCTCACCGACCCGGAAGAGGCGGCGGACTTCGTCAAGCGCACCAAGGTGGACGCCCTGGCCATCGCCATCGGCACCAGCCACGGCGCCTACAAGTTCACCCGTCCGCCCACCGGCGACATCCTCGCCATCGAGCAGATCAAGGCGATCCACGCGCGCATCCCGGACACCCACCTGGTGATGCACGGCTCCTCCTCGGTACCCCAGGAGTGGCTGCAGATCATCAACGAGTACGGCGGCGAGATTCCGGAGACCTACGGCGTGCCCGTGGAAGAAATCCAGGAAGGCATCAAGCACGGCGTGCGCAAGGTGAACGTGGACACCGACCTGCGGCTGGCGTCCACCGGCGCGGTGCGTCGCTTCCTGGCCCACAACAAGGCCGAGTTCGACCCGCGCAAATTCCTCAAGGAAACCGTGTCGGCCATGCGCGACATCTGCATCGCCCGCTACGAAGCCTTCGGCACCGCCGGCAACGCCGACAAGATCAAGCCGATCAGCCTGGAGACCATGTACCAGCGCTACGAAGCCGGCGAAATGGACCCGCGCATCAAGTAACCCGCCGGCACCGCGGCCTCACGGCTTGGCGTAGGGCAACCGCGCCAGCCGCGTGGCGCGGTGATAGCCGTCCAGGCCGCTCACCGCCACGGTGCCCGCGGCCTCGATGTCCAGATAGCCGTCCTCGCCCACCCAGGCGTCCTCCGCCACCAGAATCTGCTCGATACGGCCGATCACCAGCACCGTGTCGTTGACCTTGAGCGTCTGGCTCTCCTCCAGCCGCAGCCCCAGCTTAATCCGCGACTCGCTTACGAAGGGCGCGGCGAAGCCGTGCCGGTACTCCGGCGTCAGACCCACCGCGTCGAACTCCGACACCGCCCGCGGGTAGCGCGCGCTGGTCTGGTGGGCGGCGGCGTGGATGCCCTCGTGCACCTGGTTCAGCGTGTAGACGCCGGTCTCCAGCAGGTACTCCAGGCTGTGCCGGTCCACGGAATGGGGCCGCAGAATCATGCCGGCCAGCGTCGGGTCGGCGCCCAGATGGAAGACGGAACTGATCATCGCCAGGTTTTCCTGGCCGCCGGCGGACCGGGTGCCGAGCAGATTGGCGCTCTTGAATCCGGACAGACTGTTCACCAGGGCGGCGCGCCGGCGCCGGGGCCAGGCCGCCAGATCGGCTTCGGTGAGTTGCATCAGGCGCTCCGTGAAGGTCGGGGTGGGGCGACGATTATCGTCGCCGGGCGTGAGGGGGCCGTGCAGAGGGCCTCTGTTATGCTATGCTTACCCAAAGTTACATATAACAATATTTATTACTTGAATATGACGTCTTGGATGACGTCGTTTGGAAAGGTGCCGACGAGCACCGGGAGAGTACCATGACGGACAACAACCCGGCCGGGCAGCGCGGCCCGGCGGAACACGAACGCCGCGACCAGATACTGGAGCTCGCCAACGAGCTGTTCAGCGCCCACGGCTACCGCAAGACCTCGGTCACCGACATCGCCAAGGCGGTGGGGGTCTCCAGCGCTTACCTGTACCGCTTCTTCGATTCCAAACAGGCGATCGGCGAAGCGGTGTGCGCCATGACCCTGGCCAAGATCGACGTCGCCCTGAAGGAGATCGCCGAGCGCGACGACAGCGCCACCCAGCGCCTGCGCGATCTGCTCGATTGCCTGCTGGCAAAGGGTCTGGAGCTGTTCCTTAAGGAGCGGCGCATGCACGACATTGTGGTGGTGGCGATCGAAAACCAGTGGCACCACATGAGCGTGCACGACGACATTATCTATGAGGCGATCCGCCGCATCGTCGCCGACGGCCGCGAAAGCGGTGAGTTCGAGCGCAAGACGCCGCTGGATGAAGTGACCATCGCAATCCGCAAGACCGCGGCGGTGTACGGCCACCCGGTGCTGCTGGAACTCAACGACCCGGACGAGCTCAAGCGCAACCTGGCGGCGGTGACCGGCCTGATCCTGCGCAGCCTGGCGCCCTGATCGGCGGCGCCGGCGATGCGGGTGGCGGCTATCGCGGCGATAGTGAAAGGTTAACAGGTTACAAGTTGACAATATCGTAACCAATCAACATAATGGTCCCCATCAAGCGTGGGAGACCAAGCAGACAGAGGGTCCCGCCACGCATTTGGAACGACCGAATGAGTGAGGAAAGGACCATGAAAAACGCAATCATCGCATCCGCAATTGCCGCCGCCCTGAGCCTGAGCGCCGCCCCGGCTTTCGCCCAGAACCTCAGCGAGCGCCAGAACATGGACAGCTTCGAGAACATCAACGCCGCCTACCAGCAGGCGGTGGAGCAGGGTCGCCAGGCCCGTGACAGCGGCCGCGCGCCGGTGGATTACCTGGCCGCCCGCGAGAACCTGGACCAGGCCGACTTCATCGCCGCCCAGTTCCAGGACATCCAGGACCAGCGCGCCGTGGTGAAAGCCGAAGGCAACCCCCAGGGCCGCAACCAGGACTACCTGGAGCAGCGCAAGAACCTGGACAGCCTGGAAAACATCAACCGCGAGCTCAACCAGAGCTAAGCCAACCCGAACATCTGCCTTGAGCCTGGCCCCGGTCCCCGACCGGGGCTTTTTTATGCGCCCCTCTGTGCGAGCGAGTTTGTGGGAGCGGGCCCAGCCCGCGAAAGGCCCGCAAAGCCGGCCGGCAGGATCCCAGAGACGTGGTTGGTGCTGACGTCAGAGATGTCTCTGGCATCCGACCGGGAGCAGCGCTCCCTTTCGCGGGCAAGGCCCGCTCCCACAAAGACTGCTTCGTCGAGGGCTTTGCGGTTGTTATCATCAAGGCCTCATTTTCCAGCTTTGCCCAAACACCATGTCGTTTCCGTTTTCCCGCGAAGAAATCACCCGCTCCTGGCGGCCGCTCAACTGGCAGGCGTTCGACCCCCTGGACGAGGTGAGCCGGCGCTACGCGGAGTACTACGGCCTGGATTTCAGCAGCCGGCTACCGGACCTGGAGCACGGCTTCGGCTACTTCGAAGCCGCCGGTCATACCATCAGCGTGCACGGCTGGCGGCCGGCGGTGGCCCGCGGCACGGTGCTGATCTGCCACGGGTATTTCGACCATGTGGGCCTGTACCGGCATCTGATCGCCCACGTGCTGGAACTGGGTTACGCGGTGCTCGCCTATGACCTGCCCGGCCACGGCCTCAGCTCAGGACCGCGCGCGGCGATCCAGGACTTCCGTATTTATCGGGAGGTCCTGGAGCAGTGCCTGGAGCAGGCCGGCAACGACTTCCCCCGGCCCTGGCATGTGATCGCGCAGAGCACCGGCGGCGCCATCGTCATGGACTACCTGCTGCACCACGGTTTCGACGCGGACGACAGCCCCTTTGAACAGATCATTCTGCTGGCACCGCTGGTGCGGCCGTTCAAATGGAGCACCGCGCGCTGGCTGCACACCCTGGTGCGCCCGTTCGCGAAATCCATCAAGCGGGTGTTCACGGTGAATTCCGGCGACGCGGATTTTCTCGATTTTCTGGAGAACAAGGACCCGTTGCAGTACCACCGGTTACCGGCCGGCTGGGTGACCGCCCTGAAAAAATGGATCCCCGGTTTCGAAGCGGCCAACCGGGTGAAAATATCCCCGGTGGTGATCCAGGGCGACCGGGACGAGACCGTGGACTGGCGTCACAACCTGGGTGTGATTCGCGACAAGTTTCAGGAGCCGGACGTGCACATGCTCAACGGCGCCCGCCACCACCTTGCCAATGAACATGAGGAATACCGGGAAAAAATACTGCGGATCATTGATCGTTACTTAGCGGAATAGCGGCGGTTGGGCAGGTCTTCGCGCGCCGTTAACCGGGGTGGCGCACAATGAGGGGAGGAAGCTAACGGAGACACCGATGAACGGTCTGAGACCCTGCCTCGCCACCCTGATCGCGCTGGCCGCCCTGGGCACCCCGGTCGCCGGTCCGGCGGACGATCTGGACCAGCGCCTTCAGGAGCGCCGCGAGACCGTCCGCGAAGATGTGGACCGCCGCTCCCGTGAGCTGGACACCCGGACCCGCGAGAACCGCCGCGCGGTTCAGGAGCGGCTGGAACGCCGTGACGCCGAGGCCCGGCAACGCCACGAAGCGGTCAAGGAAAGGGCCCGCCAGCCCTGGGGCTACGACCCCTGAACGGCGTTCTATAATTAAAATTGTTTTAAATGCGGCCCAGAATTACTTTTCTTCACTTGAATATCCCCCCGTTTGGCCCATTTTAGGGCTACTGAATTCATATTTTTACCGGTCGCGAGACCATCTGTCGTGAGACAAGGAGAAAAGTAATGAAAACCATCAAGAAGGGTACCATCAAGAAATCCGCACTGCTGACCTGCACCTTCGCGCTGGCCGGCGTGCTGGCGGCGCCCGCCGCTCTGGCGGAGTCCACCAGCGAGCAGATCGACCGCGAGTACAAAAAGGCGATGCAGGACGAGGCCATGGGCGACCGTAACAAGGACGCCGCGCCCAACCCGGATTACTCCGAAGAGCGCAAGAACATCGACGACCCTGATCGCGTCAACAAGCAGTACGAGAAGGCCATGCAGGAAAAGCGCAACGCCGAAGGGAAGGCCGACAGCATGAAGAAAGAGGGCGGCGACTACCTGGAAGAGCGTAAGCACATGGACGATCCCGATAACGTCCAGAAAGAGTACAACAAGGCTACTCAGAAGCAGCAGTAAGGTCACGTCCGGGCGGCGGCGAACGCCGTCGCGCCGGACTGGCAAGGCGGAACGGGCCGCGACGCGGCCCGTTTTTTGTTTGAAAAACGCCCAGGCCGCCGGCCGTGGGCGGAAGCAGTCCCCACTTTTACGTTCTTCCGCTTTTTCCTTTCAAAACAAAACGCATTTCAATGCTAGGGTGCGCTCCGCCGTACGGACCGTCCGTGCGGTTAGGAGTACTTACTTGACTTACGATCGTGAAAAAGGAGCGGTTTATGAAAAGGATACTTTTAGCGGTATCGCCCCTGGTGCTGGTGCTTTCCATGCCCGCGTTCGCGGCGGACGCCACCCTGGGCGTTAACGCCGAGACCGGTGTCCGGGTGGATACCAGTGGTGCCGAGAAGCGTCTTGAGGAACAACGGGACGGCATGAAGAGGGACGCGGAAGCCCGCGCGGAGCAGGCTCGCGAGAAAGCCGCGGCGCAGCGCGATAAAGCCGCGGCGCAGCGCGAGAAAGCGGAAGCCAAGCGTGAAAAAGCCAAGGAACGGGCCGAAGCGCAACGCGAGAAGGCCGAAGAGCGCGCCGAAGCGGAACGGGAAAAAGCCGAAGCCAAGCGCGAACAAGCGCAACAGCGCGCCGAAGCTCAGCGTGAAGAGGCCGAAGCCCGTGCCGAGGCTGCCAGGGAAGACGCCCGCGAGCGCCGGGAGGCGATGCAAGAGCAGGCCGAATCAAACCGGGACGCGGCGGCCAGCGCCAGCGTCAGCGGTGAAGTGAAGGCCAGTGAGAGGGGCATCGAAGCGTCGCAGAACGCCAATGCCAATGCCGATAATGGCGAGGGCAACAAGCCCTGGTACAAATTCTGGGAATAAGCGCGGCGTCGGCGCACACCCCGGTGCGTTGATAAAAAAGGGCCCTGGCGGGCCCCATCACTTCACTGACCATGAGGGCAGATCAATTCTGTTCAGCGCTCTTCTTGATGGAAACGCTCTGGTAGCTCAAGTTGATGCCTTGTTCTGGGATAAGAAGCCGCACCTGGCCTCCTGACAATGGCCCCAATGTAATATCAAGATTTACTTCTTTGGGCTCCCGGCTTTTCAGGCTGATGAACAACCGGCCATCAGGTAGGAAATCCATAGGGCCTTCCAGAACTATTTGCCCGATGGGCAGGCCTTTGGCGTTGTGGTCGAGGCCCAGAGGCAGCGACAGTTGCGGGGCATCGAAGAGTAAATCGAACTCAATGACAAACCTGGGTAGATCGCCCGCTTCCGGGTTGTCGCCCGGAACAATGTAGCCCACCGGCGCTTCAGTTCGCTCATTGTTGGCGTCGGGCTCGTAACGCACTCGCATGATATTGGGTCCGGTGGCGGTTTCGATCGGGATCAGACCGATATCCTGTGTTGGACCTAGAACGGTGTCCAGCACGCCGCCTATCAACGGAATATCGCCCAGACCTTCCAGCACCGTATCCAGGGCATCGCCCAGGACGGGCAGGGTGGCCAGGGTGGTTTCGCCGTCCGCCGCGTTCAGGTCCACGCCGATCACCGCGGTGGCGTCCAGGTTGGTCAGACCCAAGGTAGTGGGCAGGATTCGGACCGCCACCCCGCCTCGGTCGGAGTCGACGTAATCCGGCAGCTCTTCCGCTTCGACGAAACCGAGAATCTCGGTGTTCAAGGCGCCGGCGGCATACAGTAGACGGCGGGCGTCGCACTGCTCGAAGTCTTCCTCGGAGTAAGGGGGTGCGCCTTCGAAGCCGCAACCGGTGTTGGCCGCCGTCACCAGGCCGCCGCCGGTATTTTCGTCCCCTGCGCCGCCCTGGTTGGGCAGAATGCGGGTGGCGTTGGGCGGTACCGGCAGGTTGTCGTCGGTAACCGGCGATTCACCGCCGTCGATGGCGAAGTTGTAATTCACGTCCACGCTGGGCAGGTTGTTCAGCTCCTGGAACACATTGTCGGTGGCGGCCGCGCCACGGAACAGGATGTCCATGTTCGGGCCGCCCTGGTCGCTCTCGTTGCCAAGCAGCAGCGCGGTCTGCAGCGGGAGTTGGTCCTCGGAGCAGATGGCGCTGGCGCAGCCGCTGGTTTCCGAGGCCAGGGTGTAGCGGTACAGGGTGCCCGCTTCCCAGGGCTGATCCGGGGTGAAGGTCAGGTGCCGCACGCCCACCTCAAGGCTGCCTTCCACGGCGCCACCGTCCACCTCCTCGACGATAAAGGTGCGGCCCAGCTCGATGGACGCCGGGTCCATATTCTGGGAGAAGCGCACGCGGATGGCGCGGTTGGCGGGCATGTCGGTAATCGGCATGCGGTCCACTTCCACCTGCTCGCTTTCCGGGCTGGAGGACACGCACACCCCCTGGCTACCCATGCCGCCGAAGGCGTTGAGATCCAGCTCGTCGCTGGTGGCGCAGGGGAAACCAGGGTAGACGGTGGTGGCGAACGGCCCGCGCTGCACGTCCTCGCCCTCCACGTAGGTGGGCAGGGTGAAGGTCAGTTGATTGGTGCCGTCGAGCGGGTTCAGGTTCATCAGCGGGTTGCCGCTCAGGTCGGTGATGTCCGTGGTGGTCTCGACCACGTACTCCACACCGTAATCCACCGGGTCGTCCGGGGTGATCACCAGCGCGTTGCCGTCCAGTTTCCAGGAAAAAGGCTCGTCCATGCCGCCCTTGGTGAGGCGCAGGCTGACACCCTCGACGATGCTGTTCGGGTCCAGCGCTTCGGTGAACAGCAGTACGATGGGCTCGCCGGGGACCATGCGGTCGGCGAACTCGCCGGGCTGCCAGGACAGCTGCCGGCTGCCGTCGTCCTGGGTCAGCGCCTGCAGCATCGGAGGGGTTTGGTCGTCCAGCGGGTCCGGCGCGTTGGTCTGGTCGCGGTAGGATTCCATGCGGAAGCTCAGCAGACCGTAGTTGTCCTCCACGCCGAGCACGCGCGGCTCCACCACGCTGATGGCGTCGGCGCGCAGCACGCCGTCACGCACGATGGCGCGGCCCACCAGTTCCACATGCAGCAGGTTCTGGGTAAAGGCCCCGTTGGCCCGCGCGTCGTCGGTGGTGGTGGCGATATCCAGGAACAGGCGCAGATTCTTGGCCGCGTTCGGTGAATCCGAGGTGGGGTTGGGGAACAGATACCCGGTGGCGTCGGCGACCATTTCCACGGTCACGTCGCCGGAGTTAAAGCCCACCGGCACCTGGCCGCCGACGATCACTTCCAGGGCGTCGCCCACCAGCCGCGAGCCGCGTGCCACGCGCAGCGGCGTGACGTCGGGGAACGCCGGCGGGAACGCCAGCTCACCGAACACGTCGCCGGTCTGCTTGGAAACGGTCTGGTCTTCCAGCAGGGTGCCGATCACCGGCACGCAGTTGATCGGCTCGCCGGTCAGCGGCGACACGCGTACGTTCTCCGCCAGACAGCTGCGATTCGGGTCGGCCGCCGGCACCTCGGTGACCAGGGTCTCCCGCTTGCCGGTGGGCGAGCTGGTCTTGATCGGGGTCACGGTACGTTCGAAGGACGCGATGGTGTCGCCGAAGCGGCTGACCACGCCGTTCACGCTCAGCACGTATTCAACGCCGGGGGTCATGTCGTCCACCGGGTCCACGGTGAGGGCATTGCCTTTGGAGAGCAGCACCGCCGGAACCAGCTGGCCGTCGCGGGTCAGGGACACGGTGTCGCCGTAGACCACGGTCTGTTCGTCCACCGGATGGCTGGTGCGCAGACGGAACGCGGAGAAATCCATGGTTTTGAACTGGGTTTCGTCGTCCGGGAAGATCGACGCCACTTCAAAGTCCGGGCTTTCTTTCTGCAGATCGGCCGGGCCTTCCAGCGCGGCGCGGGTGGTGAAGTTCAGCGCGCCGTCGGGCAGCCCCACCGTTTCGCCATTGGCGTCGATACCCTGCAGCACGACCTGGTAGTCGGCGATCGGATCCAGTTTCTCCTGGGGGCGCAGCACCACGCCGCGGCCGTCGTCGACCAGGCTGAACTCGAACGGCACCGGGGCGCCGTCGGCGTCGGTGAACTGGAAGTTGGACGGTGCCACCTGCAGGGCGGCGCCGAAGTTGAACACCACCGGGGCGTTGGGCGCCACGTCTTTCTGATCATCCAGCGGATAGGTGAAAAACAGCGCCGCGTTGCCGGATTCCGGTGCGCGCAAATCCGGTACGTTGGGGTTGTCGCCGCTGTCGTCACCGCCGCAGCCGAACAGGGTCGCCGCCGCGGTCAGTGTTATTAGAGCTTTATAGCGCATGGCGCACCTCCTAGAACTTAAGCGTCAGGGAACCGCTGAACACATGAACTTCGCCGCCCGCGGTCACGGTGGCAAAGGGGTTGGTCACGCCCGGTCGGCTGCTGGTGAGTTCGAAATCACGGTCTTCCAGTTGCTGGAACTGGTAGCCGAAGTCGAGACGCATCGGGTAGGCCAAAATCGGCGGGTTGTCGATCACCAGCGAGGAGCCCAGGCCGAAGATCACTTTGTCGTTATCCAGGTAGTTCACGTCCTCGGTGCGGATGCTCTCCAGCGGCGATTCCTGGAAGGCGACGCCGCCGCGCAGGGTCAGGTGCTGATTCACATCCCACTCGGCGCCCACGCGCGGCACGGTGATGTCCTTGAACTGCGCGTTGGCCTGGTCCTTGACGGTGTCGCGCTGCAGTTCCTCGGTCAGATCCGACCAGTTCTGCTGCTCCACGGTCACGGCCATGCGGAAGTTGTCGGTGAAGTTGTACTTCAGGCCGGCGGCGAAGATGTCCGGCTGATAGGAATCAATGGTGTCGATCGCCAGCAGAATGCCCGGGTCGGGCACCGTGCCAGGAATCACGATGTTGGATTCCACCGAGGTGCGGGCCTCGGTGTGGCCGCGGAACGTCAGCGCCGTTTCCAGGCCGCCGATCCAGCAGTCGTCGTTGTGGCCGCAGATGATCTTGCCCCACTCCTGGGAGGTGGACAGCACCGGGCGCAATACCGGCTTGGCGGTCACGTCCAGTTCTTCGTACTGGGTTTCACCGGCCAGGTTGGAGCTGGCATTCAGGGTGGCTTCCGAGCGCAGGGAAATGTGCACCGAGCCGCCCACGTTGATGCCGTTCAAAAACTGGGTGCCGCCGCCCACGTTCAGGAACAGCGGCTGGCGGCCGTAGTTAAGGAACTGCCCTTCATCGGAGGTGCTGGAATTAAACGCCAGCATCTCTTCACCGAACTTCTCCACCCCGGCGATGATCGCGAAATACAGCGGGTGGTTCACCTTGGTCAATTCGGACAGGTTGGTTTTCAGCGCGATCAGCTGCTGCTGGGAGCGGGTGTCGTTGACCACCGTGTCGTCGCTCATGAGCTCCTGCTCGCCATGCAGCAGGCCGGCGGTCAATTCGCCGCGCGGGTCCATGGTCAGATACGCCGGGTTGTAATACAGCGCCGAAGCCTGGGCGTTGAACATGGAAAGCGCCTGGGCGGTACCGACGTCAACGGGGAAAAGACCGTAGGTATTGGCGGTATTACCCATGCCGGCAAGCGCGGGAACACTGGCGGTAAGGGCGACGGCGGCGGCAACACTCCGGGCGGACTGCTGGAGGGATCGGTACATAATAAAGACTCTCCGGATCTTGTTATTGGGCTTATTTAAGCTCTTTTATTTCACTGGACGTTTTTTCGGGTAGGAGCGCCAGCGAAAGATGACGAAAGGCGTTTTTGCGGGGGTGACCGCGAACAACGCTCTCGTCTCATATGCAACTAATAAAACAAAGCGGTGGTGAATGCCGTATGAAAAAGGTTGTGAACGGTAGACGGGGGACGGGTTACTTTACGGAACGTAGCGGGAGGGTAGCCGAACGTAACGGGCCGGTTAAGAGGAACGTCCGTGCCAGGTATTAAGTGTCATATTATGCACAACAGGGCGTGCCTTGCGGTCAAACGCTAGTACACCGAAACGCCGCCGCCCTCGCCGACCAGCACCACATCCGCCGGGCGCAGCGCGAACAGCCCGTTGGTGACCACGCCGGTAATATTATTGAGGGTTTTTTCCAGTTCCAGCGGGTTGACGATGTCCAGGTTATGGACGTCGAGGATGATATTGCCGTTGTCGGTGACGAAGCCTTCGCGGTATTCCGGCCGGCCGCCCAGCCCCACCAGCTTGCGCGCCACGTAGGAGCGCGCCATGGGGATCACTTCCACCGGCAGCGGAAAGGCGCCCAGACGCTTCACCTTCTTGGAGCCGTCGACGATGCAGATGAAATCCTTGGCCACCGCCGCGACGATTTTTTCCCGGGTCAGCGCGCCGCCGCCGCCCTTGATCATCTCGCGGTGCTCGTTGACCTCGTCGGCGCCGTCCACGTACACCGGCAGGCGGTCCACGTCGTTCAGCGCCAGCACCGGGATGCCGTGGCCGCGCAGGCGCTCGGCGGTGGCCTCGGAGCTGGCCACGGCGCCGGCGATGCGGTCCTTCATGCCCGCCAGGCCGTCAATGAAGAAATTGGCGGTGGAGCCGGTGCCCACGCCCACCACTTCGCCTTCCGGCACGTAGCGCAGGGCGGCCTCGGCCACCTGTTTCTTCAGAGCGTTCTGGTCCATGGTCGGTCTCCGCGATGCAAGGGTGCGGCGATTATACGGGCGCTTGGCCCGCCGATACAGGACAGCGCAATGGACGCTCCCGCCCCGCGCCCCGTAAACTAGCGGTTTTACCCTTGCGGATCTTCCATGCCTGCGATGCTTGATCAATACGTAAAACGGATTCTCCAATCCCGCGTCTACGACGTGGCGCTGGAAACGCCCATCCATGCGGCCCCGTTGATCTCCCGACGCATCGGCAACCGCGTGCTGCTCAAGCGCGAGGATCTGCAGCCGGTGTTCTCCTTCAAGCTGCGTGGCGCCTACAACAAGCTGGCCAGCCTCAGCGACGAGCAGCGCGCCAAGGGCGTGATCTGCGCGTCCGCCGGCAACCACGCCCAGGGTCTGGCCCTGGCGGCCAGCGCCATGGGCGTGCGCGCGGTGATCGTGATGCCGCGCACCACCCCGGAGATCAAGGTGAAATCCGTGCGCGAGCGCGGCGGCAAGGTGGTGCTGCACGGCGACGGCTTCGACGACGCCCTGGCCCACGCCACCAAGCTGCAGGAAAAGGAAGGCCTGACCTTCGTGCACCCCTACGACGACCCGGACGTGATCGCCGGCCAGGGCACCGTGGGCATGGAGATCCTGCGCCAGCAGAGCCGCGACCTGGACGCCATCTTTATCCCGGTGGGCGGCGGCGGCCTGGCGGCGGGCATCGCCGCCTACGTGAAATACGTGCGTCCCGAGGTGAAGATCATCGCCGTGGAGCCGGAGGACGCCGCCTGCCTGCAGGCGGCCATGCTGCGCAAGCGTCGGGTGACGCTCTCCGAAGTGGGCCTGTTCGCCGACGGCGTGGCGGTACGCCAGATCGGCAAGGAAACCTTCCGCATTCTGCGCGACCACGTGGACGAGGTGATCACCGCCACCACCGACGAAATCTGCGCCGCCATCAAGGACTCCTTCGAGGACACCCGCGCCATCTGCGAGCCCGCCGGCGCGCTGGCCCTGGCCGGCCTCAAGAACTGGGTGCACAAGCACGGCGCCGAAAACAAGACGCTGGTGGCGATCCAGAGCGGCGCCAACGTGAACTTCGACCGCCTGCGCCACATCTCCGAGCGCGCCGAGCTGGGCGAGCAGCGCGAGGCCATCCTGGCGGTCACCATCCCGGAGAAGCCCGGCGCCTTCCGGGCGTTCTGCCAGGCCCTGGGCCGGCGCAGCATCACCGAATTCAACTACCGCTACTCCAGCGAGCACGAGGCCAACATCTTCGTCGGCGTGCAGATCCGCCCCGGTGGCACGGACCTTGCTCCGCTTATCGGGGAGTTGCGCGACGCCGGCTACCCGGTGGTCGACATGACCGGCAACGAGATGGCCAAGCTGCACATCCGCCATATGGTGGGCGGCCACACCTCGCGGCAGGACCTGGATGAAATGCTGTTCCGGGTGGAATTTCCCGAGCGCCCCGGTGCCCTGGTCAAATTCCTGATGTCGCTGGGCCAGAAATGGAACATCAGCGTGTTCCATTACCGCAACCACGGGGCCGCCTACGGGCGGGTGCTGGTGGGCTTCCAGGTGCCGTTCGGCGACCGGGGCAACCTGCGCAAGGACCTGAAGAAAGTGCCGTACCCGATGGTGGAAGAGAGCGACAACCCGGCCTACCGGCTGTTTCTGAACTAAAACGGGGCAGGCCGGTCCTATCGAATCAGGCCTTCACTGCGAACAACGCCTTATGCGTTAATGTGCGGTGAAGGCCCTGTGAATTTGAATGTTGGGCTGTAGTTTTGTTAAGAAGCGTGAGGAAGGGGCTGTAACTCCTTGACTTGAGTGGGCTGAATGCCCGAATTTTGACCCGGTTCTCATCTTGTTACGAAACAAATGGCCTACCATGATGAGTCTTTCGCCCGACACGGGTTTAGGGGAAGCGGAAAACGCCGTACCACTCCGGCCATACCGGGGGGCCAGAAAACGGCGGTCCGCATTTGTACTGGGCTCCACTGTACCGAGCTTTCTTGAAATTTGGGGAATGGAAACACAATGAAGAAGAAGCCGGACGCACTTGTCGTCCTCGCATTCGTATTTGCTCTTGGGGTGCTGATCAGCACCATCACCCACGGCGGTAACGATTCTGATCTGGAGCGCTTCGCGAACTCCGCGGGCATGCAGTTCAGCAATTACGACAGTAAGTAACGCCGAACGTCGGTCACAACCTGATCCAGAGGCTGGTCCCAGGCTGCCTCGCGCAGCCTGGGCTGGCGCTGAAACTCGAACGCCACGCCGATCAGTCGCGGCCGCCGGGGCCGGCGCGCCAGGTCCGCGAGCGCGCGGTCGTAAAACCCCCCGCCCATGCCCAGCCGGTGGCCCCGGTCATCGAAGCCCACCAGCGGCACCAGAATCGCATCCAGCGCCCAGGCCGCCCGCGCCCGCTCCCGGCGACGGGGCTCGCCGATACCAAACCGGTTCGCCTTCAGCCGCCCCCCGCGCCGCCACAGGCGGAAGTGCATCCGCCCGCGATGCACCCGGTCCAGCGCCGGAAGGTAAAGAACCGACTCACCGAAGCGCGAATGCGCCAGGGCGGGCAGGGGATCCAGCTCACCGTCCCCCGCCTGATACACCCCCACATGCCGAAACCGCCGCACCCCCAGCGCCCCCGGCAAATGCCGCGCAAACCCCCGCACCGCCCGCCGCCGCTCACCGGCGGACACAGCCCGCCGCCGCGCCCGAAGGGCCCGCCGCATCTGCTGTCGTGAAGGTTTAGAACTCATAGAAAAGGAAGGCGTCCATGGATAGCACCCGGCGCCCTTAAACGCGCCGCTATTAACTGTTAACTATTAACTATCCATTGAATTATAAAGCGTGTTCCCCGAACCGCCGCTGCGGGTGTTGCCCTTGAACCGAAAAGTTCAAGGCGGGGACCGCAGGTTAATGCCCTTAGGCTTTCCGCTCGAAGGCGGACATGCACACAGGCACACCAATTTGGACCCCTAAGGGTAAAGCATCGGCAGGGACGTAACCCGGCTGGCGCACGGTCCAGGGAACACTTGCCGAGAGTATAACAGGGGCGGGGGTGAGGGTCAGGGCTTGACAGACGCCTCGTCGTTGCCTTCCTCGAAGGCGCGGATTTCGTTGTCCAGGCGGCTCAGCAGGCCCTGGATGCGCTCGTCGTTGCCGCTGTCGTCGCCCAGCTGTTCGCGGGCTTCCAGCAGCTCGTGGCTCATGTTCAGCGCCGCCATGATGGCGATCCGCTCCAGGCCGATCACATTGGCCTGGCGCACTTCGCGCATCTGGTTGTCGAGGTGGCGGGCGGCGCGCAGCAGGTTGTCCTGCTCGCCGGGCGGGCAGGCGACCCGGTATTCCTTATCCAGGATATGAATCACCAGGGAATGGCCGTCGCTCATGAATCCTCCTGCTCAAGGGACTGCAGGCGGGTTATGATGGCTTCAACGCGGGCCTTGGCCAGATCGTTTTTCTTCACCAACTGGGCGCGGTCATCGAGCAGGCGGGTTTCCCGTTCACGCAGCAGCCGGTTCTCCTGGCGCAGGTGCGCGGAGATGCGCAGCAGCTCGTCCACCCGGGCTTCCAGTTGCCGGAGTTGTTGTTCCATCGTCATGGCAAATTGGTCGCTGTTCGCCTAAGGTTGAGCCCCCGATCCGGGTCCGAATCGCAGGCGGGAAGGAAGTTTGCCCGCCGCCATTGACGGCTTTTTGTACTATAGATACGGCCCTGCGAAGGGTCAACGCAAATCAAGGCGGGTTAAGCACTTAGCGCCGCTTTGCAGAAAGTCATTAAAGAGTAAAGACGGAGCCCCATGCCCGAACTGCCCGACTTCGACGAACTCGCCCGCGCCGCCGCCCAGGCGGGCATCCCCAATTCGCCCAGCGAACTGCACGGCGTGGTCTGCGGCCTGCTGGCCACCGGCCACGGGCAGGACGACAACGCCCTGCTGGGCACCCTGGCCGCCCACGCCGAGCAGCCCGAGGGGCTGCCGCCGGAACTGTCCCGCGCGCTGATCGATTGGCGCGATCAGACCATCGAAGGCTTTTCCGGCACCGGCCTGGAATTGCCCATGCTGCTGCCCGCCGACGAGGACGACCTGGACCTGCGCGTGGCCGCTCTGGGCCAGTGGAGCGAAGGCTTCCTGGTGGGCTTCGGCACCGGCGCCGCCGGCGTCGCCGACACCGAGCTGTCGCCGGGTGTGCAGGAGGCGCTGTCCGACCTGTCCGCGGTGAGCCAGGTGACCACGCCGGAAGAAACCGGCGAGGAGGAAGAGCGCATGTTCGAGCAGGTCGCCGAGCACTGCCGCATGTCCGCGCTGATGATCTACACCGACCTGGTGATGAAACAGCAGGCCGCGAAAAAGCCCGGCCCCGGCGACGCCGCCGAACCGGAAACGCCGCCCACCCGGCATTGAGGAGAACCCATGACCATTCGTCTGCAGGAATTCCAGCGCCGCCGCCGCGAGCTGATGGAGCAGATGGAGCCCAACAGCATCGCCATCCTGGCCGCCGCGCCGGAGCGCACCCGCAACCGGGACGTGGAACACCCCTACCGCCAGGACAGTGACTTCTGGTACCTGAGCGGCTTCCCCGAAGCGGAAGCGGTGATGGTGCTGCTGCCCGGCCGCGAACACGGCGAATACGTGCTGTTCTGCCGCGAGCGCGACCGCGCCCGGGAAATTTGGAACGGCTACCGCGCCGGGCCGGAAGGGGCGGTGGCGGACTACGGCGCCGACGACGCCTTCCCCATCAACGACATCGACGACATCCTGCCCGGCCTAGTGGAAGGCCGCGAACGGGTCTACTACGACCTGGGCCGCGACGCCGCCTTCGACAGCCGCCTGATGGGCTGGATCAACACCATCCGCGAGCGGGTGCGCACCGGTGCCCAGCCCCCCGGCGAATTCGTCGCGCTCTCGCACCTGCTGCACGACATGCGCCTGTTCAAGAGCAAGGCGGAAACTGACCTCATGCGACAGGCGGCCCAGATCTCCGCCGGCGCCCATGTGCGCGCCATGCAGGCGGTGCGCCCGGGTATGTATGAATACCAGTTGGAAGCGGAATACCTGCACGAATTCATGCGCCACGGCGCCCGCAGCCCGGCCTACCCGAGCATCGTCGGCGGCGGCGCCAACGGCTGCATCCTGCACTACATCGAGAACAGCGCGCCGCTCAAGGACGGCGACCTGGTGCTGGTGGACGCCGGCTGCGAGCTGCACAACTACGCCTCGGACATCACCCGCACCTTCCCGATCAACGGCAAATTCAGCGGCGAGCAGCGCGCCCTGTACGAGCTGGTGCTGGCCTCGCAGTACGCCGCCATCGAAGCCACCCACACCGACAACCACTGGAACGTGCCCCACGAAACCGTGGTGCGCATCCTCACCGAAGGGCTGGTGGACCTCGGCCTGCTCGCCGGCAACCCGGACGACCTGATCGAAGAGCAGGCCTACCAGCGCTTCTTCATGCACCGCACCGGCCACTGGCTGGGCCTGGACGTGCACGACGTGGGCGACTACCGCATCGGCGGCGAATGGCGCCAGCTGGAACCGGGCATGACTCTCACCGTGGAGCCGGGTCTCTACATCGCCCCGGACGACGACACCGTGGAAGAGCGCTGGCGCGGCATCGGCATCCGCATCGAGGACGACGTGCTGGTCACCAAAGAGGGCTGCGACGTGCTCACCCGCGACGTGCCCAAGGCCATCGACGACATCGAAGCCCTGATGCGCGAGGCGCGTGCATGAGCGCTGCCCCGCTCATCGTGGGCGGCGGCATGGCGGGGGCGGCCCTGGCGCTGTTGCTGCGCCACCACGGCGCGCCGGCGGTGACACTGGTGGAGAGCCACGCCCTGGCCGCCGGCGAGGCGCCGGACACGCCCAGCTTCGACGCGCGCAGCACGGCGCTGTCCGCCGGTAGCCTGGCGATTCTTGAGCAGCTGGGCCTGCAGGACGCGGTGCTCGATAACGCCGCCGGCATCGACACCGTGCACGTGTCCCGGCGCGGCCGCCTCGGCCTGGCGCGACTCACCGCCGAAGAGCAGAACCTGCCGCGCCTGGGCGCGGTGGTGGAAAACCGCTGGTTCGGCCATGTGCTGCTGCGCGCCGTGGAAGCGGACCCGGCCATTACCCTGCGCGCCCCGGCGTCGCTCACCGGCATCCGCCGCGCCACCGACGGCTATGAAGCCACACTGGACGATGGCGAAGCACTGCGCACGCCGCTGCTGATCGCCGCCGACGGCGCCCGCTCGCGCACCCGCGACTGGCTCGGCATCAGCGCCCGCCACCGGGACATCGGCCACGACGCCCTGATCGCCAACGTCGGGCTGGCGGAGCCGCACCAGGGCCAGGCGTTCGAGCGCTTCCTCGACGAGGGCCCGCTGGCCCTGCTGCCGCTCCCCGGCGAGCGCATGGCGCTGGTCTGGACCGGCCCCCGCGATGAAGTAGACCGGTGGATGGCGCTGGACGAGGAGGCGTTCCTGGACGCCCTGCGCGAACGGCTCGGCCGCGACATGCCGCGCCTCACCCGCGTCGGCGAGCGCGCCCGCTACCCGCTGGTGCTCAGCGAAGCCTGCGCCCAGGCGGTGCCGTTCGCGGCGGTGGTGGGCAACGCCGCCCACACCTTGCACCCGGTGGCCGGGCAGGGCTTCAACCTGACCCTGCGCGACCTGGAACTGCTGGCCCGCCGCGTCGGCGGTGACGCCCAGCCGGGCCGCCTGGCGCTGCTGGAGCAATGGGCCGCCGACCGCCGCGCCGACCAGAGCCAGATCGGCCACGCCTCGCGCTGGCTGCCGGAGCTGTTCCGCGTGCGCCAGCCGCTGTTCGCCCACAGCCGCCAGCTCGGTCTGCTGGCCTTGGATCTGCTGCCGACCGCCCGCAAAAACTTCGCCCGCCGGGCCATGGGGTTGTGATGGATAACGCACTGCACACGGATGTTTTGATCGTCGGCGGCGGCATGGCCGGCGGCTTGCTCGGGCTGCTGCTGGCGGACCAGGGCTTCTCGGTGCGGGTGCTGGACGCCGGGCCGGCGCCGGTGCGCCCCAGCGGCGAATCCGCGCCACGGGTGTCCACGCTCAGCGAAGCCAGCCACTGGCTGCTGCGCCACGCCGGCGTCTGGGACCGTCTCGATCCGGAGCGGGTGCAGGCCTACGCCAGCATGCAGGTGTGGGACCGGGACGGCACCGGCGAGGTGCGTTTCAGCGCCGCCGACGCCGGCGCCGACTGCCTGGGCTGGCTGCTGGAGAACGACCACCTCACCGCCGCGCTGTTCGAGGCCGCCGGCGAGCGCGACACCCTGGCCTGGCACGGCGACACTCCGGTGGACGACCTGATCCGGGACGGTGACGGCTGGCGGGTCACCGCCGGCGACCGGGTCTTCAGCGCCGATCTGCTGGTGGGCGCCGACGGCGCCCGCTCGCGGGTGCGCGACGCCGCCGGCATTCCCGCTCCGGCCCGCGACAGCGGCCACCGCGCCCTGGTGGCCACCATCGAAACCGACCAACCCCACGGCGGCTGCGCCCGCCAGGTGTTCATGGACTCCGGCCCGCTGGCGCTGCTGCCCCTGTTCGGGCACGACGGCCGCCGTTGCTCCATCGTCTGGTCCGCCTGGCCGCAACGCAGCGACGAACTGCTGGCGCTGGACGACGACGCCTTCGGCGCCGCGCTCAGCCAGGCCGCCGGCGAAGTGCTGGGCGCCGCCCGGGTGGTCAGCCGCCGCGCCGTGTTCCCGATCGAAGAGCGCCACGCCAGCCGCTACCAGGGCCGCGCCCTGGCGCTGGTGGGCGACGCCGCTCATGTGATCCATCCGCTGGCCGGGCAGGGCATCAACCTGGGCCTGCTGGACGCCGCCGTGCTCGCCGAAGAACTCGGCCGCGCCCGCGCCGCCGGCCTGCCGGTGGCCCACGCCACCATCCTGGCGCGCTACGAGCGCCGCCGCCGCGCCGACAACCTGCTGATGCAGAACGCCATGCGCGGCTTCAAGCTGCTGTTCGAACGCCCCGAACCCGCCGTCCGCTGGCTGCGCAACACCGGCCTGGGCCTGGTCAACCGCCTCGCCCCCGCCCGCCACGCCTTTATGCACCGCGCCCTGGGCCGCGCCGGCGACCTCCCCCGCAACGCCCGACCCTGACCCGCGGCCCCGGGGGGCCGCGTCGCTTATTTCCCGATGTACACAGCTGTCAATGACGTAAACATTGACAACGCGGCCTCCGTTTGTCCTCACGCATCTTTTACAAGTTTTGTGGTTCCGATACGTTGACGTTTATTCACAAGCCGTATTTTCTGTCCGTTATTGGCCCTGGCGCCGCAGCCCGCTGATCACGCGGTCTACAGCGATTCTAATAAGGTCTTATGGTAGAGGGGTACCCAGAGCCGATACTTAATTATTAGCCTATAAAATCCGAATCAGTAAAAGGTTTTGACTAACGGAAACGGTTAACAAAAGTGCACGAAATGTAGCGTTAACCAGTGTTTTGTTTCTAATTCGTCGCACATACTGCGCGCCCGTTAAGTGAACACCTGTAATAACAAAGCCGCCGTTCTTCCCCTGAAACGGCCTGACGGAGTAGTTCGCCATGAACAATAAAATCGTCGCCCGGGGCGCTGCCCTGGCGCTTGCCATTGGTTCCACCACCGCCGCCTACGCCAGCATGGGCAACATCGGCACCACCTACGGGGTGCTGCCGTCCGACGTGGCCTCCGCCCAGGCCCTGTCCATGTTCAACACCCAGGTGTCCGCCGTGTACTACAACCCGGCCTACCTCACCAAGGACCCCCGTGGCGAGCTGACCATGGGTCTGCTGCACGCCGACCACGAGCTGCGCGCCACCAGCCTGGGCGGCGCCAACCCGCCCAACCGCAGCGGCGGCGACGTGCTGCAGGATTCCCCGTCCCAGCACACCCTGATCGGCATGAAGACCGATCTCTCCTCGCTGACCAAATTCAACCACCCGATTTTCTTCGGCGTGATGATCGGCGTGGAAAAGTACGGCGAGGAAATGCTGGCGTTTGAATCCCAGACCTCCCGGGAAGGGCAGTACTTCGAATACGGCCGTCAGCCGCTGTTCCTGAACCTGGGCGGCGCCACCACCCTGTGGCGCGGCATCGACATCGGCGCCTCCGCCCGTATCACGCTGCACTCGGAAGCGGAGCTGGTGGCCACCACCAACCTGGCCGGCGAAACCCAGTACGAAGAACTGAACGTCTCCGCCAAGCCGTCGATTCGCCCGATTCTCAGCGCCACCGTGGACATGGCGGAAACCTTCTGCCCCGACAACGAAGGCTGCTGGCTGGACGGCTTCGAAACCGCCTTCGCGTTCCGCGGCTACTCCAATACCAACACCACCGTGGACGCGCAGACCGTGATCCCCGGCACCATCGCGCCCCCGGGCCTGAACCTGAAAGTCACCACGCTGGATTCCTACCAGCCCAACATCTACTCCGCCGGCCTGCTCTACGGCGGCGAGCGCTTCCGCGTGGGCGCCTCGGTGGAAATGCAGCAGTGGTCCGACCTGGAAGAAGAGTTCGACAGCGACACCATCAAGGATCAGGCGGTGAACAGCGACGTCGGTACCCTGGAATTCCAGGACATCGTGGTGCCGCGCCTGGGCGCTGAGTTCGAGCTCAACGACACCTTCATGCTCACCGGCGGCGTCGCCTACAGCGAATCACCGCTGGAATCCAACGCCTCCCTGGACGTGAACTACCTGGACGCGGACAAGTGGATCGTCGGCCTGGGCCTCACCGCCAAGTACAAGAACCCGCATTTCCTGGCCTACCCGGTGCGCCTCGACTTTGGTTACCAGTACCAGAAACTCGAAGCCCGCGAGTTCGATCTCTACGCCACCAACTCGCCCACCTACCCGGAGCCCTACGAGACCGTGGAAGCGGACGGCGACGTACACGTCTTTTCCGGTTCGGTCACGCTGAAATTCTAACGGAGGTCGGTCATGGATATGCGCAAGCTGATAGTGCTCACGGGCACCGCGATACTGGCCGCCTGCGGCGGCAGCGGCAGCGACGAACAAACCGTAAGCTTCGACAACTGGCAGGAAACCGAGGTGGTCTACAGCTACCCGTTCGACGGCCAGGCCGAAGTCTCCCCCAACGCCCCGGTGGTGGTGCGCTTCTCCGACCCGGTGGAGGTGGACGCGTCCAACTTCACGCTCACCGGCCCGGACGGCCCGGTGAACTTCACCGTGGAAAGCGCCGACCAGGGCCGCAGCGCCGTGCTGATGCCCAAGCCGGCCCTGGCGGTGAAAAGTGAGTACGCGCTCACTCTCAATAACATCCGCACCGACAAAGGCGACGCCGCCCTCCCGGACGGCAGCGTGGACTTCAAGACCCGCGCCGCCCTGGAAGGCAAACCGCGCGCCCTGCGCCAGCTCAGCGATACCTTCGAGGTGGCCAGCGTCAGCCCGGACGGCGCTGACCTGCCGTTCCTGGATTTCTCCTCGGTGAACCTGGTGATGACCCAGCCGCTGGACCGCCAGACCGTGGTCTACGGCGACACCGTCACCCTCACCCAGGACGGCGAAACGGTGCCCGCCTACCTGCGCGTGGACGGCCGCCACATCAGCATCGACCCGCAAAACGAGCTGAGTAGCGGCAGCGACGTCACCCTGGAACTCAGCAGCGGCGTGCAAAACCTTTACGGCGAAGAGCTGGCCGGCGGTTTCACCCGCACCTTCTCGCCGCGCAACACCAAACCCCGCGAAACCCTGGTGCAGGAAGCAGCGCCCGCCGACCCGGTGCTCGGCTGCCTGGACGACGGCGTGCAGACCTCGCCGATCACCGGCGACCCGATCAACTGCGTGCCGCTGATCGCCAAACTGCTGGGTGACAACACCGTCTCCAAGCAACAGGGCAATGTGTTCGCCGAGCTCGGTTTCGCCCCCAACTTCCCGGACAAAACCCCGCTGCGCGTGCCCAAGGGCTCACTGCTCAAGGGCGACCCGCTGGACGTGCGCATCGGCGGCGAAGTGCCCGCCGGCTTTGATTCCGGCGAAGTCACCGTCACCTTCCTGGGCGACGCCAACGGCTACCTGCTGCCCAACCCCTACAGCGACGACCCGTCCGCGCCCAAGCAGCTGCGCCTGACCATGGACGTGGCCTTCGACACCGAAGTGCAGCGCGCCAACGGTGCCTTCAACCAGACCCTGCTGCAGGTGGAGCTGGTGGGCTACGCCATCGCCGACACCGAAGAGGGCAGCCTGATCGTCGACGCCGTCGGCGTGGTGGAGCCGGAAGTGCTCGGCACCGAAACCGCCTACGGCGTGCTCAGCTTCCACATGGAATCCTACCCGGACCAGGAAAACGCTCCGGAAATGGAAATGGACATGACCAGCCCCGAGCTGGCCGCCTGGCAGCCCGGCGACCACGTGAACAAGCAGCGCCCCGGCGACCCGATCATCCTCAACTTCAGCGAGCCGCTGGACCCCACCAGCGTGATCGCCGGCGATACCCTGCGCGTCACCGCCGACGGCAACCCGGTGGACTACGAGTACTATCTGGACGGCGTCTCCGTGGTGATCCAGCCGCAGCCGATGCTGCAGTACAACACCGACTACCAGGTGCAGTTCACCGACGGCATCACCGACATCGCCGGCAACCCGGCCCTCGGCGAGACGCTGAGCTTCACGCTGCCCACTTACATCGGCAGTGATGCCCAGGCGCCGCTGGCGCTGACCGCCTATCCGGGTTTCCCGTGTATCCCCACGGACTTTGATCTGGCCAGCGACGACGCCGGCCGCTGCCAGGGCGGCAAGAGCGATGACGACCACCTGCCGCTGGCCCGCCAGCCGGCCAACCGCCCGATCATCGTCACCTTCTCCCAGGCGATGGACCCGGACAGCATCAACCCCGGCACCTTCCAGGTGCAGCAGGTGGACCAGGCCGGCAACCCCGCCGGCGACGTGGACGGCGAGATCACCGTCAGCGGCCGCAGCCTGAAATTCATCCCGGATCAGCCCTGGCAGGAAGGCACGCTGTACCGCTATGTGCTGAACTCGGTGACCAATAGCCCGGCCTGCGGCAGCAACGCCATCTGCGACACCCGTGGCCTGCCGCTGCAGACCAAACTGCTGGCGCAGAACCCGGACGACGCGCCGGCCCCCACCGAAGGCGGCCCGGATCTGCCGATCTTCTTCAAGGGTGTGGCGGCGACCAACGACGTCCTGCAGCAGTTGCGCAACCTGCCCACTTCGGACGTGAACGCCAACTTCCTGCACGAATCCGCGGAAACGGTGCCGTCGATGACCGAGTCGGCGAAGAAAAACAGCGCCCGTATCGTGCGCGACCCGGAATCCAACCCGGAAGATGACGGCACCGCCGGCTCCGGCGCGGTGACCGACGCTAACGTGGGCTGCGACGTGGGCCAGACCTGCCCGGACGCCAAGTACAGCTACCTCAGCGGCAACCTGAACGTGGAAGTCATTGGCTTCAAGACGCCGCAGGAAGTGGCCCAGTACGCGGACCAGGCGAGCATCCCGCAGACCGTGAAGGACAACGGCGGCGTGCTGGTGTACATCCTGCCCACCCGCATCGTGGTGTCGAACGCCACCGTCTACGCCGACCCGGCGATCGGCAGCGCGCCGCCGTCGCCCACCGGCCCGCAGCTGATGCGCATCCGTTACACCTGTAACGCCACGGACAGCAATTGCACGGCGCCGGACTACGGCCGCGTCAAAGGCTGGATCGTGGAAGGCCAGGACGGGCCCCGGTTCCTGACCGAGCTGGACCTGTACCTGGACGCGCCCAAACTGGCCCCCGAGGTGGTGATCCTGGGTATCACCAGCGAGCTGACCCACAACCTGCACAGTTATCCGCTGAACCTGCAGCTTGCCGGCGACGTCACCTTCCTGGACGACGGCCGCCTGCAGATCGAGCAGATCAGCCAGAACAAACTGGCGCTGGGCGTGGATCTGGGCGGCGTGCCGCTGGGTCTGGCCGCCGGCATTTATGTGGCGATCCCCGCCGGCGACACCTTCCTCAACTACATCTCCACCCCCATCAAGCCCTGACCGGCCTGGTGGGTACGGCTTGTGGGAGCGGGTTCCGCTCCCACAACCACCCCCAAAACCCCCGCGCCACCTAGGCTTCCACCCGCTGGTCCGTTATCCTTCACCCCTACCGTGAACAGCCCGGCCTTTGCCCGGGATATGGAGTGAATTAACCCCATGGGTCACCGCACACCCCTTTACGACGCCCATCTCGCCGCCGGCGGCAAGATGGTGGATTTCGGCGGCTGGGACATGCCCATTCACTACGGCTCCCAGCTGGAAGAACACCACGCCGTGCGCCAGCACGCCGGTGCCTTCGACGTCTCCCACATGACCGTGGTGGACGTGCAGGGCGGCGACGCGCGCGCCTACCTGCGCCACCTGCTCGCCAACGACATCGACAAGGTCAAAGCCGGCCGTGCGATCTACACCTGCATGCTCAACGAGCGCGGCGGGGTGGTGGACGACCTGATCGTCTACAAAGGCGACAACGACTACCGGCTGGTGGTAAATTGCGCCACCCGCGAGAAGGACCTGGACTGGATGGAAAAGCAGGCCGGCGGCTTCGCCGTGGACATCCACGAGCGCCCCGACCTGGCGATGATCGCGGTGCAGGGCCCCGAGGCCCGCGCGATCCTGGAAAAAGTGCTCTGCGAGGCCGGCGCCAAGGCGGTGGCCGGGCTGCCGTTCTTCGGCTTCGAATACGTCGGCGAATGGCTGATCGCGCGCACCGGCTACACCGGTGAAGACGGCGCCGAGATCATCCTGCCCGGCAGCAAGGCCGAAGACCTGTGGCAGCGCCTGGTGGACGCCGGCGTGCGGCCCACCGGCCTGGGCGCCCGCGACACCCTGCGCCTGGAGGCGGGCCTCAACCTGTACGGCAACGACATGGATGAGGACATCACGCCCTGGGAAGCGGGCCTCGGCTGGACCGTGGCCCTGGACGACGCCGACCGCGACTTCGTCGGCCGCGCCGCCCTGGAAAAACAGAAAACCGAAGGCCACCGGCAGCTGCTCGGCCTGGTGCTGGAAGGCAAGGGCGTGCTGCGCGCCCACCAGGGCGTGCACGTGCCCGGCGGCAGCGTCGGCCCGGACGGCGAAATCACCAGCGGCACCTTTTCGCCCACCCTGGGCAAGGCGGTGGCGCTGGCCCGGTTGCCCGCCGGCACCACCGGCACCGTGGAAGTGGAAATACGCAACAAACGTCTCAACGCCCAGGTGGTGCGGGCGCCGTTCGTCCGCAACGGCAAAGCCACCTACAAACCGTTATAACGATCACGGCCAAGGAGAAATACCAATGAGCGAGATCCCCGCCGATTTGCGCTACCGCGACAGCCACGAATGGGTGCGCGTGGAAGACGACATTGCCGTGGTCGGCATCAGCGACCACGCCCAGGACGCCATGGGTGACCTGGTGTTCGTGGAACTGCCCGAAGAGGGCGTGGTATTCGCCGCCGGCGACGAAGCCGGCGTGGTCGAATCCGTGAAAGCCGCCTCCGACATCTACGCGCCGGTGTCCGGCGAAGTGGTCGCCGTCAACGAAGCCCTCGAAGACGAGCCCGAGCTCGTCAACAACGAGCCCTACGCCGGCGGTTGGCTGTTCAAGATCAAAATGGCCGACAGCGGCGAGCTCAAAGAAATGCTCACCGCCGACCAGTACCAGGCGCAGCTCGACAGCGAGTAGCCCGGCGGAGCCGGGCAGCTGCAAGCCTCAAGCGACAAGCCGCAAGCTGGAAACCCACTCGGGCCTGCTTGCAGCTTGAAGCTTGTAGCTTGCAGCCCCTTTTAGAACGCCCTGACCATCCTGTTTACCACCTAATTATCCGGTAACGCCCAATGCCCTATATCCCCCATACCCCGGACGACGTCCAGGCCATGCTCCAGGCGATCGGCGCCGACAGCATCGAGGACCTGTTCGATGAAATCCCCGCCCACCTGAAAGCCGGCCACGGCCTCGACGCCCTGCCCGAAGGGCGCGGCGAAATGGAAGTGACCCGCCTGATGGCCGAGCGCGCCGAGCAGGACCGCTTCGCGCTCAGCTTCCTGGGCGGCGGCGCCTACGCGCACCACATCCCGGCGGCGGTATGGGAAATCGCCACCCGCGGTGAGTTCTACACCGCCTACACCCCGTACCAGGCGGAAGCCAGCCAGGGCACCCTGCAGGTGATCTACGAATACCAGACCCTGATCGCCCGGCTCACCGGCATGGACGTCTCCAACGCGTCCGTCTACGACGGCGCCTCCGGCTTGGCCGAAGCGGTGCTCATGAGCCTGCGCGCCAACCGCAAATCGAAAAGCCGCAAGGTGCTGGTGCCCGACGCGCTCAACCCGCGCTACCGCAGCGCCTGCGAAGCCATCGTTAGCAACCAGGACGTGGAGCTGGTCTCCGTGCCGTTCTGCACCGACGCCGGCCAGACCCTGGTCGACAGTCTCAGCCCGTTCGCAGGCGACGACTACGCCGCCCTGGTGATCAGCCAGCCCAACTACTTCGGCAGCCTGGAAGACGTGGACGCCCTCACCGACTGGGCCCACGCCAACGGCATGCTGGTGATCGCCGTCACCAACCCCACCTCCCTGGCAATCCTCACGCCCCCGGGCGAATGGGGCGAGCAGGGCGCGGACGTGGTGGTCGGCGAAGGTCAGCCCCTGGGCGTGCCGCTCAGCTCCGGTGGCCCCTACTTCGGCTTCATGGCCTGCAAGAAAAAACACGTCCGCCAGATGCCCGGCCGCATCATCGGCCGCACCGTGGACATGGAAGGCAAGCAGGGCTTCACCCTCACCCTGCAAGCCCGCGAGCAGCACATCCGCCGCTCCAAGGCCACCAGTAACATCTGCACCAACCAGGGCCTGGCCATGACCGCCGCCACCATCTACGTGTCCTTGCTGGGCCCGGACGGCCTCGCCAGCGTCGCCGGCCACTGCCACGCCAACACCCAGAAACTGGCCGACAAACTCTGCGCCCTCGACGGCGTCGAGCGCGCCTTCAGCGCCCCGGTGTTCCACGAAGTGGCCCTCACGCTGCCCCAGGACGCCGACACCGTGCTCGCCCGCCTGGCGGAAAAAGACATCCTCGGCGGCCTCAGCCTCGCCAAGGACTACAGCATGAAGAACGCCATTCTGGTGAACAGCACCGAAGTCCACACCGAAGGCGATCTCGATCTATTCGCGCAGGCCCTGAAGGAGGTCTTGGCATGAGCAACGAAACCACGCTGATCTTCCAGCACTCCCGCCCCGGCCGCAGCGCAACCGCGCAAGCGCCCAAGCCCGTGAGTGAGGACCAACTGTCCGCGATCCCCGCCAGCCTGCGCCGTAAAAACAAACCCGGCCTGCCGGAAGTGGGCGAGCTGGAAGTGGTGCGCCACTACACCAACCTGTCGACCAAGAACTTCGCCATCGACAAGCAGTTCTACCCGCTCGGCTCCTGCACCATGAAATACAACCCGCGCGGCGCCAACCGCGCGGCCATGCTGCCCGGCTTCCTCAACCGGCACCCGCTCGCCCCGGCCACCCACAGCCAGGGCTACCTCGCGTGCCTGTACGAACTGCAGAACTTCCTCAAGGAAGTCACCGGCATGAAAGGCGTCTCGCTGGCCCCCATGGCCGGCGCCCAGGGTGAATTCGCCGGCGTCGCCATGATCCGCGCCTACCACGAAGCCCGCGGCGACGACGCCCGCACCGAAATCCTGATCCCCGAAGCCGCCCACGGCACCAACCCGGCCACCGCCGTCATGTGCGGCTACAAGGTCCGCGAAGTGCCCGTCGGCAAAGACGGCGACGTGGACCTGGAAGCCCTCAAGGAAGCCTGCGGCCCGCAAACCGCCGGCCTGATGATGACCAACCCGTCCACCTGCGGCGTGTTCGAGCGGCAAATCGAAGCCATCAGCAAAGCCGTCCACGACGCCGGCGGCCTGCTCTACTACGACGGCGCCAACCTCAACGCCATCCTCGGCAAAGTGCGCCCCGGCGACATGGGCTTCGACGTCATCCACATGAACCTGCACAAAACCTTCGCCACCCCCCACGGCGGCGGCGGCCCCGGCGCCGGCCCGGTGGGCGTCTCCCAGCGCCTGCTGGACTACCTGCCCACCCCCATGGCGGGCCTGGACGAAGAAGCCGGCGACTACCACTGGATCGACACCGACACCCTGCCCACCAGCATCGGCCACCTCAGCGCCTTCATGGGCAACGCCGGCGTCCTCCTGCGCGCCTACTTCTACGCCATGGTGCTCGGCCGCGAAGGCATGATCCGCGTCGGCGAATACTCCACCCTCGCCGCCAACTACCTGCTCAAGCGCCTCGAAGCCATCGGCTGCCAGGCCGCCTACCCGGAGCGCCGCGCCAGCCACGAATTCATCCTCACCTTCGCCAAACAAGCCAAGGACAACCACGTCACCGCGCTCGACATCGCCAAGCGCCTGCTCGACTACAACCAGCACGCCCCCACCATCTACTTCCCGCTGCTGGTGCCCGAGTGCTTCCTGATCGAGCCCACCGAAACCGAAACCAAGGAAGCCATGGACGACTTCATCGACGCCATGGCCAAGATCCTGGAAGAAGCCAACACCAACCCGGAAACCGTCACCGAAGCGCCGTTCACCCAGCCCGTGCGCCGGCTGGATGAGGTGAAGGCGGCCAAAGAGTTGGATTTGGTTTGGAGTGAGTGATGTCGTGGCTTCTAAGGTTGTTGCGTAGAATGAATTAAAGTTCAGGGTGCCGGGGGAGGCGTTATGGGGAGAAAGCTGACGATCTACATGCTTGACGGTTCAGCCACGGGACCAAAGACGATTGAGATTGGCAACTGGTCAGGGAAAGCAGTTTTCTCCCCGAGGGCAGCACTGAAAGGGTTGCTGGCCCGCCCTGAGTTTGACTCACCTGGCGTCTATTTATTGCGCAGCCAGAGTGGCTCTTATGATTTCGACGAAAGTGTATACATTGGGGAGGCGGAAGAGCTGAGGGCTCGGCTTAAACAGCACATCGCGGACCGAGATTTTGAATCCATGGTGTGCTTCTTGAGCAAAGACGAGATGTTAACCAAAGCGCACATCAAGTACCTAGAATCGCGTCTCATTTCGTTGTCACGGCAGGCCAACAGCTCGTACATTGAAAACAGCAACAACCCGAGAGGCGCAAGGTTGTCCGAAGCAGATGTTTCGGACATGGAGTATTTCCTAGATCAAATACGCCTGATTCTTCCGGCGGTGGGAATGAAAACGTTGGTTGAGGCCGCTCCCCATGCGGTGATCGAGATGCAGCGTCGCATCGACGACGCGTCGTACCAAGTGAAGTCGAAGACCATAACCGCCACGATGATCGAAACGGAGGCGGGGTTTATCGTGAAAGCAGGGTCGCAGGCTAGCGCCACCACGTCGAAATCGATAGCCGAAGGATGGCTGAAAATCCGCAAGAAGCTAATCGAAGCCGGTGTTCTCAAGGCGCAGGGGGAGAACTTAGTATTCACAGAGGATGCAAGTTTCTCATCTCCTAGCGCGGCGTCCTCAGTTGTACTTGGCAGGCAAGCACCTGGACCAATATCGTGGATAGACCCGTCCGGCAAAACATATAAACAAGTACAGGAAAGTTCTGTTAATCCCTGACTTAACATCGGAATAGTGATTCGCGACCGCGAAGCCACAATCCGCGTGGGCGAATACTCCACCCTCGCCGCCAAGGACCTGCTCAAGCGCCTCGAAGCCATCGCCTGCAAGGCCACCTACCCGGAGCGTCGCGCCAGCCACGAATTCATCCTCCAAGAGAAGGGCAACCACGTCACCGCGCTGGACATCGCCAAGCGCCTGCTCGATTACAACCAGCACGCCCCCACCATCTATTCCCCGCTGCTGGTGCCCGAATGCTTCCTGATCGAACCCACCGAAACCGAAACGAAGGAAGCCATGGCCGATTTCCAGGAAGAAGCCAATACTCGAAGATTATTGAGCGGCGTTCAGTCAGCCCACGCGCCGGGCTGGATAAGGTGAACGCGCTGAAGGAGTTTGATCCGGCGTGAGTGATGATGGGGCTCCAGGGGTTAGTTAGTTCTCACTACTTGGTAGTGTCGATTTTGTGTTTTCACGACAACTGAAGCGGTTTTGACGCCGGTGCTGGCGATCCTTCTGCTTTTTTAGATAAAATTGATGGATAAAGCCAGATTAAGAGGTCGCGACAGACGGTTCGGCGCGTTATCTGTCAACTTCCAATGACATTTGAGCTAATACAAAAGCGTACGCATGGGGGGGATATGGGTGCAAAAGAAGGGTTTATAAAGCAAATAGTTAAGGTGCTCTGGCCCTGGATGAAAAAAACATCTGGCCGATCATGCAGAAACATATCATTTCACTTTCTATTGACGCATTAGAATGGCTAGCCCAAATGGTAAAGAACCTGCTTTCTGAGAAAGCAAATGAACGTGCCAAAGAGGCAAAAGAAAATGCGCGAAAGGCAGAGGAAGATGCGTCCGGCTCTGAGTTTGACAGTAGAGATTATCACGTCAATAAAATAAAGGCGGAAATATGGAGGGAGGTCGCCGAACACTATGAGAACGATATTGAAGAGCTCAAGAAAAAAGTATCCGATATGGAAAATCAGTCCGCGAAAAATGTTGAAGATAGCATAAACGAATTTATTCCTGAAGTTGAAACGTCTTCTGAAGCGCCAGCTCTAAAGATAGGAAATGTCACACACCGACTACCAAAGCCATAAATATGAGTGACCCATGGTGAGAGGATTCGTAAGCGGTGGTTCCGTGGCCGGGCTTTCCTGTAGTCGTTCGCCCGTCTGGAGAAAGATCTAGTGAGCCCCAGGCTCTTCTAATAAGTGCTACGTTCCGCCACGACAGCTCGATCTTGAAAGGATGATCCTCGTTGGTGAAAGTTATATTACACACGCGCCGCCAACTAACTGCCCAGGCGCCTCGAAGCCATCGGCTGCCAGGCCGCCTACCCCGAGCGCCGCGCCAGCCACAAATTCATCCTCACCTTCGCCAAACAGGCCAAGGACAACCACGTCACCGCGCTCGACATCGCCAAGCGCCTGCTCGACTACACCAGCACGCCCCCACCATCTACTTCCCGCTGCTGGTGCCCGAATGCTTCCTGATCGAGCCCACCGAAACCGAACCAAGGAAGCCATGGACGACTTCATCGACGCCATGGCCAAAATCCTGAAAGAAGCCAACACCAACCCGGAGACCGTCACCGAAGCGCCGTTCACCCAGCCCGTGCGCCGGCTGGATGAGGTGAAGGCGGCGAAGGAGTTGGATTTGGTTTGGAGTGAGTGATGGCGCGGTTTCTCGGGCAGCTCGTCCACCAGCAGCTTGAGCACCGTCACCAGCAGGTCCCGGGCGGCGGCGATCTCCGCCGGGCCGCGCTGGTCGCGGGTCTCCACCAGAATCGCCACCTGGCGCAGGGCTTCCTCTTCCACCTGCCGGCGGTGGTGGCGATTGATCATCAGCCGGCTGGCGATGACCATCAGATAGGCGCGCGGATCGCGCAGCGCCTCCAGCGACTGCTCGCCCAGAATCAGCCGCAGAAAGGTGTCCTGGCTCAGGTCCGCCGCGTCCTGGGGGCAGCGCAGCCGCCCGTGCAGCCAGTGCGTCAGCCAGCCGTGGTGCGCCGCATACAGCTCGCCCAGTTCCCGTTGGGAACCGGGCAGCAGGGGCTGGCTGTCGGTGGCGGCGCCGGACATAGGATTCGATTCGCATTTATAATTGAGAGTGATTATTAATTAAAGAATGACAGGGCGCAACTCATGCTGCTCAATAGCCTCGCAAAGTGAGCAGGACCAAGCGGGCCTGCTCAAAATCGCCCTTTTTTGAGCATCACGCCCCAAGACACTCGTCTGAGTTAGCGCGGATCTGTATCGTTGACCGCACCAGTTAACCGGTGCTATTAATGGATCCTATTCTTCTCTTGAGGTGCACACCATGTCCGTGAAGTTCTCGGAAGACGTTGTCCCGCTTTCGGATCTGAAGATTAATCCCGGCAAAGTGATTGGTCGGGTTCAGGAATCCCACCGCCCTATGTTGCTGACTAGCCGTGGTCGCGGGGTGGCCGTCGTTCAGGGGTTGGAGGATTACGAGAAGACCGCGGAGGAGCTGCGGTTCGTGAAGGCGGTGGCACAGGGGCTGATGGACGCCCGCGAAGGCGATACGGTTTCCGTGGAGGAAGCGCGAAACGCCCTGGGTCTTAAGTAAATGGAGTTACGTGTCGCGCGCTCCGCCCTTGAGGACCTGAAAGCGATTCAGGCCTATTACGCGGATGAAGGGGTACCGCACATCGGCGATGAGTTTGTCACCGCCATTCTGGAAGATTCGGAGATACTGCGGCGTCATCCCGATGTGGGTAGAGTAGTGCCGGAATTCGGCATGGACCATATCCGGGAACGTATCCATCCCCCTTTTAGGATCGTTTATCTGAGAGCGGCCACGGAAGTCGTGCTTATCCGGGTATGGCGGAGCGAGAGGCAGCTCGAACTGCCGAATCAGTAATTGTCAGATCGGAAGCGGATGGTCGCCGGGTTTAACTTGATCAAGGCAAAGGACAGTTAGTCATTTTGAAAATGGGGGATAAATGACGATTCCGTTATCAACCTTGTTAAGTTTAGAGAACCTGGATCGCTACAAGTTGCATCTTGCTTGCTGGAATGGCGACGTTCAGCCCTTGGATGTGTTCGTCAGGAACAAATCCGAGTGGGACGATTGGAACAGGTGGCGCTCCGCGAAAGATGAGTTCAATCGAGACTATGTCATTGCCTTTGCGGACTTCTACCATGAACCATATGTCTGGCTCTTTGGCGGCATATACCGGGTAACCGGGCGCGAAGCGGTAAACTTTTCTCATAGTTATACAGTGGAAAGGAGCGAAGAGCACGCCGACTTGATCGGCCGACTGAAGGTGCATCTTCCCCGGCCAGCCAGGGGGCGCTCCTTCAAGCTGGAAAACTATTATCAAAACATGTCGGTGTCGGAGATACTCAGGGAGCCCTACACCGGTGAGCGTTTCCCCGGCTATGAAAGCATCACCTGCGATTTTCCGGAGTTGGAAGCGATATTTCGTGCCGTGCGCCCCGACTGGAAGGCGGCTCTTGAGAGCGTCAAAGGCGTTTACCTCATCGTTGATCAAAGTAATGGTAAAAAGTACGTCGGATCGGCATACGGGACCTGGGGTATCTGGGCACGTTGGCGGTGTTATGTGCAGACCGGCCATGGCTGGAATGATGAGTTAACGAAGCTTATCGCCGAAGAAGGCATGGATTACGCACGCCGGAACTTTCGTATTTCTTTATTGGAGTACAGGCCAGCCAGAACCGATGACAACGTGATCATTGCTAGAGAGAGCTTCTGGAAAGAGGCCGTTTTGTCTCGCGTACCCCTTGGCTACAACAAGAATTAGTCTATTCAATAAAAAGAACAAGGAAAATAAGCGTGAGGCACAAGGGGATCCTGACCAAGTGGAACGATGCTCGAGGCTTCGGATTTATTACGTCTTCGGGCGGCGAAGAGCCGGTGTTCGTACATATTTCCGCGTTTGCCCGTGGGCAGGAGCGGCCGGTGCTGAATCGTTCCCTGACCTATCGGGTGGTCCGGGATGAAAAGCAGCGGCCACGCGCGGCGGACGTGCGTTTCATGGTCAGCCGTCGCCGGCTGGCGCGTGGAAAAAGCCGTGGGCTGATACCGGCCGCCCTGGCGGTTGCCGCCTTCTTCGGCGGGCTGGCGGCGCTGGTGCCGCCACCGGAATGGCAGCGTCTCGCTGGCTTTTATACGCTGGCCAGCGTGGTCACCTTTCTTTTTTACGGCCTGGACAAGCGGGCGGCGACGCGCGGCGGCTGGCGCACCTCCGAGGCGCGGCTGCATCTTTTCGAGCTGCTGGGCGGCTGGCCCGGTGCTTTGCTGGCGCAACGAGTATTTCGCCACAAGACCCGCAAGGCGGAGTTCCAGGTGGTGTTTTATCTGGCGGTGGCGGCCAACCTGGGGGCGCTGGGCTGGCTGCTTTGTGCGGACGCTGGGGTCGATCTGCGTTCCACGGTCGGTCTCACGCAAGTCACTCTAGGATGGCTGCAGGGTTTCGCCTCCTAACCTAGGGAAGTATAAGCCATGGCTTACAAATATTTGCGATTTCTCCGATAGTGCGGACGCTGCTTATTCAGGAAGCTGGGCGCTGAACTATTTAGCGGACGGTCGATAGAATGGACTTCTGGCGAAGCGGCGAAATAAAGAACAACGAGAGTTTGAGCCGCTTCGAAGCCGCGGTTCTGGGTACGCGCCCCACGACCGCGTTGGCCACCCTGGCCGCTGTCTCCTTCGTTATTCTGGTCTCGGTCATGTACCTGCCCGACGCCTGGCTGGACTCAGACTGGTTCCAGGTGCTGATGCCGGTTTCGTTCAAGCTCGCCGTGGCACGCTGGATCCACGCCGACGCGCTGGCGCGCGGATGGCTTCCATCCCGGGCGATATTTTATGTCTGCTTTACGCTGATCTCGGTGTTGATCGGCTATCCGGCTTACCTGTTGATGTCTCGGGGTTGGAAGGGCGCGTTGGTGACGGCGGGCAAAGCACTGGGGTTACTGGTACTTTTGTCGATTCTGGCCGTCGTTGCCTCTTTAGTCCTGGAATCGGTAATGGCCAAAATTACCGAAACTATGAGGTAATGCATCGTAGTTATACAGTGTCGAGGATACCCCATGAGCGTCACCACCGTTCGTCTTCAGGCAGACGCTGGAGGCCATGGGGGCCGACGCCCAGGGGAAGGTGGTGGACGCCGGCGAGGTGCATGATTGGCTCGCTAGTTGGGGCACCGAGGATGCGCGGGATGCACCGGGGTCGGGACGGTGAAACGGGTTTACACGGACATAGCCACGAACAGGGGGTGCCATGGCCGCGAGCACGGTGGCGTTATGGAGTTGCGGGCTTTTCTTTCTGACCGGTCTGCTGACCGGGGTTTGGAAGTACGTTCAGATCAGAGGCAGTGACAAGGCCCGGGCGCATTACTATGTGGATGTCGCCCACCGGGCGAGCCTGATGTACGCCTTCGCCTGCCTGGTGCTGGAGCGTTTCGCGGCGCTCAGCGTGTGGCCGGAGTGGGTCAACGTGCTGGCGGTGCTGGCGTCGGTGCTGTTTTTCGCGTTGGCGGTGGGCAGCTACATTCTGCACGGCGCGCTCAAGGACACGCGCAACCAGCTGCGGAAGCCGCACGCGTTCGGTTCTGGATTTCTGCCCGCCGGGCTGATGACCGCCTTTATGTGGGCCCTGGTGGCCGGCGAGATCGGCGGTTTCCTGGTGCTTTTCGCCGGCTTCGCCGCCGCCTAGGCGGCGTTACCGGCGAAGGCCGGCGGGCGGGTCAGTCCCCGCCGGTGGGAGTGACCCGCCAGATCGTGTTGGACAGATCATCGGCGATGATCAGCGCGCCCTCCGGGTCCACGGTGACGCCCACGGGCCGGCCGCGGGCGTTGCCGTCGTCGTCGAGGAAGCCGGTGGCGAAGTCGATGGGCTCGCCGTCGGTTTCGCCGTTGCTGAACGGCACGAACACCACTTTGAAGCCCACTGGCACGCTGCGGTTCCAACTGCCGTGCTGGCCGACAAAGGCGCCTTCGGCGAACTGCCCGCCCATGTTTCCATCGGAGAAGTCCACGCCCAGCGCGGCCACGTGGGAGCCGAGCGCGTAGTCCGGTTGGATGGCGCTTTCCACTTTCTCCGGCTTCGGCGGTTTGACGCGGGTGTCCACATTGTCGCCCCAGTAGCTGTAGGGCCAGCCGTAGAAGGCGCCTTCTTGCACCGAGGTCAGGTAATCCGGCACCAGGTTGGGGCCCAGTTCGTCCCGTTCGTTGACCACCACCCAGAGCTGGTCCGTGTCCGGGTGGATGGCGAAGGCGGTGGGGTTGCGCAGGCCGGTGGCGTAGGGCTTGTGCCGGCCGGTCTCCGCGTCGATCTGCCAGACCATGGCGCGGTCTTCCTCCACGTCCATGCCCCGTTCGCCGATGTTGCTGTTGGAGCCGATGCCCACGTAGAGGAATTCACCGTCGGGGCCGGCGGTCATCGCCTTGGTCCAGTGGTGGTTGATCTTCGCCGGCAGGTCGGTGACTTTCTCCGGCGGGCCGCTGGCCCGGGTCTGACCCTCGCTGTAGTCGAAGCGCACCAGGGCGTCCTGGTTGGCGACATAGAGGGTGTCGTCGATCAGCGCCAGGCCGTAGGGGGCGTTCAGGTTATCGGCGAACACTTCCCGGGTCTCGTAGCGGCCGTCGCCGTTGTCGTCGCGCAGCAGGGTGAGCCGGTTGCCCGGTTTCACCGAGGTGGTGCCCTGCTTCTTGATGTAGCCGGCGATCACGTCCTTGGGCCGCATGGCCGGCGCCTTGCCGCCGCCGGAGCCTTCCGCCACCAGGATGTCGCCGTTGGGCAGCACCAGGGTCTGGCGCGGAATCTTCATGTCCTTGGCGATGGCTTCGATCTGGTAGCCGTCCGGCACCGTGGGCTTCTCATCGCCCCATTCGGTGGGCGTGGAAATGTCCATGCTGGGCAGCAGCCCGCGGCTGGGTTCGGGCAGCGTCGGGTTGGGGCCGGTCTCCGGCGGTGCCGGGTCGCCACCGCAGGCGGTCAGGGTGGAGAGCGTGGCCAGCGTGAACAGCGCCAGCGCGGGTATTGAAATCGTCTTAGCGTGCATGAGCCACCTCCCGGGCGCGCAGCCCCGCATAGCCGATCCAGCTGGCGATCAGCGCCAGCAAGGTCACCACCACCGACAGCCACAGGCCGGCGGGCATGGCCGCCCAGCCGTCCTTCGCGTGGACCAGCGCGTTGATGAAGCCCACGGCCATCATCACCAACAGCACGATCAAATAGGCGAAGTGTTTACCGGTGCGCTGTCGCCCGCTAACGACGCACTCAACCAGCGCCCACAGCGTCACCAGGGCGCCCGTCAGCATGGCGCCGGCGATCAGCCAGGAGGCGAAGTTGGTCCACTGCACTTCATAGGTGGACGAATAGGCCAGGTCACTGAGCAGCGCGCCCAGGAACAGCGGCAGTGGAAAGGCAAGCAGGATGGCGTGCAGCGGATGCAGCGCACGCGGGTAATCCGTTACGTTGTTGTCAGCCATGACAGGTCTCTCGCTTTTTGAGGCTCTTCCCGTGCTACGCCCCTTTCGCGACTAATGCAAAGGGGTAAGCGCGTGCTCCATCAAATAGCCGGCGAATTTTAATATCTTTAATAGTTTGAGCGATGGCACGGCTATTGCTTCGGCTCTCGCATGACTCAACACTCTGACCCCATGAACGAGCGCGTGGACGACGTGCGGCGCAAGCTGGACGTGGACGTCTGCAGCCTCTACCTCGCGCACCCGGACCGGCAAACCCTGGAGATCGTCGCCACCAGCGGCCTGCACCGGAGCGTGATCGGCAAGCAGCTCGGCTACGCCCAGGGCCTCACCGGCAAGGTGGCCCGCACCCGCCTGCCGGTGGTGGCCCGGGTGATCCAGGACCACGCCGACTACTTCCATGTGGCGGGCTCCGGCGAGGAGCGTTTCAAGAGCTACCTGGGCATCCCTCTGGAGCACGACGGTGAGCTGCACGGCGTGCTGGTAGTGCAGACCGAGCAGACCAAAACCTTCTTCCACCGGCATGTCCAGGAGGTGCACAGCGCCGGGCGGGATCTGATGGCGTCATTGATGGCGCTGACGTCGGTTTCCGGGTTTGTAACTCACTGAATGTTCTGGTTTTATTGGTCTCTTATTGGGGATTATCAGTGACATATCGGGGGATGCAATGGGTAAAAAAATAATCAGGGACACCCTGGAGAACGAGGAACGGCTCAAAACATTCGCGGTGCTGAACGAGATGACGGTGGAGGCGGCCAGGGAAATCCTGCAGCGCCTGCTGGAGAGGCCCGGGATTTCCGACGAGGTGAACAAGTACGTCTTCTCGGAGGACCGCAGCGACGAATTCAGAGGCTACGTCGCCGGGGACGAAAAAGGCTACCAACGGGGCCATGAGACCGGTTTCTTTAAAGGCGTACTTCTGGGCGCCCTGGCCGGGGCCGGCGCCGTGGCGGCTTACGTCGTCGGCAAGAAATAGAGGCGGCCAGGCCGGCGGCGGGGCACGCGACGGAGCCCGCCCCGGGGCCGCCGGTCAGCACGGACCAAGACGAACCGCCCCAAAACCGGGATAATGGCGCCCACTGAAGGCCATGGCGCGCCACACTCCTTAATCCCGGTAGTTTTCCCATGCAGATCAACGTCAATTTCCTCGACAACCTCCGCCTTGAAGCCAAGTTCGACGACTTCACCGTGGTCACCGACCAGCCGATCCGCTACAAGGGTGATGGCTCTGCGCCCAGCCCGTTCGATTACTTCCTGGCGTCGTCGGCGCTGTGCGCGGCCTATTTCGTGCGGGTGTACTGCAAGGCGCGGGACATTCCCACGGACAACATCCGGCTGTCGCAGAACAACATTGTCGACCCGGAGAACCGCTACAACCAGATCTTCAAGATTCAGGTGGAGCTGCCGGAGGACATCTCCGATAAGGACCGCCAGGGCATTCTGCGCTCCATCGACCGCTGCACGGTGAAGAAGGTGGTGCAGACCGGGCCGGAGTTCGAGATCGAGACGGTGGAGAACCTGGACGAAGACGCCCAGGCGCTGCTGATGGCCGGCGTGGACGGCGAGAAGCGCACCTACATTGAGGGCAAGGACCGGCCCTTGGAGGAAACCATCGCAACCATGACCGGGATCCTCGAGGACCTGGGCATGAAGATCGAGATCGCCTCCTGGCGCAACATCGTGCCGCACGTCTGGTCGCTGCACATTCGCGACGCCGCCTCGCCGATGTGCTTCACCAACGGCAAGGGCGCCACCAAGGAGAGCGCGCTGTGCTCGGCGCTGGGTGAGTTCATTGAGCGGCTGAGCTGCAACTTTTTCTACAACGATCAGTACTTCGGCGAAGAGATCGCCAACAGCGCCTTCGTACATTACCCCAACGAGCAGTGGTTTCAGCCGGGCCCCAACGACGAGCTGCCCGAAGAGATTCTGGACGCCCATTGCCGGGCGATCTTCGATCCCGAGCGCGAGCTGGGCGGCTCCAACCTGATCGACACCAACTCCGGCAACGAAGCGCGCGGCATCTGCTCGCTGCCGTTTGAGCGCCGCTCCGACGGCGAGACGGTGTGGTTCCCGTCCAACCTGATCGAGAATCTTTACCTGAGCAACGGCATGAGCGCGGGCAACACGCTGCCGGAAGCGCAGGTGCAGTGCCTGTCGGAGATCTTCGAGCGGGCGGTGAAGAAGCAGATCATCGAGGAAGAGCTGGCGCTGCCGGATGTGCCGGCGGACGTGTTGGCGAAATACCCGAACCTGGTGGAAGGTGTCGAAGCGCTGGAGGCCCAGGGCTTCCCGGTGCTGGTCAAGGACGCCTCCCTGGGCGGCCAGTTCCCGGTGGCCTGCGTGGCGCTGATGAACCCGCGCACCGGCGGCGTGTTCGTGTCGTTCGGCGCACACCCGAGCCTGGCGGTGGCGCTGGAGCGCAGCCTCACCGAGCTGCTGCAGGGCCGCAGCTTTGAGAATCTGAACGACGTGCCGTTGCCCACCTTCAACAGCCTGGCGGTGAGCGAGCCGAACAACTTCGTGGAGCACTTTATCGACTCCACCGGCGTGGTGTCCTGGCGCTTCTTCAGCGACAACGCCGACTACGATTTCCACGAATGGGATTTTTCCGGAAGCACCGCCGAAGAAGCGGAAAACCTGTTCGGCATCCTCGAGGACCTCGGCAAAGAGGTCTACATGGCCGTGCACGAGGATCTGGGCGCGCCGGTGTGCCGCATCCTGGTGCCGGGCTATTCCGAGGTCTACCCGGTGGAAGACCTGGTGTGGGACAACACCAACAAGGCGCTGGACTACCGCGAGGACATCCTCAACCTGCACAGCCTGGACGACGACCAGCTGGCCGATCTGGTGGAGCACCTGGAAGAAAGCCAGATCGACGACTACACCGACATCATCACCCTGATCGGCGTCGAGTTCGACGAGAACACCGTCTGGGGCCAGCTCACCGTGCTGGAGCTCAAGCTGCTGATCAACCTGGCCTTGGGCCAGCACGAGGAAGCCCTGGAGCGCGTGGAAGCCTTTCTGCAGTTCAACGACAACACCGTCGAACGCAACCTGTTCTACCGCGCCGTCAGCGCGGTGCTGGAGATCATTCTGGACGACGAGCTGGAGCTGGACGACTACCTGCGCAACCTGCGCCGGATGTACGGCGACGACACCATGGACGCGGTGGTCGGCTCGGTGGATGGCAGCGTCCGCTTCCACGGCCTGACGCCCACCAACACACGCCTGGACGGCCTGGAAAAACACCAGCGCCTGATCGAAAGCTACAAGAAGCTGCACGCCGCCCGTGCGGCGAGGGCGGGAATCAATCTGGCTGGCTAATCGGCTTGGTTTGAGCCACTCAGGAAAAGTGTTCGTGGGGCATCATGCGCTTATGCAGAATGCGCACGATGTGCACGGCGCCGCACGTTGCTCGCGCCCCCAGCGACGTTCCGTGTAGCGTGCGATGGCGCGTAGATCCGCTTTGGCCTTCCTGGAAAGCGTAAAGGCGGGCATCAGGTGGCGTCTTCCCGGTCCAGTTCCTCAATGAAGCTGTCGTAATCGTAGTCGGCGACGCCGCTGTTTTCGCCGTCCTGGAGCATTTTCCGGAGGGTGCCGAGGCGGGTCTCCGCGTCCTCGAGCAGGCGCAGCCCCGCTCGCACCACCTCGCTGGTGGAGCTATAGCGTCCGCTGTTCAGTTGCTCCGCGACGAAGGTGTCGAAATGCTCGCCGAGGCTGATGCTGGTGTTCTTTGGCATGGCGCACCTCGAAAGTACCAATAATTGGTACTATTCTGCTCCCGGAGCCCAACCCTGTGCAAGATGGCGAATGCTCGACGAAGTCGGGGCAGGCGCGGCGCCCTGATAACGGTAGGATGAGGATCAAACCGGAGGAAAGACTATGGCAGCGCCCCTGATCCCGATTCTCAAAGCCGTCGCGCCCTACGTGGCCCAGATCGCCACGATCGCGATCCCCGCGTTCACGTCCCGTGGCGCCGAAGCCGGCCAGGCCGACCCGGTGGTGGCCAAGCAGATCCAGGAGCTGCAGGAAGCCGCCACCCACAACGCGGAAGCCGTGCAGGTGCTGGCGGACAAACTGCAGCAGGCCCTGGACGGCATGGAAATGGCGGCCAGGGAGTCGGAGGCCCGCTTCGCCAAATACAGGCTCGCCCTCGCCGTCGCCCTGCTGGTCTCCGGTGCTTCTTTGGCACTGAGTGCTTTCCTGCTTTTCAGCTAGGTCCCGCTAACCCGGCCAGGAGAGGATTATGGATTCCAGAACCGAACATCGCGGCGCCTGCCTCTGCGGCGCGGTCGGCGTTATCGCAAAGCCCAAGACCGATAAGGTTGTCGTCTGCCACTGCAAGATGTGCCGCCAGTGGGGCGGCGGCCCCATGTTCGCCGCCGAGTGCGAGCAGGCCGTCATCTTCCAGGGTGAGGAGCACATCGCCAGATTCCAATCGTCGTCGTTCGCCGAACGCGGCTTCTGCAAGCACTGCGGCACCCATATCTTCTTCCGGTACATCGAAGAAAACCACTACGCCCTGCCGGTGGGGCTGCTGGAAGACAGCGACGCCTGGACGCTGTCCGGGCAGATTTTTATCGACCGGAAACCCTCGTTCTTTTCGTTCGCGGAGGACACCGAGAACCTCACCGAGGACCAGGTCCTGAACCCGTAAACCGGTGTCTCAATGCTCGTCGTCGTAGCCGGCTAACCAGGGGCGGCGGCGTTGCGCCGCGCGATGAATCGAGCCGCCGATGGTGGCACCGATTTCCGCGCACACCGCGATGCCCTGCACGAAGGGGCGGTCGTGCATTAGAAACGGCAGTGCCGCGAGCGCGATACGATGGCCGCCGATCTCCGGCACCATCAGCGTGTAGTTGTCGCCCACCGGCGGCAGTTCGTCGCTGTGCGCCAGCAACTGATCCCGCAGCCGGGGGAAGGGCAGGTCGGTGAGGTCCAGGGCCTTCTGCCCGCGGGCGTCGATAAACACCTGAAAGCGGTGCTCACCTTCGGCCGTTTTAATCACGGTGCCGTGATCACCGATGTCCATTTGATACGCCTGGCCCATTGCCAGCACATCGATCACGCCGGCGGCGCGCAATGCCAGCACCCGACGGATCGATTCCGGCGGCACCGCCGCGTAGTTATCGATAAAGACCCGGCGCAGGCCGGTGTTGAAACGTTCCCGGTCGTGCTCGTTGAGATGCGGCGCGATGTCCTCCACCACCTCATGCAGGCGCAGCAGCGCGTAGCGCCACGGCACGGTGTGCCGGTCGCGTTTGTTACGCTCCACTTCCAGCAGATTGCGTTGCGCCCAGCGGAACGGATTGCGCTCGGCGCGGTTGGCGAAATAGGCGTCCGCGAAGGTGTCGGCGTTCTGTTCTTCCAGGGCGATGCCGTCGCTCCATCGCGGGTCCGCATCGCGGATTTCCCGGGCCATCAGGGTGAACACGCGATCCAGTAAGCCTTCGGCGCCGGCATCGATTTCCCTGGTGATGCTTTCTGGCGTGGCGATGCGCAGCGGCTGGTGGGGAATCGGACAATAGAAATCCGCCTCGGGCAGCAGGCCGGACCGGGACATCAAGGTGATGCACAGGTCCGCGCTGTCCCCGTTCAGTTCGAAGCGCAGCGGGCTGTCCGGGGCGTCGGACTGCTCCTGAAAGCAGCCGTGTTGCACCGCCACCGCCATGGCCGCGTCGATGCCGCTGAGCGAGGTGCCCAGCACGCCCACCGCGCCGGCCGGAATGGCGGTGCCGATCAGGCCGCTCCAAGGGCTGGGGAAGTAGCCGGGTCCGCCCTCCGCCGTGGAGGGCCAGACATGGCCGGTGGCGATCACCACGCGGTCGAAGTGGGCCGGCTCGGCGTGGCGGTTGGTCCACAGGCGCAGTGCGTTGTCGCCGGCCTGCAGATCGGTGACCCGGCAACCTTCGAACACCGTTACCCGGTGGTTGCGCTCCGTGGCTTTAGTCACCAACGCCAGAAACTGGGCACGGAAATAATGGCCAAGCAGTACGCGTGGCAGAAACTGCCGGTCGTGCAGGGTCTCCTTGGCCACGCCGTAGCCGGCCAGAAAACCGGCGGATTGCTCGCGCAGCCATTCGAGATAGGTACAGGTTAACGGCGGTATCTCGATGCTGGCGATGTTGGCGAGCATGGCCCGGTGATTGGCATGCTCGTCGTAGGGCATGCCGACGCCCGCCTGGTCACCGGCCTCATAAAGGGTGATCGCCAGCGACTGCTGGCCGTCGATCAGGGCGGCAAGGGTATAGAGGCCGGTGGGCCCGGTGCCGATAATGGCAATGCGCTGCATACCAGGGTCATTTCCGTATGACTGGGGCAACGAGAATGCGCGGCCCGAGGCATTGCTGTCCATCGGGCCATACTTGATTTTACCTTCCCCGAAAGGCGGCGAGCGCCGCCCGCCGGTTACGCCCGCGCCGGCTCCGGCGGCAGGGTGCCGCCCGGGAACGCCAGGCGCAGGTTCTTCAGCCAGGTGGTGCCGAACTGCCGCCATAGGGGCGCGGAGTTGTACGGCAGGCCGTAGCGGTCGGCCAGCGCTTTCACGCGCGGTGCCACTTCCGGATAACGGTTGCTGCACATATCCGGGAACAGATGATGCTCAATCTGGTGGCTCAGGTTGCCGGACATCACATGGAACAGCGGGCCGCCGGTGATGTTGGCGGAGCCGAGCAGCTGGCGGATGTACCACTGGCCGCGGGATTCGCCTTCCACCTGTTCCTCGGTGAAGTTGTAGACGTCGGCGGGGAAGTGCCCGCAGAAAATAATCACGAACGCCCAGATGTTACGGATGATATTGGCGACGAAGTTGGCGCCGGCCACCAGCAGGAACACGGTGAGCGGGGATTCCGGCACGAAGAAGGAGATCGGGATCGACACCAGCGCGGCCAGGCCCGGCCACATGATGTAGTCCTTGCGCACCTGGCCCCAGATCTTGCGGCCGATGTGTTTCATCAGCGGCAGGATTTCCTTGGGTTTTTTCTTGCCTTCGCCCACGTTGATGATCGCCTGCTCGTGCAGGGCCACGCCTTCCTCGAACAGCAGCATCAGCATCACGAAGTACACCGGCTGCAGCAGGTAGGCGGGCTTCCAGGGCTGCAGCGGCGTCACGCGCATGATGCCGTAACCCACGTCCAGGTCTTTCTCCAGCACGTTGGTCCAGGTGTGGTGCACCACATTGTGCGAGTGCATCCAGCGGTCGGACGGGCTCATGGTGTCCCACTCCCAGGTGTTGGACTGGATCTCCGGGTCCTTCATCCAGTCCCACTGGGCGTGCAGCACGTTGTGGGCGATTTCCATGTTTTCCAGAATCTTCGCCAGGCCCAGCAGGATCACACCCAGCGCCATCACGATCAGCGTGGTGCCCCAGCCGGCCAGCGCGTGCGGCCAGGCGGGCAGCAGGAACAGGCTGGCGTAGATGGTGAGCCGGCCGAACAGGGCCATGCTGCGCTGAATGCGGATCAGCCGCAGAATATAGAGCCGGTCTTTCTCACCCCGGGATTCCAGGGTCTCGTAATAGATGGCGTCCATCTCGCGGCCGAATTCGTCGATTTGTTCTTCCGTGAGATCCACGGGTAAACCCTGTCGCTTACTCATCATGACCTCCTAGATGTCCAGTTCGCAGTCACCGGCGGTGGCGCACACGCACACCTGCACGATCGAGCCGGGCTCGTTGATGTATTCGCCGCTGCGCAGGTCGCGCACGCAGCCGGATTTCAAGGTGGTGTTGCAGGTGTGGCAGATGCCCATGCGGCAGCCGTGGGGCGGGTTGAGCCCGGCGTCCTCGGCGATGCGCAGCAGGTTGGTCTGGCCGTCCGCGTCCACGTCGAGATCGCTCTGCGCGAAGCGCACCTTGCCGCCCACGGCGTCGTCGGGGATCGGCGCCAGCTCGGCGCGGAACCGTTCGATGTGCAGGCGGTTGGAGAGGCCGGCCTCTTCCCAGACTTCTTCCAGGGCGGCCAGCAGCCCCGGCGGCCCGCAGGCGTAGCAGTCCCGTTCGCGCCAGTCCGGGCAGGCCTGCTCCAGCTTTTCGCGGCTGAAGTAGGCGGCGTTGTCGTCTTCCTTCTGCGTGTGCACTTCGTGCAGATGGTAGTGGCGGTGCTGGGCGTTCAGCTTGCGCAGCTCCTTGCCGAAAATGGTGTCGAATTCGTGCGGCGCGTAATGAATGTGCACCGTGTCCGGCAGACGCTGCTGCTCGATCAGGCTGTGCAGCATGCTTCTGGCCGGCGTGATACCGCTGCCCGCGGTGATGAACAGCGGCTGAATCGGCGAGGCGTCCGGTAGGTAGAAATCGCCCTGGGGCAGGCCCACCGGAATAAAGTCGCCGACTTTGAGATTGCGCACGATGTGGTGCGACAGGCGCCCGCCCTCGATCTTTTTAACGGTGATGGTGAAGCGGCCGTCGTCCCGCTCCGGCGGCGACGAGATCGTGTAGGTGCGGGTGTAGTGCCGGCCATCCACCGGGATGCCCACCCGGATGTGCTGGCCGGGGCGGTGCAGCCGCCAATTGGCGCCGGGCTGCAGCGTGATGGTGCGGCAGTCCTTGGTCTCGTCCCACACGTCCACCACCCGCGCGTGCATACGGTGGGTGGTCCACAGCGGGTTCACCAGCTCCACGTAATGGGAGGTACGCAGCGGGAAGGCGAACATGTCGGTGATCGCCGCCAGCCTGTTCAGCCAGCCTTTCCGTGGTTTCGGGTCCTGCGCCTGGGTCATGGCCTGGGCTCCTGTATTCACTCGTTATTATGCTGTTTGTGTACAGGTGTTCACGTTACCTCAGGTTGGCGTGGTTTGGGAAGAGGGCAATTTTGTGCAAATGTTGAGCGGTTCCCCCTACAGCCGATAACAGCACGGTTTTGCCGGCGATGCCAGGAGAGCGGGCGGCCTAGAAGGGCGCCGCCCAGGCCGCGACATAAAGCCCCAGGCCGAACACTGCGTGAGTAAGCAAGCTTTGCAGGCGCGCGGCGTTGGGCCTGGGGGTTCTCGAGGCGGCGATGCCGGCGCCCATGCCGGGCTGCATCAGAAAGAACGGCGCGACCACCGTGCCGATGCCCACCGCCAGGGCCGGGCCGAGGGTGGGGCGCGCCGCCCATTCGGCGCCGCCTAACCCGATCAACAGCCCGGCGAAGGCGATGCCGATGCCGTAATGCGCGCTCCAGCCGATCAGGCGCTCGCCCGGTTTCTTCGGCGCGGCGGCGATGTTGTCGTGGCGGAAGCGGCCGTGCGGCATGTGCGCGATCCAGCGGCCGACCAGGCCGTAGTCGAGCCCCTTGCCGCCGAACACTCTTTTGCGCAGCCAGCCCCACAGATCCATGATGGCGGTGGCTCCCACGCCGATAAAAAATATAATCGCTAATAGAGTCATGGCGTCTTCCAGTCGGTGTCTTCGTTGGGCGATGAAGACAGCTTGCTACTTAAAGTCGACTTGAGGTCAAGGGCTATGGATATTTCCGAAGTGGTGCGCCGTTCCGGCCTGCCGGCGTCCACGTTGCGTTTCTATGAACAGAAGGGGTTGATCGCCTCCGTGGGCCGGCGTGGCCTGCACCGGGTGTTCGCCGCCGGCGTGCTGGAGCAGCTTTCGTTGATTGCGCTGGGCCGCGCGGCCGGCTTCTCCCTGAATGAAATCGCCGCCATGTTCGGTGCCGACGGGCGTCCCAGGATCGAACGGCAACAGCTGCTGGAAAAAGCCGGCGAGTTGGATCAATCGATCAAACAGCTGACCGCCATGCGCGACGGGCTGCGCCACGCGGCGGCCTGTTCCGCGCCCAGCCATCTGGAGTGCCCCAAGTTCCGTCGTTTGATGGGGCTGGCGGGTGCCGGGGTGATCGGCGAGCGACGAAACGGAGCCTCTGGGAAAAAGTAGACGCCCGAATGTCGAAGCCGGGAAAGGGGGTTCGACCAGTTCCCGACGCCCGTTGCAGGGCCCCTTTCGATTGCCAGACAGGAACCGAACCATGTCCCGAATGATTTTCGTCAATCTGCCCGTCGCCGATCTCGCCGCGTCCATGGCGTTCTATCAGGCGCTGGGGTTCGAGAATAACCCGCAGTTCACCGACGACACCGCCGCCTGCATGGTGTGGAGCGACAGCATTTTTGTAATGCTGCTCACCCATGAGAAGTGGCGCACCTTCACCGACCGGCCGATCCCGCCGGCCACCGCCAGTGAAGTGTTGCTGGCCCTCAGCTGCGATGACCGCGACATGGTGGATCGGCTCAATGAAAAAGCGGACGCGAGCGGCGGCACGGCGGACATCAATGCGATCCAGGATCTGGGTTTCATGTATAACCGCAGCCTGGCGGACCTGGACGGCCACGTCTGGGAAATGTTCTGGATGGACCCGACAGCGGTGCCGGCGGACGATGCCGGAAGCTAGGGCTAACCCGCTCAAGGAAGGGAGCCGTCATCCGGGTATCGGCACCAGGACCGCGTCACCGGCCGCAAACGGTTCCCCGTTCTCGTCGTTCCAGTCACCGAGCTCGGCGCTGGCGAACACCTGCCGTTTACCGGCTTTCACCACCCGCCCGGTGACCCGGAACGCACCGGCAACCGCCGGGCGCAGGCAGCGCACCGAAAACTGCGAGGCGGTGACGTTGCCGGCCACCGTGGCGGCGGCGAAGCCGCAGGCGGTGTCGATCAGGCCGCCGATCAGCGCGGCGTGCAGGTGGCCGCTGTATTGCGCGAAGTCATCGCGCCAGTCCAGCCGCAGAATGACCCGGCCGGCCTCGGCGTGCTCCACGTGCAAATTCAGCCATTGGTTGAACGGTGCCAGGGCGGAGACCTGGCGTATTCGATTCAGTAGTGCGGTGTGGTCGCTCATGGGACGTCTCCAGATCAACGTTGGACTTTGAACACGCCGGTGGCGCGGGCGCAGGGCTGGCCATCGGCGAGCACGGTGGCGCCGGCGAAGCTGAGGCTGCGGCCCGTGCGGGTGACGTCGGCGCGGAATTCCAGCCACTGGCCGACGCGGGCGCTGCCCAGGAAGTCCAGGTTCAAATTTACGGTCACCAGGCCCTTGAGCGGCGGCAGGGTGCTGTCCTCCAGATGCGGCAGGCAGCTCAGGCCCATGGCGTTGTCGCACAGGGCGGATAACAGGCCGCCGTGGACGAAGCCGCGGCTGTTGGCGTGGGCCTCCCGCGCGTGCACGCCCAGGCTGATGCCGTTGTCGTGGGGGCGGTGATAGATCGGTTCCCAGGGGGCGGTGAAGCCGCTTTTCCGGGTGTGGGGCTGAAAGCCCTCGGGCACGTGGGTCATGGCGATGCTCCGTAATATTAATGTAGACCAGTCTATATAATTGCGCTCCCCGGTCAATGCCGGCACGGGTTATGATCCAGGTCGTGCCTCGACCCCGAAAACCTGACCACCGGAAAGCCCGATGACCCGCAGCCCCTGCCTGATCCACCGCATCCAACCGGACGACACCGCCCTGATGGCGGGCCTGATGGATGTGTTTGGCGAGGCCTTTGAGGACCGCGAGACCTACGGCGCCCATCGGCCTGATGAAGCCTACTGGCGCTCACTGCTCGGCGGTGATTCGTTCATCGCGCTGGCGGCCCTGGACGGTGACCGGGTGGTGGGCGGTCTGGCCGCCTACGAGCTGAAGAAATTCGAACAGCGGCGCAGTGAGATCTATATCTATGATCTGGCCGTGGCCGAGACCCACCGTCGGCGGGGCATCGCCAGCGCGCTGATCGAGGCACTGAAAAAGATCGGGCGGGAGCGCGGCGCCTGGGTGATTTTCGTGCAGGCGGACCACGGCGATGACCCGGCCATCGCGCTGTACACCGGGCTTGGTGCGCGCGAGGACGTGCTGCATTTCGACATTGAGGTGTAGGCGAGTGGCCGTTCAGACGGTGTCTTGGAGCGCGTCGATCAGCGCCGCGATCTCCTCGCAGGCGTCGTGGATCGGCGCCGGGTCGCGGGCCACCCGCGCCTGGATCAGGGCGCCTTCCAGGGCGGAGATGGCCAACGACGCGAGGCGTTGGGCCCGGGCGCCGTTCGCGTTATCGGATTCGATCAGGGTGGCGAGGGTCCGGCGCCAGGCGGCGTAGGCTTCCCGGGCGGCTGCCGTGATCGGCTCGGACTGGGGCGTCACCTCCAGCACGGTGGTGGCCAGCGGGCAGCCGTCCCGGTAGTCGGAATCCTTCAGCCAGCCGGCCAGGAGCGCCCCGTAGGCGCGCAGCGCGGCGGCGGGCGTGCGGTGGTCCCGCTGCAGGGTTCGCAGCGTGTCGGTAACCCGGTCACCGGCGTAGCGGACGGCTTCCGCGCCCAGCGCTTCCTTGCCGCCGGGGAAATAGTGGTAGAACGAGCCCTTGGGGGCCGCGGCGAGGCCCAGGATGTCATTGATGCCGGTGGCCGCGTAGCCGCGCTGGCGGAACAGCTCGGCGGCGGCGCGCACCAGGCGGTCGCGGTGTTTGGGGCGGGCTCCCATGGAAGGCGGCTCCGGATTGGACATTCAGTGGACCAGTCTAGATGGAAATTCCCGGCGCTGCATGACCCTTCTTTCACGCGGACACTACCCTTAGTAACAAAAGCTATCAGGGTATTTGTCAGGCTGTATTGGCAGGGTGGGGGTGGAAGGTAATACAAGTAAGGTAGTAATGGCGGCCTAACGGCAACCCCGAGCGATGACGGCGCGACTCAGCGCGGTGATAAAGCAAGGAGAACGATCATGTCCGAGAGCAAATGTCCCTTCCATAACAACAATGTCGCGGGCGGCGGCGTCACCAATCGGGATTGGTGGCCCAATCAGCTGCGGCTGGACATCCTCCACCAGCATTCCTCCATGTCCAACCCGATGGACGAGGACTTTGATTACGCGGAAGCCTTCAAAAGCCTGGATCTGGCGGCGCTGAAAAAAGATCTCACCGACCTGATGACCGACACCCAGGACTGGTGGCCGGCGGACTTCGGCCATTACGGCCCGATGTTTATCCGCATGGCCTGGCACAGTGCCGGCACCTACCGTATCGGCGATGGCCGGGGCGGCGCGGGCACAGGCACGCAGCGGTTCGCGCCGCTGAACAGCTGGCCGGACAACGTCAATCTGGACAAGGCCCGCCGTCTGCTGTGGCCGATCAAGAAAAAATACGGCAATAAAATTTCCTGGGCCGATCTGATCGTGCTCACCGGTAACGTGGCGCTGGAATCCATGGGCTTCAAAACCTTCGGGTTCGCCGGCGGTCGCGAAGACCTCTATGAGCCCGAGGACGATATTTACTGGGGTGTGGAAGATTCCTGGCTGGACGACAAGCGTTACTCCGGCGACCGCGAGTTGGAAAACCCGTTGGCGGCGGTGCAGATGGGTTTGATCTACGTGAACCCGGAAGGCCCCAACGGTGAGCCGGACCCGGTAAAAGCCGCCCATGATATTCGTGAAACCTTCGCCCGCATGGCGATGAACGACGAAGAAACCGTGGCGCTGATCGCCGGCGGCCACACCTTCGGTAAAACCCACGGCGCCGGGGATCCGGAATTGGTGGGGCCGGAGCCGGAAGCGGCGCCGATTGAAATGATGGGCCTGGGCTGGAAGAGCAGCCACGGCTCCGGCTTCGGCGACGACACCATCGGCGGTGGCCCGGAAGTGACCTGGACGCAGAAGCCCACCCAGTGGTCCAACCTGTTCTTCGACAACCTGTTCAAGCACGAATGGGAACTGGAAAAGAGCCCGGCCGGTGCCCAGCAGTGGGTGGCGAAGGACGCGGAAGCGGACATTCCCTACGCCCAGGACAAAACCAAGAAGCGTAAGCCGACCATGCTGACCACCGACCTGTCGCTGCGTTTCGATCCGGAGTACGGCAAGATTTCCCGTCGCTTCTATGAAAACCCGGAAGAGTTCGCCGACGCCTTTGCCCGCGCCTGGTACAAGCTCACCCACCGGGACATGGGCCCGATTGAACGGTACCTGGGCCCGGAAGTACCGCAGGAAGAACTGATCTGGCAGGACCCGGTGCCCAAGGTCGATCATCCGCTGATCGACGACAAGGACATCGCCAGCCTCAAGGGCAAGATCGTGGATTCCGGACTCAGCATTCCCGACATGGTGAAAGTGGCCTGGGCGTCCGCCTCCACCTACCGCGGTTCCGACATGCGCGGTGGCGCCAACGGGGCCCGTCTGCGTCTGGAGCCGCAGAAAAACTGGGAAGTGAACGAGCCGCAGCAGCTGGACAAGATTCTGAAGACCCTGGAGGGCATTCAGAGCGAGTTCAACAACGCCCAGTCCGGTGGCAAGAAAGTATCGCTGGCGGATCTGATCGTGCTGGCCGGTTGCGCCGGCGTGGAGAAAGCGGCCGCCAACGGTGGCCACGACGTCACCGTGCCGTTCACCCCGGGCCGTACGGACGCCTCGCTGGAGCAGACCGACGTGGATTCCTTTGAATACCTGGAACCCTTCGTGGACGGCTTCCGCAACTACCGCAAGGAAAAGTATTCCCTGCCCGCGGAACATCTGCTCATCGACCGTGCCCAGCTGCTCACTCTCACCGCGCCGGAAATGACCGTGCTGGTGGGCGGCATGCGTGCCATGAACGCCAACTTCGACGGTTCCAAACACGGTGTCTTCACCGACCGCCCGGAAGCGCTCAGCAATGATTTCTTCAAGGTGGTGGTGGACATGGGTATCGCCTGGGCGCCGCAGTCCGAGGACGATGACTACCTGTTCGAAGGCCGTGACCGCAGCAGCGGCGAGCTGAAGTGGACCGGCACCCGTCTGGATCTGGTGTTCGGCGCCAACTCCCAGCTGCGCGCGCTTTCCGAAGTCTATGGCGCGGACGACGCGGAGAAGAAGTTCGTCAAGGACTTCGTCGCCGCCTGGGACAAGGTAATGAACCTGGGCCGCTTCGACCTGGACTGATCGAAGCGCTGTTACACCGCAACCTGAGGGGCACGCCTGGCGTGCCCTTTTTGTTTTTGTAAGGAAGGTATCAGGCTGGAACCGCCTTACAATCAATGGGTCTATTCAGAAAGGTTCGATTCAGCCAGAGGGGGAAGGTATGCCGATACAGGATTCCAACGACCGCTACGGCACGGTGAGCCGGGTATTGCACTGGGGCATGGCGTTGCTCCTGGTGTGGCAGTTTCTCAGCGCCGGCGCCCACGCGCTGCTGTCCGACACCGCCGTGGAAGAATTTTTCTGGGGCACCCACAAGCCGCTGGGTTTCCTGCTGTTTGTTCTGATCATCCTGCGTGCCCTGTGGGCGCTGATCAATCTGTCCCGGCGCCCGCCGTCAGTGAGCCTTGCCGCCAGGTTGGGGCACCTGGCGTTCTACGCGCTGCTGCTGGGCATTCCCGCCTTCGCCCTGCTGCGCCAGTACGGCGGCGGCAAGCCGTTCGAGCCGTTCGGCATTCCGCTGATGGGCGGTCTCGGCGGCGAGGAAATCGAGTGGATGCAGGTGCCCGCCAATCTGTTCCATGGCTGGGCCGGCTGGTTGTTGCTGCTGATGATCGTGGGGCACATTGTCATGGTGGCGCGCCATCGCAAGGCGGCGGATCAGACCGACGTGCTGCCGCGCATGTGGGGGTGACGGATTATGAGCTTGGACTATGCGGCGATGTTGCGCGTGGCGCTGGAGGAAGCGCGGCAGGGGCTCGCAGAGGGCGGCATCCCGATTGGCGCCGCCCTGTTCCGTGCCGACGGCACCTTGCTGGGCGCCGGCCATAATCGCCGCGTGCAGGAGAACGACCCGTCCGTGCACGCGGAAACCGACGCCTTTCGCAAAGCGGGCAGACAGCCCAACTACCGGGGTACCATCATGGTCACCACCCTGGCGCCGTGCTGGTACTGCAGCGGCCTGGTGCGCCAGTTCAAGATCGGCACCGTGGTGGTGGGGGAGTCGCGCACCTTCTCCGGCGGCGTGCAGTGGCTGCGTGATAACGGGGTCACGGTGATCGATCTGGATGATCCGGAGGGCGCGGCGTTAATGGAAAACTTTATCCGCGACCATCCGGCTCTTTGGAACGAAGATATCGGTGAAGCCTAGCGGCGGCCTCTACCGGTACTTGCGGTTGAGCTTGCGCATGCCACCGATCCAGCGATCGTAGTTTTCGGTTTTGTTGCGCATGTATTGCAGCACTTCCTTGTGCGGCAGCACCAGGAAGGTTTCCTGCTCAATGGCTTCCAGACAGGCCTGGGCCACCGGCTCCGGGTCCATCATGCCGTCCACGCTGGCCACGTGGTCTTCCTTGCCTTTGGTCATGTTGGTGCGCACCGCCTGCGGGCACAGCACCGATACCTTGATGCCGTCGTCGCCGTAGGTGAGCGCGATCCATTCCGCCAGGCCCACGGCGGCGTGCTTGGTCACCGCGTAGGGCGCCGAGCCGATCTGCGACAGCAGGCCGGCGGCGGAAGCGGTATTGAGAAAATAACCGCCGCCGCGCTCGATCATCTTCGGCGCCACATGGCGCGCCGCGTAGATGTGCGCCATCACGTTGATCTCCCAGATCTTCTGCCACTGCTCGTTGGCCACTTCCGGGCCGCCGGGCACGGAAATGCCGGCGTTGGAGCAGAACAGATCAATCGGGCCCACGTCTTTTTCGGTGTCGTCGATCAGCGTTTTGATGTCGTTCTCGTTGGAGACATCCACCTTGCGGCCAATGCCGTCCACCATCTTCGCGGTCGCTTCAGCGCCATCGCCGTCCAGATCCACGCACACGATTTTCTTCGCGCCGGCTTCGGCAAACGCTTGCGCCAAGGCCCGGCCGATACCACCGGCCGCGCCGGTTACAACCACGATCTTATCTTTGAGTTCCATGTCATTCTCCTTTGTCGCTCGGAGCTCTTGTAGGAGTAGGCCTTGTGGGAGCGGGCCCCGCCCGCGAAAGGCAAGCCGCGCTTGCCGGCGGGATACCAGAGGCCTCAAAAAGCGGAACATCAAAGGCGTCTCTGGCATCCTGCCGGCCGGTTACACCGGCCTTTCGCGGGCAGGGCCCGCTCCTACAATTTCAGCTCCACATAAAGGAGCCGCCGCAGACGGTGAGCGCCTGGCCGGTCATGTAGCGGCTGGCGCCGGAGCCGAGGAACACGGCCAGGCCTTCGAAGTCATCCGCTTCGCCCAGGCGGCGCAGCGGAATCTGCGAATTGGCGCGCTTCACCGCTTCCGGGTTGTCCCACAGCGCCTTGGCGAAGTCGGTGCGCACCAGGCCCGGGCAGATGGCGTTGGCGCGGATGCCCTTGGGCCCGTATTCCAGCGCCAGGTTGCGCACCAGGCCGATCAGCGCCAGCTTGGAGGTGCCGTACACGCCCAGGGTGTCGGACGGTTTAAAGGCGCCGACGCTGGCGGTGAACATCATCGAGCCGTTGCCTTTCTCGATCATATCCGGCGCCACCAGGCGCGCCAGCCACAGGTTGGCCTGCACGTTCACCTGCATGGTTTTTTCGTAGGCGTCGTCGGGAATCTCGGAGATCGGCCCGTAGTGCACATTGACGCCGGCGTTGCCGACCAGAATGTCCACCGGCCCGGCGAGCTGGTGGGTTTTTTCCACCAGCGTCTCCAGTTCCTGTTTGCGGCCGGCGTTGGCGGCCACCGCGTGCACGCGCTCCGCGCCCACCGCCTTGTTGATCTCGGCGGCGGTCTCATCGAGCGTTTCCTGGGTGCGCGCGGAGATCACCACCGTGGCGCCATGCGCGGCCAGGGCGTGGGCCATCGCTTTGCCCATGCCCTTGGAGGCGCCGGTCATCAGCGCCACCTTGCCGGTCAGATCGAACAGCTTGGTCTCCACCATGGCGTTACGCTCCGGTCTGGTTGTAGCGGTTCACTTCGTTGCGGGCGACCACGTTGTGGTGCACTTCGTCCGGACCGTCGGCCAGGCGCAGGGTGCGCTGCTGCATGTACATCTCGGACAGCGGCGACCACTGGCTGACACCGGTGGCGCCGTGGATCTGGATCGCCTGGTCGATGATCTGGCAGCACTTCTCCGGCACCATCGCTTTCGCCATGGACACCCAGATGCGCGCTTCCTTGTTGCCCATCACATCCATCGCCTTGGCGGCTTTCAGGACGATCATGCGCATCGCTTCAATCTCGATGCGGGCGCGGGACACGGTCTCCATGTTCTTGCCCAGGTTGATGATCTGCTTGCCGAACGCTTCGCGGTTCATGCCGCGCTCGAGAATCAGGTCCAGGGCTTTCTCGGCGGAGCCGATGGAGCGCATGCAGTGGTGGATACGGCCCGGGCCCAGGCGCAGCTGGGAAATCTCGAAGCCGCGGCCTTCGCCCCACAGGATGTTTTCTTTCGGCACGCGCACGTTATCCAGCTTGATGTGCATGTGGCCGTGGGGCGCGTGGTCGTGGCCGAACACGCGCATCGGGCCGAGCACGTGCACGCCGGGGGCGTCCATGGGCACCAGAATCTGCGACTGCTGACGGAAGGTGGGGGCGTCCGGGCTGGTTTTGACCATGCAGATCATGATCTTGCAGCGCGGGTCGCCGGCGCCGGAAATGTAGTATTTCTCGCCGTTGATCACCCAGTCGTCGCCGTCCAGCACGGCGCTGGTTTCAATGTTGCGGGCGTCGGAAGAGGCCACCTGGGGCTCGGTCATGCCGAAGCAGGAGCGGATCTCGCCGGCCAGCAGCGGCTTCAGCCATTTCTCTTTTTGCTCGGGGGTGCCGACGCGCTCCAGTACTTCCATGTTGCCGGTGTCCGGCGCGGAGCAGTTCAGGGTCTGTGACGCCAGCGGGTTCTTGCCCAGCTCGAAGGCGATGTAGGCGTAGTCCAGGTTGGAAAGACCTTCGCCGGTTTCCGCGTTGGGCAGGAAGAAGTTCCACAGGCCGGCTTCGCGGGCCTTGTTCTTGGCGGTTTCCAGCAGTTCCAGCTGGCCGGGGGCGTAGCTGAAACGCTCCGCGCGGCCTTCGCCCAGACGGTGGAATTCCTCGGTGATCGGGTCCACGTTCTCGCGGATGTGCTTGGCTAGGGCGTCCAGCAGCGGGCGCGCGTCTTCGGACATGGCCAGGTTGTTCAGATCGGTATCGTTACCCATGGGTGTTTACTCCTCGTTGATGGGTGCGCCCGCCTCGGTGTCGGCGGCCAGGCATTGTGCGCGCAGGGCGCGGCGGTCGGTTTTGTCGGTGCCGCCCCGGGGCAGCGGGTCGCTGCGCAGCCAGATGCGGTCGGGAATCTTGAAACGGGCCAGATGGTCGGCCAGGAACGCTTGCAGCCCGGCCTCGTCAACGCGGGCGCCGGGCTTGAGCTGCACGCCGGCGCCGACGATCTCGCCCAGGCGCTCGTCGGGAATCGGGAACACGCCGGCTTCGGCCACGTCCGGGTGGCGGTGCAGGGCGCCTTCTACTTCCAGGCAGGCGATGTTCTCGCCGCCGCGGATGATGATGCTCTTCTTGCGGTCGACGATGTAGATCAGGCCTTCCTCGTCGATGCGCGCCAGGTCGCCGGTGTACAGCCAGCCGTCGCGGACGGTGTCGGCGGTGGCCTCGGGCTGGTTCAGATAGCAGCGCATGTTGGCGGCGCTTTTCACGGTCAGCTCGCCGATCTCGCCGGTGGGCACTTCAACGCCGTCGCCATCGACGATGCGCATCTCCTGCAGCGGCGGGGTCGGCCGGCCGGCGGCTTCCGGATGAGCCACATAGTCCGGCCCGCCGATCAGAATGCCCAGGGCGTTGGTTTCGGTCATGCCCCAGCCGGAGGCGATGGCGGCGGCGGGGAAGGCTTCGGCGAGCTGGCCCACCTGGGCGGCGGGCCGCTTGGCGCCGCCGCCGCCGATCGCTTCCAGGGTGTCCAGGCTTTCGCCCAGGGCGCGGGCGGTATCCATCAATTCGGCGGACTGGGTGGGCACGCCGGTGAAGCGGGTGATGCGCTCGCGCTTGATCAGACGCACCGCCTCTTCCGGGTCCCACTTGTACATCAGGGTCAGGGTGGCGCCGCTGGCCAGGCCCTGCAGGAAATTCGACTGTAAGGCGGTGACGTGGAACAGCGGCGTCACCACCAGAAACGAGGGTGGCTGAACTTGATCCGGCTCCGGCAGGGGCGGCGGCGGGTCCGCCACCAGCGGTGCCATCAACCGCGCCATGATCCAGGAGTACACCGCCGAGATCGCGCCGCGATGGGTGAGCACCACGCCCTTGGGGTTGCCGGTGGACCCGGAGGAGTACAGCACGGCGAAGTCGTCGTCCGGGGCGATGGTCACATCCGGCCAGCGGTCGTCGCGGCCGCCGTCGCGCAGCTGTTCATAGCGCGGCCGGCCAGGCAGGGCCTCGGCGTCGCGCACCGCGATCAGCGTCAGGCCGTTGTCGGCGGCCAGCTTTTCGATGCGCTGGTGGCGCGGGCCGTCGGCGAACACCACCCGGGCGCCGCAGTCCTTCAGGCCGTAGGCCAGTTCCTGCTCCGACCACCAGGCGTTCATCGGCACCGCCACCGCGCCCAGCGCGGCCACCGCCAGAATCAGGATCGGCAGCTCCGGGTAGTTGCGCATGGCGATCGCCACCGGGTCGCCCTGGCGCACGCCCAGGTCGTCGGCCAGGGCGTTGGCGACGCGCCGCACCTCCCGGCACAGCTCGGCGTGGCGCCAGCGTTCGTCCTGGTAGACCAGGGCGTCGCGGTCCCCGTAGGCGGGGGCGGCGTCTTCCAGCAGCACGCGCAGGTGTGCCGGGGCGTTGGCGAATACCGGATAGCGGACTCCGCCGATCACCGCCTCGGTGAGCGCGAAGCGGGGATCGCTGGCGGCGATATGCGCCTGGGCGTCTTCGGGCGTCAATTGTTCTCCTTATGCACGGCGGTGGCCGTGGTCTGGCTGACACTTGTCAGGAATCAAGCTAAGGCGGATCGTGGCGGCAAGTCAAGCGCCGTTGACCGGCGGGTCACACCGGAATCAGGAATAATGGAATGCTATTTCGTTAGGTAAGCGTCTGAATTAATTGGGCTTTTCGCCCAGCTGGTCGACCATGGCGCGGACCGCCGCCGCCACCGTCTTGAGGATCACGGTGTCGTCGATGCCCCGGTTCAGCCAGTCGCGCATGGGCGCGAACGCGGCCAGGAAGACGATCATATTGGCCACCACTTCGGCGCGTGGGTCGTCCGCCGGCAGGCCGGTGCGCTGTCGCAGTTGGTCGGCCAGTTCGTCCAGCACCGCCTCGTCCCGGGCGCGCATGGTCTTGCGGTCCTCGTCGCGGAGGTGGGGAATGGAGCGGTAGATCAGCAGGGTGCCCTGGCGCTTCTTGGTCCAGACGTCCTGGAAAAACGCCGCCACCTGGTCCTCGAACGGCACGTCCGGGTCGCGCTCCAGCCGCTCCGCCAGGGTCGGCACGTCCTGGGCGAACCAAAGCTTGTTAAGCAGCCGGCGCAGGATGTCGTTCTTGTTGGCGATGTAATCGTAGATGCTCGCCTGGTTGACGCCGGAGCGCGCGCAGATGTCGCGGATGGTGGTGGCGTCGAAGCCCTTTTCCAGAAACAGGGACAGGGCCGCGTCGCAGATCTGGTTGCGGCGCGTCTCGGTGAGCGCGCTGTCCTGCACGCCGTCCACCGTGGCTTCCACCAGTTGCTGCTCGCTGTCGAGGGCGGCTTTGTTGCTGTGTTTCGGGTCCGCCGGCAAGCGTGTTCTCCACAGTCAGGGTCGGTCCGGGAAGGTCGCTCGGACGTTAGCACAGTTGTTTCAGGGGCGGAAGAAAGCGGCCGGCGGCGCGCTTCGAGTGGCGCCAGGATCGGGCAAGGATCGGCGGGTTATGGGGCATCACGCGGCTATCTTGCCGCCGTCTTGAGCGTTATCTTGTCATTCTTTGCCCCTAAACCCGGGTATTACTTCGTTTGTCTGATCGAGAGAGTAGTTATGAGCGACGACACCTACACGCCTCCGAAAGTCTGGAAATGGGACGCGGAAAGCGGCGGCAAATTCGCCAGCATCAACCGGCCCATCGCCGGCCCCACCCATGACAAAGACCTGCCGGTGGGCAAGCATCCTCTGCAGCTGTATTCCCTGGCCACGCCCAACGGCGTCAAGGTGACGGTGCTGCTGGAAGAGCTACTGGAAAAGGGCTTCGAAGGCGCGGAGTACGACGCCTGGTTGATCCGCATCACCGAGGGCGAACAGTTCGGCAGTGGGTTCGTGGACATCAACCCCAACTCCAAGATCCCGGCCCTGGTGGATCAGAGCCAGGACCCGTCGGTGCGCGTGTTCGAGTCCGGCGCCATCCTGCTCTACCTGGCGGAAAAGTTCGGCGCCTTCCTGCCCACTGATCCGGCCAAGCGCACCGAATGCCTCAACTGGCTGTTCTGGCAGATGGGCGCGGTGCCGTTCCTGGGCGGCGGCTTCGGCCACTTCTACGCCTACGCGCCGGAGAAATACGAATACCCGATCAACCGCTACACCATGGAAGTGAAGCGCCAGCTCGACGTGCTCGACCGCCGCCTGGCGGACAACCGCTTCCTGTCCGGCGACGACTACACCATCGCCGACATGGCGGTCTGGCCCTGGTACGGCGCCCTGGTCACCAACAAGGTGTACGAGGCCGCCGAATTCCTGGAAGCGCACACCTACAAGAACGTGCTGCGCTGGGAAGCGGAGATCGCCGAGCGCCCCGCCGTGCAGCGCGGCCGCATGGTCAACCGCGCCTGGGGCGAGCCCAGCGAACAGCTGCGCGAGCGCCACGACGCCAGCGACTTCCAGCTGCGCACCCAGGACAAGCTGGAAGACTCATAGCCGCGACACTGGTGGGAGCGGGCCCTTGTGGTGGCGGCCTTTGTGGGAGATTCTATGGTGCCTAACAAGGCTCATGAGAGCCTGGGGCGCAATAGTTCTCCTGGTATTTCATCAAGGCGAAGGCGACGCGGGCGAGCTTGCGAGCCAGGATGACCAGGGCCT
>Ga0310343_10000012_pt1 | contig 100986 bp, 94 predicted proteins | sample HC15DNA2025_MG_FD_203519 | JGI IMG/M metagenome (GOLD analysis project Ga0310343, IMG submission 203519) | Marine microbial communities from station ALOHA, North Pacific Subtropical Gyre - HC15-DNA-20-25_MG | ecosystem: Environmental > Aquatic > Marine > Oceanic | place: Pacific Ocean: North...
TGACGAGTCGGCAGGGCTGGTGTCATCTGATGTGCCAGACCAGATGGAAATTCCGATAACCCCAATACACACCGCAAGAAGGGACGCAAGTAAGGCTTGCGAGCGCCCTTTGGACCGCAGCGTGGTGGTGTCTACGTCGTCCATAACGTGGCGGCGTCAATCTCGGTGAGTGACGAAACGATGCGAACTCCGTCGATCCGCTCAAGCGGTTTCATATTTGGCACACCGATGACTCGGCATCCCGCTGCCAGAGCGGACGCCACCCCTGTCGGAGAGTCTTCGATCGCAACACACCTTGAGGACTCAACATTGAGCAGGGAAGCTGCGCGCAGATATGGCTGAGGATGAGGTTTGCCGAGCGCCACTTCGTCACCGAACACCATGACCTCAAACGATGGGTGAGGAAGCTGTTCGAGGACAGCTTCGGCGAATCGCCGCCATGACATGGTGACAAGTGCACAGGGAATGCCGAGGGAGAGAAGTTCGTCGAGAAGTTCTCGAGCGCCCGGTCGCCATGGCAGACGCTGTTGACATGAGGTGATGACCGCATCGAGCAGGTACTCAACAACGTCTCTCGGTGGAAGGTCTACGCCCCCGTGCTCAATGATGTAGGCGGCCGTGTCAAGAAGGTCAAAGCCCACCACTGCATGGGCATGCTCTTCTGACCAGGTGTTCCCAAATGATTCGACGAGCTGATGCTCAGCAGCGAACCAATAAGGCTCGGTATCGACGATTGTCCCATCCATATCCCACAGCACTGCCGCGGGAACGTTTGACATCGTCTTCGTTACTCTTGGACGAGTTCGATTAAGGTCCCGAAACTGCCTTTCGGATGCATGAAGGCAACGGTGGTGCCTCGACTACCAGGTCGGGGCGCCGAGTCGATTGGAGTTGCCCCAGCGGCAACCATTGCTTCAAGAGCAGCAGCGCAATCGCTCACCCGGTACCCGATGTGGTGAAGACCCTCGCCACGCTTTTCGATCGCCTTCGCAACGGGTGAATCGTCTCGAGTTGGAGTTAATAACTGTACGTAGCTTTCAGCAACCTTCAGCAATGCTTCCTCGACGCCGTCAGATTCAACGATCTCACGATGGTCGACGGTGGCACCAAATGCCCGCTCGTAGTAGTCGATTGCCGCCTCAAGATCTCGAACGGCTATGGCAACGTGGTCAATTTCTGTAAGCAACATATGAATAGTTTGCCTGAGAAGTCAGCCGGCGTGACGCCTGAAGGTCGTGATCTTGTGTTCTCCGATGCGATCACGCTTTTCAGGATCGTCAATTCCGAGGCCCTCTGAAGGGGCGAGGCAGAGCACCCCGGCCTTTCCTTCGATCTCATTTCGATGGACAGCGCGAGCTGCTTCTCCGGTGTCATCAAGGGTGTACACCTTGCTCAACAGAGGTTGGATGCGGCCTTGGTCGATAAGGCGGTTCGCAGCCCACGATTCGGCGTAATTGGCGAAGTGAGACGACATGAGCTGCTTCAACTTCATCCAGAAGTGGCGGTTATCAAACTCGACCATGTAGCCCGATGTTGCTGCACATGTGACCACCGTTCCTCCACGTCGAACGGCAAAGATTGAGGCCCCCATCGTTGAGCGCCCAGGGTGCTCGAAGACGATGTCAGGATCTTCGCCGATGAGTTCGCGGATCTTTCCACCGAACCGGCGCCATTCCGACTCATCTTGAGTGTGTTCGTCTTTCCAGAACGAGTACCCCTCAGCACGTCGATCGATGACTGCTTCACAGCCAAGGTCATTGAGCAGTGCCGCTCGATCAGGTGATGAGACAACGCCGATGGGTGTTCCGCCGCCATTTAGGACGTATTGCACGCCGTAACCGCCGATGCCACCGGTTGCGCCCCAGATCAGCACCGAATCGCCTTGCTTCATCCGAGCGCCATTGTCGCTGACCAGCATGCGGTAACTCGTTGAATTACAGAGCCCGTTGACCGCAGCCTCTTCCCATGTGAGGTGGGTGGGCTTGGGCATCAACTGATTGGCTTTGACCACCGAGATATCTGCGAGGCCACCAAAGTTGGTCTCGAATCCCCAGATGCGCTGGTTGGTTGCGAGCATCGAGTCATCGTGCGCCGTGGGGTCTTGGTCGTCGACGTGGTTGCAGTGGACAGTCACTCGGTCTCCGGGCTTCCAGTTACGAACCGCAGACCCAACGCGAAGTACGACAGCGGAGGCGTCAGAACCAATGATGTGCTCGTCGCGCTTATGTCGGGATGCCCACTCAGATTCGCGAGCGAGACGATCGAGAAAGCCGAATGTGGGAAGTGGCTCAAAAATAGATGTCCACACCGTGTTGAAGTTGATCGATGAGGCCATGACTGCGATGTACACCTCGTCAGGCGCAAGTTCAGGCATGGCAACTTCGCCGATGTGAAGAGACTCTTGGGGGTCTTTGTCCTCGGATGAAAGGCCTTCAAATATCCCGACGTCATCGCGTTTCACGAACGCTGCGCGATATGACTCTGGAAGGGGGAGTGCCGCAATGTCGTCGCCGGACGCGCCTTCGAGTATGGCCCGCTGGATAGCGAGGGATTCAGAATTGGGGGTTGACATATCGGAAACCTACCTGCGGGTAACTCCAACCTCCAAAGTGGACGAGGCGCGCAGTACGGTTTGCGGTATGACCTCTTCTCACATCGTCGCAGGAGCACGCACACCAATCGGGAAAATGAGTGGTGCGTTCTCGACAATGTCGGCTGCCCAACTTGGCTCGGTTGCGATCGCTGGTGCGTTAGAACGAGCGGGTGTCGACCCGGCTGAAGTTGACCACGTTGTGATGGGTCAGGTGTTGATGGCAGGTCAAGGCCAGGTACCGGCTCGCCAAGCGGCGGCAGGCGCAGGAGTCCCCATGGGTGTGCCATCGGTCAACGTGAACAAGGTGTGCCTCTCTGGCCTTAATGCGATCTATTTGGCCCATCAGATGATCATGACCGGCGACGCCGACATTGTGGTTGCGGGCGGAATGGAATCGATGACGAATGCTCCACACCTTCTCGCAGGAGCTCGAGGAGGGTATCGCTACGGCAACACCGAACTTGAGGATGCAATCATCAAAGACGGTCTGTGGTGTGCGTTTGATGCATGTTTGATGGGTACCGGAACCGAGCAATATGCAGACGGTTCAATTGCTCGGGCCGAACAAGATCGAGTTGCCGCTGCGTCACATGAACGAGCAGCAGACGCAACAAAGAACGGTCGGCTCGCCGATGAAATTATTCCGGTCGAGGTTCCTCAGCGACGAGGGGACCCAATCACCGTCTCAGAAGATGAGGGTATTAGGGCCGACACCACCGAGCAAAGTTTGGCCGGGCTCCGCGGAGCGTTCGGAGGAGGAGGCACAGTCACTGCCGGTAACGCCTCTCAGATTTCGGATGGCGCGTCAGCAGTGGTGATGATGTCATCGCGCGCCGCAGCAGATCGAGGGGTGGAGCCACTTGCAGAGTACGTCTCGTACGGAATGGTGGCAGGCCCCGATAACCCCTCGCTCCTCCTTCAGCCAGCGAATGCGATTAGAGCAGCTCTTGCAAAGACCGATCTTTCTCTCGACGACATTTCGTTGTTTGAGCTGAACGAAGCGTTCGCCGCCGTCGGCATTGCGTCGATGAACGATCTCGGAGTGAGCGATGAGATCGTGAACGTCAATGGCGGGGCGATTGCTGTGGGTCACCCGATTGGCATGAGTGGTAACCGACTTGCCTTGACCCTCGCCCACGAACTTCGCCGGCGAGGTGGAGGGTACGGAGCGGCCGCACTCTGTGGTGGCGGTGGTCAGGGCGACGCGCTCATCATCAAAGTCTGACGAAACATAACGCCCTCGCTTCTGAAAACCCATCGGTTCTTTTGCGGCGCTAGTTCGACTCGGTGATGCGGGTACGGCCTTCGAATGCGCGCCCCAATGTGAGCTCATCGGCGTATTCAAGATCTCCGCCGACGGGGAGACCACTTGCAAGTCGAGACACGGTGATGCCGAGCGGTGACAGCATGCGGGCGAGGTACATGGCGGTGACCTCTCCCTCGGTATTCGGGTTTGTGCAGATAACGACCTCTGTGACCTGCTCGGGGCCAAGCCGTGCGAGAAGTTCCCGAATCTTGAGCTGATCTGGCCCAATGCCTTCGAGAGGATTCATTGCACCAAGGAGCACGTGGTATCGACCTTTGAATTCGCCTGTTCGCTCAATCGCAATGATGTCGCGGGATTCTTCGACCACGCATAGGGTCGCGCCATCGCGTCGCTCATCGGTACAGATGGGGCATAGCGACGACTCGGCGACATTGAAGCAGCGCTCGCAGAACTGTACTCGCGCCTTTGCCTCGCGGATGGCGTCAGCCAGTCGACACGCGTCAACCTCAGGAATTTTGAGCAAGTGGAATGCGATGCGCTGTGCAGACTTTGGCCCGATGCCCGGCAGGCGACCCAGTTCATCGATAAGGGTTTGCACCGGAGGTGTATGAACTGCAGCCATCGTCAGTCGTCAGTCGTTGTGATGAGTCGGGTCCCGGGAAAAATGTCAGCGATCTCTTCCTCGGGGCTCCGCCGCAGAGTGGTTGGTGCATCGACGATGTCGTTCGGGTCGATCGGCTCTTCGACACTCTCGGTTGTATCCGGTGATTGGGCAACCGCAGTTGAACGTTCAACGCTCAGCGCGAGTTCGACGATGACGCCGAGCGACTGCGCAAGTTGCTGCTGGACGGCATCTCGATGAACCTCACACTTTTGAGCGTGCACCTGACTCGGAAGCAAAAGTTCTATCGACAATCTATTTGTAGAACTCGAGACCGAGCCAACAGATGCCGGAGCGAAGAGCGCCCGAGTCATACCGGTGAGAGATGACCGCACACTGTTAGACCACATGGTGGCCACCGAGTGCGCATCATGTTCGGACGAGGTATCGGCAGAAGGCGATTGCTCCCCTAATTCGGGTGCTGCCGGCGTTGCAGTTGTTGCAGGCTGCTGCTCGTCTTGCTCCGGCCCCCCCGGTGATGCGGGTTGGGGTGCCGAAGCAGGCGAGTCGGTGGTGACATTTTCGGCTGCAGGCCGAGGAATTGAGCCATTCGGGTCAGGCCGCCGGGCACGACCACCGATAATGGCTTTGCCGGTTGAACTGCTGCGCGGGGGCTCTTTTGGTTGTGGTGAACCGCCTTCTGCAATCGTGCGCTCAAGACGTTCAAGTCTGGCGAGCAACGCCGACAAATCATCTGCATCGCCTACGCGTGTCAATTGCACAAGTGCGATCTCAAACATGATTCGCGGGTCGGGAGCAAAACGCATTTCGACCAGTGCTGAGCCGAGGCGCTCCATCGCCCGAACGATTGACGCAGCCCCAAGCTCTTGAGCAGTCGCTGCAAGATCATCGAGACGATCGTGACGTATCGAGACCATTTCAGGAGACATCACCGACAAGAACAGATCTCTTAGGTGGTGCAAGAGTTCTTCGCACAGCGTGCGAGGATCGTGCCCATTTGAAATGGCGTGAGCAGTTGCGCTGAGCGCAATGCCGGTATCCGCGTCGACGAGACTACGAATGAACTCTGAGAGGTCAACAGAGTCGTTCACGTCAGTCCCGCCCGCTGCAAGAAGTTCAAGAGCCGACAACGTGTCGCGAGCTGACCCTCCACCTTTTGCGAGCGCCGCATCAATGATGTGGTCATCGAGCGCAAAACCCGCATCTTCAGCAACCCACTTGATGTGTTCAGCGAGGGTATCGCTGGGAAGAAGGTGAAATTGGAGATGCTGAGTTCGAGACCGAATGGTGTCTTTCAGCTTCTGCGGATCTGTTGTCGCGAGAACAAAAACGACGTGCTCGGGCGGTTCCTCGAGCACCTTCAGCAACGCAGCTGACGCCCCGGCGCTCAACATATGAACCTCGTCAAGGATGTACACCTTGTGGCGGCCAGGGGTACCTAGCGACACCTTGTCGATAAGGCTTCGGATGTCTTCTACGGAGTTGTTCGAAGCAGCGTCGAGTTCAAAAACGTCGTAACTGTTGCCCTGCTCGACCGCAATACACGAGTCACATTCGCAGCACGGTTCCCCATCAGAAGGGTTTGTGCAGTTCAGCACTTTGGCGAGTATTCGGGCGGTCGTGGTCTTACCGGTACCACGCGGCCCCGAGAACAAGTACGCCTGACCTTCCCTTCCAGCCTTCACCGCCTCCCTGAGCGCCCGCACGATGTGTTCTTGGCCGCGCAACTCACCAAAGCGTCGAGGCCGATATCGGCGGTAGAGCGATTGTGTAGCCATGTGAGGCCACACTACCCGCAGGGGATGACAGCGGTAAGAGAGGTGCGATGACTACCGTTGAGACGTGGACTTCGCTCGTCATCGCTCCGCAGATTCGCGTGGGCTCTTACGAAGAATTTTTGCGCTCATTGGCGTGGCGGTCGCCATCGTTGCAGCACTGCCTATGGCTGCACACGCGCAAACAAGCGACAACTCGCTTGCAGGTTCAAGTCCTTCAGATGGTGCGACGCTTGGGACGTCACCGGCGATTATGACATTCACATTCCAGCAGCCGGTCGGATCTGACGAGGCGTTCACCGTCGCCGTGGGTTGCGGCACTCCGGCCCAGCCCCAGAGCACGGGAATTCCGCTGCTCGGAGATGACGATGTCACCTTCACTGTTGAAGTGTTGAGCCCGTTCCCGAAAGGGGCCTGCACGATTACGTGGTTGCTCCGAGATGATCTCGATCAAGCAATTGCAACCGGTCTCATTGCGTTCTCCGTGTCTGCTGATACGCCAACAGCTTCATCAGAATCGACGGGTTCAACGATTCCTACCGCCGCATCTGGTGCAACTGCGTCCTCGATAGGTGACGATGTTGAGGCGGTCGGATCGACGGGCGGGTCGGTGTGGTTGGGCGGCGTCATCTCAACGTACGGCATCATGATTTTGTTTGGCGCCGTCGCTCTCATCTCGTTTGGTTGGCCCGAAGGACCGCTCTACGAAATCACTCAAAGGTTCACGTTAAAGGTGTGGATGTTGGCCCTCGCCGGTACGTACCTCCACACTGCGGCGTTGACATCGTCATTGACCAGCACGTCGTTCACCGCGTCACTCAACCCTTTCAGTTTCGCTGACACGTTCACCGAGGGTTGGACCGGTGCTGCAGCCATTATCCGGCTGGTGGCAGTCATCGCCTGCTGGTGGGTGGCCTATCGGCCGGAGGCGGTACTCGACGACGTGTCCCGACCACTTGCGATTGCCGCTCCGACGGTCGCGGTCGTCACGCTGGCCTTTGGTCGCGTGAGCGGCAATCTTGCTCTCATCGGACTCATCGTGATGATCCTCCATGTGATGGCCGTGGCGATTTGGCTGGGGGGTGTGATCTTTGTCGGTCGAGCGGTGCTCGCCGGTCCTGGTGAGAACGACCTCGTTCATGCTGTGAAGGCGTATTCACGAGTCTCTGCACCAGCAATTCTCGTGGTGATCATCTCTGGTGTTGCAGAAACGATGCGGCTCGACGGCGACGCGCTGTTTACCAGTTCTCACGGACGGGTACTCATTCTCAAACTCTTGGCGGTAGGCGTCATGCTGTTTGTCGCCGTGAAAGCTCGGGCGATGGTTCGAATGCGGCTCGGACGCGTTGACCAACTCACCCGCCGGAGTGCGATGCGTCTTCGGAGGGTTTTCGCAACCGAAGCCATGGTCGGCGTCATCGTGTTGATGTTCAGCGGTTGGCTGCTCGCCATCAACCCTCCGAAGGTGTCGCTCATCTCAGAGCGAGAGTACGCACTTGTTGTGCCTCTCGCTGATGAGGCGGCAGGGTTCAGCGCGGAGGTATCGCTTGATCCTGGCGCGATGGGGCTCAATGCGCTTGAGGTTGAGGTGTTATCAGCGCCCGCCACCATTGTTGGGCTCCGACTCGAGTTTGATCCAGAAGTTGGCAGCTACGGCCGGGGAACGATTCAAGATATCCCTCTGACGGGCACTGGTATTGCTCGATTGAGCGCAGCCGATGGACTTCCGTTCGACGTGACTGGGAACTGGACGGTCACGCTCTCAGCAGTGTTCGAGACGGGCCTTTCGGCTGTTGTATCAAGTCCGCTCGCCATTGTCGGTGAAGATGGAGTGGTGCCGACAACGACAACAACTCTCGTGATCGGCACGTCAATCGTGCCCTCTGAGACAACGGTTGTGGAAACAACAACAACCGATGTGACGCAGGCGACCACAGCATCTGTGGTAACTGTCGGTTAGCGTCTTCGCTGTGTCAACAATGAAAGAACGCCTCGATGACCTCCTTAACCGTAAGGAGGCTGCCCGCAATGCCGGATCTGATCGATCGGTTGAGCGTCAGCACGCAAAAGGCAAAATGCTAGCCCGTGAGCGCATCGACTACTTGCTCGACCCGGGCAGCTTTCACGAGCTCGACATGCTGGCCCGCCACCGCGCCCATGAGTCAGGTCTTGAAGAGCAGCCATACACCGACGGAGTGATTACGGGCTGGGGAACGGTTGATGGCCGAAAAGTGTTCGTCTTCAGCCAAGACTTCACCGTCTTTGGAGGTGCACTCGGCGAGGTGTTCGCAGAGAAAATTCACAAGGTGATGGATCTTGCCCTGTCGACCGGTGCTCCAATGATCGGTCTGAACGATGGAGCGGGCGCCCGAATTCAAGAGGGTGTGGTCAGCCTTGCGTCATATGGAGGCATCTTCCGTCGAAACGTCATGTCGTCGGGCATCGTCCCCCAGATTTCGGTCATTCTCGGCCCGTGCGCAGGCGGTGCGGTGTACTCGCCAGCGATGACCGACTTCATCTTCATGGTTCGCGAATCATCACACATGTTCATCACCGGACCAGATGTGGTGAAGACGGTGACCGGTGAAGATGTCACCCTTGAAGCTCTCGGTGGAGCGATGGCTCACGCTTCCAAATCTGGCGTTGCAACCTTCGTCACCGACGACGAGAAATCATGTCTCGACGAAGTTCGCTATTTGCTGTCGCTGCTCCCGCAGAACAACCTTGAAAACCCGCCGGTGATCGAGTCGACAGATGATCCTGAGCGCCTGTGCCCAGAACTCGACTCGATCCTCCCTGACAGTCCGAGCATGCCATATGACATGGCACAGGTCATCGCATCGGTCGTCGACGACGGCGAATTCATGGAGTACTTCCCGCACTGGGCGAAATCGATCATCTGTGGTTTTGCTCGTGTCGACGGCAAGACGGTCGGCATTGTCGGCAACCAGCCGATGGTGTTCGCCGGCGTGCTCGACATTGAGTCATCGGAGAAAGCGGCACGTTTCGTGCGCACATGCGACGCGTTCAATATCCCGCTACTCGTCTTTGTTGATGTGCCCGGGTTCCTCCCCGGTGTCGACCAAGAGCATGAAGGAATTATTCGGCATGGCGCCAAGTTGCTGTATGCGTTCTGCGAAGCGACCGTTCCTCGTATCCAGATCGTCACCCGAAAGGCATATGGCGGAGCGTATGTCGTGATGAACTCGAAATCAGTTGGCGCCGATCTTGCGTTTGCATGGCCTTCAGCCGAGCTTGCGGTGATGGGTCCGCAAGGAGCGGTAGAGATCATTTATCGACGTGAACTTCAACAGGCTCAAGATCCTGTTGCACGCCGTGCCGAACTCGTCGAGCAGTACACCGAGCGGTATGCGAATCCATACGCCGCCGCTGAGCGTGGTTTCGTGGATGATGTCATCACACCGTCAGAAACACGCCAGAAGGTTGTTGCGGCCCTGCGGGTACTGGGGTCGAAGCGCGAAGACTTGCCGCAACGCAAACATGGGAACGTGCCGTTATGAGCGATCCAGTACTTCGGTCAATCAGTCCGGCCCCAACCGACGAAGAAGCTGCAGCAATCGTGTCCGCAGTTGAGGCGCTATGGCCTCGTCCAGTTGCGTCGAGTCAGGCTCCTGATCAGGTCACTGCATGGCGATTCGGTAGCCGTCCATGGCTACGCAATCCACTGTCGTCACGTCAGCACATCAGCCGACCCTGGTACTGATGCCCGACGCTGATCTCAGCCCCACATTTACCGTTGGTGAACTCACCGACGCGATTAATTCTCAACTGAAGAGCGGATTTGGCGGCGGGGTGTGGGTGACGGGGGAGATCAGTGGCTACCGAGACCAAGGCCAGCACACCTACTTCTCTTTGGTTGAAGATATCGATGGCAAGAAGGCGATGGTGAATGTTGCGTTGTTCGCAAATGTGAAGCGGAACCTTCGCCCAATGTTGGCGTCAAACCGACTTGAACTTCAGGATGGTACGAAGGTCAGGGTGTTCGGAACGCTCGACGTGTACGCGCCGTCAGGTCGCCTAAGCCTGAAAATATCTGACCTTGACCCTCGATTCACCTTGGGAGACATCACTGCGAGCAGAGATCGTGTGAGAAATGCACTCACCGTCGAGGGTCTCTTGCGAAGAAATGCGGAACAGAGTATTCCGACGGTGCCGTTGCGAGTCGCTGTTGTAACGAGCATTGGTTCGGCGGCGTGGCATGACTTCACCGTCGAGTTGGGGTCAAGTGGATTTGGTTTCCACCTCCTTTCATTCGATGCCCGAGTCCAAGGCGATCAGGCGGAAGAGATGGTCATCGCGGGCATTTCTGCTGCTGTTGAGCATGGCGCCGATGTCATTGCGGTGATGAGAGGAGGAGGGGCGCGCAATGATCTTGCAGCCTTCGATACCGAGGGCATTGCCCGGGCGATCGCAACGTGTCCCCTCCCGGTGATTACAGGTCTTGGTCATGAAATCGATACAACGATTGCCGATGAGGTTGCCCACACTGCGTTGAAAACTCCGACCGCGTGTGCGGGGTGGCTGATCGAACGAGTGCAACGATTCGTCGACGACATAGAATCGAAGTGGTCTGCGATTGCTAAACGAGTCTCGTTCGAGCTCGCGGGCCATGCCGACCGTCTGGAGTCGAGAGCAAGCAGGGTCGTGACCCGAAGTAACTCTGCTATCGAACGAAGTGCTGAGCGGCTGCGATCACGACAAGATCGGCTTGTTCGTACCTCAGTGACGTTGGAGAGAATCGAGACGTCGATGATGGAGAGAGAGCGGCGACTTGCTCTTCTCGATCCTGCTCGCCTTCTTGAACGGGGGTGGACAATGACCACCACCTCAGATGGTCGACCGGTGATGTCGATCGCAGATCTGTCTCAAGGTGATGAACTCGTCACCCGAGTGGCAGACGGAACGGTGACGAGTACGGTGGCCGCAACAACTTCAGAGGAGCAGTGAAATGGCAGAAGAATTGAGCTACGCAGATGCCCTGACTGAGCTCGACGACATCTTGAACGAGCTAGAAGCCGTTGATGTTGATGTTGATCGCCTCGCTGAGCGCGTGAGTCATGCCGCTGAACTCATTGCGATATGCCGCGACCGGATCGGTGCGGCCCGCATTCGAGTCGATGAAATTGTTGCGGGTCTCCCGGCAGCTCACGACGACTGATGACATCATCTCCACAGCATTTGCTGGCTATTGGTGAACGAGTTGAGCAACGTCTTGAACGTGATCTCACCGCAGAAATTGAACGTTGGTCTGGTCTTGACGCGCTGCTAGCTGACCCGGTTAGTGAAGTACATCGGTTGGTTTCCTCAGGTGGGAAGCGGCTTCGTCCGGCGTTCTGTCATTGGGGCTTTATTGCGGCAGGTGGCCACGTCACTCGTGCCGAAGACATTGACGGGAACGTTGTTGGGGCAGGAGCTGCGATCGAACTCACTCACGCGTCCGCGCTTTTTCACGATGATGTCCTCGATGACGCGGATTCCCGTCGAGGAGCCGAAACCACTCATCGTAGATTCGAGCGGTCGCATAGTGATCAGGGTTGGGATGGCGAGTCGCGTCGGTTTGGAGAAGGCATTGCGATCCTTGTCGGCGATATCGCTGCCGTGCTCGCTGACCGTTACCTCGTCGATGCTCACCCCAGGGCATTCGCGATGTGGAATGAGCTTCGCATTGAACTCAATATCGGTCAGTTGCTAGACATAACTGGGTCGGTGCAAGGTGATCGGCGAATCGAACTTGCCGATCGGATATGCCGTTACAAGAGCGGTAAATACACCGTCGAACGCCCTCTCCAACTTGGAGCACTTCTTGCCGGCACTAATGATGTCAGCGAGGTCATGAGCAGACTCAGCGCGTACGGGTTACCGCTTGGTGATGCATTTCAGATGCGCGATGACGTCATGGGAGCATTCGGAGACACATCGATGACCGGCAAACCAGTTGGCGGTGATCTTCGTGAGGGAAAACCGACTCCGCTTCTTGCAAGAGCGATGGCATTGGCAACTACTGCTCAAGCCAAGATTCTTGAGATGGTCGGGTCGATCGATCTTTCCGATGAGCAGGTGTCCGATATTCAACAAACGATTGTTGATGTTGGAGCTCTTGATGAACTCGAATCCCTTATCGCATCGAATGTTGCGAGTGCGATTCAGGCCATTGAGTCTCCTGCGATCGCGGAGGCCGCACAGCAGCCACTCATAGAACTTGCGGAGTTCATCACAAATAGATCGTCGTAACAGATCAGCGGTAGAGATTGAGCGCGTCACCCAGCGGTAGTGATGCAACACCTGGGGCTGCTGCAACTTCGGCTAACCATGTCGGCCGATAGAGAGCGGACACATTGATCGGTTCGGCGAGTTCAGAGTTGGCGACGCTGTACTGCACGAAATCAAGTGCGTAATCGGCTGCTCTGACATCACGGCTCAATTCATGTAGGGCGTAGGGGTCAGGGATTTGACCTTGACCCATGAGTCGAGCACTTTGAGGTACCGACGATTCGTAGGAACCGCCTGTGAGACCGGGGCCATCAGTGATCACCGCCCCGTGCACTGCATCGACGCGGGCACCTGCCGCAAGCAACGCAACGTATCCCCCGAGCCCTCGACCGACGAGGGTGACAGTTCCAAGGTGATTGATGGCGGCATCGACGTCGCCGAGGAGTACCTCTGCCGAATAACCCCCACCCACTGGGATTGTCGATTCGCCGTGTCCAGTGAAATCGAGCCCCCAGATACTCCCCGGCCAACTCTCGACATCATGCGGAACCGATGTGGGGGTGCATTCTCCGAGACCGTGAAGAAGGAGCAGCGGGCGACCTTCTCCGGTTGCTGGCCTGAGTTGGTGAAGGGCAAGTTCAATGCGGTTGTGCTGGAGAGTGACGGTGCTCATGCCGGAGCCCCAAGAAATTCGAGCGCCATATCGGCAACCATTTTCGGCTGCTCAATGTGGATGAAGTGACCGAGATCATCGAAGTACTCGAGACGTCCGTTTCTCGGAATCCATTTCTCAACCTGATGTGGTTTTGTTCCCCACCCCATCGGCTCGTCAGCGCCGACGAGCACTCCTAAGAAGGGCACACCGAGACCGGCGAGGCGGAATAAACCGTATTCAGGTTTCCAAGGGCCGAAGCCTCCCATCCTCATCGATGGGTCGAGTTTCCAGCGCCAGCCATCTGCATCTTCGCGAGCGCCGACGGTGACGAGGTATTCAAGCCATTGGGTGGAAAGTCGTGGGTTCATTTGTGCTCGGCGACGTGCGAGTTCTTCTATGGTTCCGGATTTGCGTGAACCGGTGGCTGATCGACGACGATGCTCGAGCCAGCCGGTGATTTCGGTGTTGAGGGCGTCGGCGCGTTGATACTCAGGTAGGTCGGGACCGGGCCTTCGATACGGAATGCCATCAAGGTTGATAAAGGAACGGAAGCGAAATGGTTGTGCTTCGGCAAGTGACGTGAGAATGGATCCACCCTTGGAGTGTCCGAGTACGGCAACCGGCCGTCGTGGGGCAACGGCGTCGAGCACGCGAGTTGCGTCACGAAGATCGGCTTCAAAAGAGTACAGGTGTGTGTGATCGCTGTCTCCATGGCCGCGGTGGTCCCATGCGACAACCCGCCAGCCGACTGCTGCAAAGAGCGGCGCGAAGACGTCGAATGTGCGAGAGAAATCGGCTCCTCCATGCACCATGACAAGAACGGGATCGCGTTCATCTCCCCATTCGTTGACAGCAATTCCGACGCCATCGGCGTCTACTCGGTAGTGGCGTTGAGGCGCGACGGCACCTGGAAAAGTTCTGGGGGATTCCACTTGGGTGAGGCTAGAGCGCGATGGCCGTAGAGTTCCTAGTGGAGAACACGTGATACCCATGCGGAAACTTTTGGCAACACCACTTCAGCATCGAGATATGGCCCTTGCAGTGTTGGCGACTGCGATTGTGCTCGTGGCTGGGTGCAGCAACAGCGATCTTTCGCTCGACCCGTTGCCTCCCATTCAGACAACAACGACGTCGACAACAACGACAACGATTCCAGACACCAACCGTTATTTCTACGAAGTGAGGTCGGGTGACACTCTCTCGGCGATCGCAGCAGGATTCGGTGTTCCGATGAAACAGATTGTTGAACTCAACGAACTTGAGAATGCGAGCGATATTCGAGTTGGAGAGATCATTGAGATACCTCAGGGCTTCGTCATCGTCACACTGCCGCCAGACTCGACGATTGCGAACGCTGGTTAGCAGCGCTGCTAACCGTGGTGCACCTATCTGTGCGCCATGACTCCATACACTCAGTGACATGAGCTTCTGGCCCAACAGTGAACATTGGAGCGTCAAGATTCCGCTTCACACCGATCACTACCGCATGAGCGCTCTTGATCGTGACGGGGTTGTCGATCTCTCTCCGATGCCGGTTGATGTCCCTGTCGAAGAATGGGAGGGGCTCGACTACATGGACTGGAAGAGTGGCGGAGATACCAATTTTGCTCCTCTTGCGTCGGCCGATGGCGAGCTGGATTGTCGAGGATTCTGGGATAAAGGCAAGACCGACAAAGATGCGTTGTGGACATCTAACGCGGAGATTGCGCCGACACTCAAAAGCTATGTCGATGGGGTTGGCGCGAACTTTGGACGCGTGCGCGTCATCAAGTTGGAGCCTCAAGGTCGAGAGGCCGCCATCAGGTCGCTACATCGTGATGACAACAATCGTTTCAATCCTGAAGGTGAGGGTTGGGTTGTTCGGACGTGGGTTGAGCTCACCGATTGTCCAGACAGCTACATGCTGCTGATGGATAACGATGCAGACGGATTACCTGACCCTTCGACAGAACGCCGGGTTTCGTTGCAAAAAGGTGCACGCTTCATCGTTGATACACAGCGTTTGTGGCATGTGGTCGTGCATACAGGTGATGCGCCTCGCTACGCGCTGATTACTAGCTTTGAGTCGTCTCCACATCTCGCAGAGTGGGTGGAGAGCGAACGGGCTGTCAGTTCTGGCTGAGCCGGCGCTGAGACGTCAGCTCGGAGATGTCGGTCATTATTGCCGAAAGTTCGTAATCTTTCGGCGTGTAGACCGCTGCGACACCGTTGTCGATGAGACCTGGTTGGTCTTCATCGGGAATGATGCCACCAACGATGATCGGCGCATCAACACCGAGTGAGCGAACCCTTTGCACAAGCTCTGGAACGAGTTCAAGGTGTGAGCCGGAGAGAATCGACAACCCAATGACGTCAGGGTCTTCATCGAGAGCTGTTGAAGCAATTTGATCAATCGTTGATCGAATGCCTGCGTAGACGACTTCCATCCCTGAATCTCGAGCTGCGACTGCGATCTGCTCGGCTCCATTTGAGTGTCCGTCGAGACCGGGCTTGGCGACAAGTAATCGCGGCGGGCCTCCCGGCATTTCCCGGACCTTTGCTGCCACCTTTGACAGCGAGCGATCAGAACGAGTTGTCGCTCCGATACCGGTTGGGGCTCGGTACTCGCCAAAGACATCTCGCAAGGTTTGACCCCATTCACCGGTGGTTCCTCCGGCAACTGCAAGCGCAATTGAGGCTTCCATGATGTTCCCGCCATCGAGGGCTGCGTTTCGGAGGTCACCGAGAGCCAGTTCGACTGCTACCTGATCGCGTTCATTGCGCCAGGTCTCCACATCTGCGATGGTTTCGGTTTCAACAGCGGGGTCAACACGGAGAATTGCCTCTGAACCACCGAGGGGAGAGGGTTCAGACTCTGTAAATGAATTAACGCCGACGACGGTTTGTTCACCGGAGGAGATACTGCGGGTCCGCTCGGCCATCGATCCGACAAGACGTGATTTCAGCGTTTCGATTGCGGTAAATGCCCCACCGAGCTCGAGAACATCGTTGAGCTCTTGCGTTGCTGCTTCACGAAGTTCGGCGGTGCGTTGCTCAATGACATTCGAGCCATCAAAGATGTCGTCGTAGTTGAGAAGGTCGGTTTCGAAGGCAAGCACTTGCTGCATCCGAAGTGACCACTGTTGGTCCCAAGGTGTTGGAAGGCCGAGGGCTTCGTTCCACGCAGGAAGCTGAACAGATCGGGCGCGAGCGTGCTTTGAAAGAGTGACGGCCAACATTTCGAGCACGATGCGCTGCACGTTGTTTTCTGGTTGCGACTCGGTGAGGCCGAGCGAGTTCACTTGCACGCCGTAGCGGAAGCGAAGCGCCTTTTCGTCGGTTACCCCGTAGCGGGTTCTACCGATGTCAGCCCACATATCGGTCATTGCTCGCAGCTTGCAGATCTCTTCAATGAATTTGATTCCGGCGTTCACGAAAAATGAGATCGATCCGAACACTCCCGTGAATTCGTCGTCGGTGATGCGTCCTGATGCCTTCACGGCATCAAGGACATCGATTGCTGTCGCCATTGCGTACGCAATTTCTTGAACGGGCGTCGCTCCGGCCTCTTGGAGGTGGTACGAACACACATTCATGGGGTTCCATGAAGGTGCGTGTTCGCGGCACCACACGATCATGTCGACGATGAGCCGCCGAGAGGCCTCAGGAGGAAAGATGTAGGTGCCGCGTGAGAGATATTCCTTGACGATGTCGTTTTGGGTGGTGCCACGAAGTTCTGTCGAGGGGACACCCTGCTCAGCTGCATTTGCGACGTACAACGCAAGAAGCCATGCAGCGGAGGCGTTGATCGTCATCGAGGTATTCATCTGGCCAGGCGGAATGCTGTCGAGCAGCGTTCGCATGTGGCCAAGGTGGGCCACGGGGACCCCAACTTTTCCAACTTCACCTCTTGACTGTTCGGCATCAGGGTCGAAACCGGTTTGTGTCGGAAGGTCGAAGGCAATGGAGAGCCCGGTTTGGCCTTTTGCGAGATTGGTCCGATAGAGCTCATTCGATGCGCGAGCGGTCGAGTGACCTGAATAGGTGCGCATCATCCATGGCTTATCTGGCATATCGGGGCTCCTCATTACGACGTTTAGCCGTCATTCTTGCGGCTGTTCGGCGAAACCGCATCTTTGAGTAGTTCTAAGTAGTCGGTTCGAGAGATGTCGATGGCGCCGAGAGAGACGAGATGCTCGGTGGTCCACTGAACATCGAGAAGCTGTCCACCGGTGTTGTTGAGCCAATCGACGAGATGAACAAGTGCGACCTTTGACGCGTCCGTTGCATGGTGGAACATTGATTCACCGGCGAAGAAGTGATTGATTCTCACCCCGTAGAGCCCACCAACGAGCTCGTCGGCATCCCATATTTCGAACGAATGAGCCCAGCCTGTGAGATGGAGGTTGTTGTAGGCGTTAATGATCGAGCGATCAATCCATCCACTTGGTCGACGTGGGTCGGCACAATTGACGACGACATCGTTGAAGGCGTGGTTGCGGGTCACGGTGTAACGACGAAGGCTTCGGCGCAGTGACCGTGAGATCGAAAGTTGGTCGAGCGGAATGACGCCGCGCGGATCGGGCGAAAACCAGCCAATTCTTCGGCGCGGAACCGGCATGGGGAACAGGCCGATGCGGTAGGCGTTCAACAGTGTGCCGGGTTCAAGGTCTCCCCCGATGGCGACAAGTGCGGAGTCGTCTGTTGGGCCGTCGGGTGGTAGAACCCAACGCGATGGATCGGGCTCTACGGGAGTGATCTCGTGAGGCAAGGACATTCCGTTGGCGTTAGTCATCACGTAAGCACCCTGTTCGAGCATCTTCTCGCCACGTCTTCGCACGCACATCGCTGCGCATGGTGGTGGGCGTTGGCATCTCGTCACGTTACGAAGGGTCGTTGATTGAAATCAATCCGGGTCGTAAGAGAATTTGGAACCTGCGAGCGAGGCATTCATCTACGATGTGGTCATGACCGAGCAGCACGCAGGGACGTTGGCACTGTTTGGTGGCGGTCCGTTCGTCAGCAATGATGAACTCGACCAACAGTTGCTGTGCGGTCGAGCGGGGCCTGTGGCGGTTCTTCCAACGGCCGATGCGTTTGAGCAGCCGCAGTTGCTGATTGAGTCGGCTGGTCGATGGGGTGAACGGCTCGGTGTCGAAATTGTTCCCGTGATGGCCTTGACGCGAGCACAGTCATCCGATGCGGACCTTGTTGCGGAGGTAGACGCCGTTGAGATGGTGTGGCTTGTTGGCGATTCACCAATTCATCTTCGAACTGCGCTCAAAGACACGCCACTGTGGGCATCGGTCTGCGGAGTGCTCGAACGAGGGGGCGTGGTTTCAGCAGTCGGAGCGAGCGCCTCGGCTATGTGTGACCCAATGACAGACCCGCGAGGTGGGGCGTTTACCTTCGGACTTGGGCTTGTCGAAGGCCTCGCAGTCCTTACCGAATCAGAAACATGGGCGGCCGAACAGTTGCAGCGCGCGCAACACCTCGCTAATGACGTTCCCCTCATCGAACTTCCCACGGGTTCAGCGATCGTGCTCGATCGAGGTAGCGCCGAGTGGAGCCGTCATGGGGAGGTCACCGTCAACGGTGATTGGTAGCGCCCTACCTCCAGGCGAATACAGGCTGTTCCATTTCATCAACCCGCGCCTCGTCTGCTGCTCGACCTTCAATGCCGACCCAACGGAATTGGACGAGAACTGCGCCGGTTGGAGCATGAATGAGGTCGCCCCCGAGCGGGACCTGAACAACGGGGCGATCACTTTCTGGAATGTCGACATAGCGAGGCGAATCATCGCGGCACAGTGCGTGCAGCCCAATTCGGTACACCGCTCTGACTTCGTCAGGTGATGGAACGAGCGCAGGGTCTGCTCCTCCCCACAGCACCACAGGCGTGATTACATAACCCGACCTCGTCGGATAATCGTCAAGCAACCCGAGAACGCTCTCGGCTCGGAGTTCAAGTCCGAGCTCTTCATGTAGTTCCCGTAGCGCAGCCTCCTCGACGGTCTCACCTTCATCGATTCGACCTCCCGGTAACGCCCATTGTGCGGAATGGCTGTTGAGTCGAGATGCTCGGCGGCAGAGCAAGAATGCTGCTCCTCCAGCAACCCCAACCATTCGACCGTCGAGTCCCTCTACATCGCCGGGCACCATCGACATGTCGCTGAACTCCGGTTCGAGTGGTTGTTCACCATCATGCAGCACGGGGTCGGAGTCGACGATGGTGATGGCGACAGCGGCATGTCGGCGACCTTCAAGTGGGTGGGTGCGTCGGTCGTGGTTCGCGAGGTGGCCGACGATTTGTTCGCGGAGCATTTCATTGAAGGTGATCATTACCTTCAATGGTGTCACTTTGGGTGCCTGTTTCTCGCAGGCGCGCTCGTTTTCTCTGGTTGCGGAAAAGGCAACATCCATTTGCCGATTTCAATGACCAGGGACTGATGCGGCTTCGTAGTGTTGACTATCGGCTCTTCGGCGCCGGCGTACGACGAATCCGAATTGTTGATGTTTTGCTTCGGAGGGTTGCGCAAGGCCGCACTGAGATGGCAAGAGTGAAAGTGTGGAAGTTCCAAAAGTTGAGTTCTTCATCGATGAGTACATCGAAATGGTGCTGCAATCCACCAACACGCCCGATCCGCAGCCGCTGTTTCACGCGATTAACAAGGCATCACCAATTATCATGCCACTAATTGGGGACGACCCACGCGTCGTGCAGCCACTCGAACGCCTTCAGAGCGTCGTTCAAGATAGTTCCGACCCCAACTCTGGCATTTCCGAGGCTGTTGACGTTCTCCAGGGAATGTTGGATTGCATCCGCGAGAAGATGTGGGTGAAGCCACTCGAGCATCAAATGGCTGGGGTGCTCGACGAACGGGCTCAAGACGGCGAGTTAGATCGCTGGCACTGGAGAATCTGGAACAACATCTTGTTGGAGATCGTGGCGAACCATGAGAATCACGCCAACGGCGAGATGAGTTTCGAGATCGATGTTGAAGGCGTTGCTCAGATGGGCGGCGGTAAAAAGTGGTGGATACCGCTGAAAGAACTTGCAGTGCAAGATGCCATCGATGACCTCGTGAGGTGGGGGCTTATTGCGCCGATGCCTCGGATCGACGAAGACGAAACGGCTCCGACTCTGTACGTGATTCATCCACGTTGGGTCTGAGGGCTTTGTAGCCGTGTAGGTGCTCGCTAGTTCGCGAGAATTCCTTCAATGACGCGCTGTACACCGAGAGCCTCAGCAAACGTCGGTAGATGATGGGTATCACCGTCGAGCAGTGCGGCGAGGCCATCTAGCTGTGCTCGGTAGGCCGCCCACGGGGCAGAGGGCGAGGCATTGGTCTCTACAGGCGCCCAGGCTCCCTCTGAGTTGGTTGCTTCGACGTTGTACCAGTCGACGATTCGCATCGACTGTTGTGAGCCCCTTACGGTGAATATCAACGAGTCGATCCCGGCTGAACCGCTTTCGCAGTGCATCGTGAATGGAGCCTGACTGGAGTTGAGTAGAGCGGTAACGAGGTTCTCGGCAAGGTGCGTTTCTGGTCGGCGGACAAGGCAGTGCTCGAGGGCCACCTCACCAAACAGTCGTTGCGCAAGAAACACATAGTGTGAGCCAACTTCGCGAATCCATCCGCCCTCAGCTGCCTCGGCAAGCCAGGTCGCAGCTGCCTGCCACGCTCTTGGCCACTCGGTGAGGTGCATCATGAACTCCACAGAGACGATGTCACCGAGTTCGCCGGCCGAAACACGGCGGCCAAGCTCGACGGCTGAGGGGGCAGAACCGAACACGTAGTTAATGGCGCTTGGCAGGCCTGACGATTCGACGAGTTGAAGAATGTGCTCACTCTCAGGGATGTCAACGCCGAGTGGCTTCTCACAGAAAATTGCGCACTTTGCCGCAACAGCCTGCTCGACGTAGGTGGCATGCGCGGCTGGTGGAACGGCGATGTAGATGACATCGCAATTGGTAATAACGTCTTCTGGGGTCTCGACCACGTTCTCTGTCGAACGAAACCGGTCTTTTGCCTCAGATGAGGAGTCCCAGCAGGCCGTCAACTCAAAGCGTTCGTGAAGGTTGAATTGTTCAACGAATCGTGCGCCTACTGTTCCAAGACCGATGATGCCAACGCGGTGTGTCTTCATGGATCCAGTGTGGCTGACATACTGTCTGAGATGCGTATCCAATTAGCGATGAACGTGCGAGACCTTCACGAATCGATTGCGTTTTACAGCAAGTTATTCGGAGCGCAGCCCTCAAAAGTCAAGGAGGGTTACGCAAACTGGGCCCTTGAGGACCCGCCGTTGAAGTTCGTCATCGTAGAGAACGACACTGATCAGTCGGGCACCGTCAACCACTTGGGTGTTGAGGTCGACTCAGCGGAAGAGGTGACGAAACAAGAGTCGCGACTTCGTAATGAAGGCCTCGAAACAAGCGGTATCGACGACACAATTTGTTGTTTCGCGGAGAAGGTTGAAACCTGGGTAGACGACCCAAATGGGCCCCGCTGGGAGTATTACGTGAAGACAGCTGACCATGAGACTCCGTTTGCGAACGTAGTTCTGAGTAAGGCGCCGGTGGGCGGCGAATGCAACCCGGCAGACGACGCCTGCTGTGGATGACCAACCTCAGGTGATCTCTGATCGCAACGAGATGGTCCGCTCGATGGACCCTCAGGTTGTTCCTGGAATCTTCGTCTTCGCAACTGTGTCGCAGATTGAATCGGTGCCCGATGACGTCGGTGTGTATTCGACAGTTAGCGAGGCTGAGGGCCTCTCGGTCGTAATTGCCTATGACGATGCGCACCGTTTTGGTCTCACCGAACCAGTCAAATTGGGATGGATCACACTTACGGTGAACTCATCGCTTGAAGGCGTTGGGTTGACAGCGGCAGTGAGCGGTGTGCTCGCTGAGCACGGCGTTGCGTGCAATGTGATTGCCGGACACCATCACGATCATCTGTTGGTGCCGGTCGATGAGGTTGATGCAGCGATCCAACTGTTGAAGACGCTTGCTGATCAGCGATAGCCATTCGTGATCGGAACCCGCCGGTCTTTCCCGAAGGCTTTCTCGGTGACGCGAACGCCGGGGGGTGACTGCCGCCGTTTGTACTCGGCGATGTCGACAAGTCGCGTGATACGAGAGACCATCTCGGGGTCATGGCCTTCATCGATGATGTCTTGCGCTGTGCGATCATGCTCGACATACAGGGAAAGAATCGGATCGAGCACTTCGTACGCCGGAAGGCTTTGGTCATCTCGTTGATCGGGACGCAACTCGGCTGACGGCGGCTTCACGATGATGTTGTGAGGAATGACTTCGTTACCGGCGCGCTCATTGACGAGTCGGCAGAGGTCGTACACCTTCAACTTGAGGAGATCTTTGATGACGGCGTAACCGCCAACCGAATCGCCGTAGATCGTGAAATAGCCGACGGCGGCCTCGCTCTTATTGCCGGTCGTGAGCACCATCCAGCCGAACTCGTTCGACAGTGCCATCAAGATTTGGCCCCGGCATCGCGATTGAACGTTCTCCCAGGTGAGCCCGGGCTGGCGTCCGTCAAATGACGGATCGAGCATGTCCATATACGCAGCGAACGCCGGCTCGATCGAGATCGTTCTCATGTCAATGCCCAAGTTCTTTGCGAGAGCTTCGGCATCGCTGAGAGAGTGATCAGACGAGTAGCGCGACGGCATGGCAACTCCGTGCACATGCTCAGCACCAAGAGCATCGACCGCGATACATGCGACGAGGGTTGAATCAATTCCACCTGAAAGTCCGATGACGACATCGCTGAAGCGGTTCTTGTGGCAGTAATCGCGAGTGCCGACGACGAGAGCTTCATAGAGTTCGTCATCTCCCGACATGGAATCGACGATCTCCGCCGGGTTGGAAGCGCATTGCGGAGGCGGTGTCGAGGAGTTCAGAGAAATGCTGGGAGTTACGCGGGTGTCGCGGTCCGCAATATCGATGTCGACAACAAGCAGCGATTCAGTGAAGAGAGGTGCTCGAGCAATGAGCTGACCTGAATCGTCGACAACGAATGATCCACCGTCAAAGACGAGCTCGTCTTGGCCACCCACCTGGTTGACGTATCCGATAGGGACATGAAGTTCGGTGGCGCGCTGAGTGATGAGGGTTTCGCGCTCAGAGTCTTTGTCGAGGTGATACGGCGATCCGTTAATCGTGACGATTACTTCTGCTCCGAGATTGACGAGGTCAACATGTGGGCCGTCATCTATCCAGATGTCTTCACAGATCGATACTCCAACGGGAATACCGTGAACACCGACGAGTTCAAGCGATTCTGTTCCGGGGGTGAAATACCTCTTTTCGTCGAACACGCTGTAATTCGGCAGGCTGCGCTTACGGTAGATGTGTTGGATCTGCCCGTTAGAACAGATTGCTGCGGCATTGCACAAGTTCTCCTCGTTGCGGTCGACAAATCCAACAATGGCTACGCAGTCGCCAGTTGCTGCAGCAAAGTGGTGAAGGGCAGCGAGCTGATCATCAATGAATCGGGGTTTGAGGAGGAGATCCTCGGGCGGGTAGCCAGTGATGCTGAGTTCTCCGAATGCGACGATCGAGCATTGCCGATTTTCGGCATCTTGGTACGCCGATTTGAGCTGTTCGAGGTTCGCGCTGATCGCCCCCACCGACGGGTTGAGTTGGGCGAGCGCGAGCCGGAGGTTCACAGTGCTAAGGCTAACGATCGTCCGGGAGAACTGTCGCAACTGTGCGTGCAGTCGGCGCTACAACAAGCCGGCTGCTTCCAAGGCCTCGCTCACACCGCTTACCCGAATGACCTCGATGCTGTCGATCGGCTCGGGTGACCGAAGTGGGGCAATGACCCGCGTGAAGCCAAGTCTGTGGGCTTCAGAAAAACGACGATCGGGTTGAGCAACTTGGCGAACCTCGCCGCCGAGACCAACCTCTCCGAAGACGGCGAGGTCGGGTGGTAGCGGACGGTCGACAATCGACGACGCAATTGCCAGGCTCAGTGCGAGATCAAGGCCGGGCTCGGCAACGCGTACACCACCAACAGCTGAGGCGTATACGTCGGTGGCTGCAGTGGGAACATCGCAGTGGCGAGCGAGTACAGCGAGCAACATTGCGAGACGTGATTGGTCGACACCCTGTGCAGTTCGGCGGGCGGGAACACCGGGCGGCGCAACCGAGGTGAGCGCTTGCAATTCGACGATGAGCGGTCGCCGCCCCTCGAGTGTGGGAACAACAGCTGAGCCCGGAACTTGTGGTTTGCGATCGGCGAGCAAGAGTTGGCTTGGGTCGGCAACACCAACCAGACCATCGCTTGTCATTTCGAACACGCTGAGTTCGTTCGTTGACCCAAACCGATGTTTCACGGCGCGAACGAGGCGAAGTGAGTGATGACGGTCGCCCTCGAAACTCAACACGGTGTCGACGAGATGCTCGAGTACTCGCGGACCGGCGAGGTCACCCTCTTTTGTGACGTGTCCGACGAGCACAAGGGGAATTGAGCGACGCTTCGCAAGGTTGACGAGAAACTGGGCACAGGCTCGTACCTGTGCCACCGACCCGGGGGCTGAGGTCACCACCGGGTCTGAAATCATTTGGATGCTGTCGACGATGATGAGCGATGGTTGAGTGCTATCGATCGCATCGGCAATTTCACCAAGACCGTGTTCGGCGAGCAGCCAGACACCTGACCGGATTGCTCCGAGACGTTTGGCTCGCTGCCGAACCTGTTGAACGCTCTCCTCGGCACACACGTACAGCACAGAGCCACTCCATTTGTGAGCGGCTTGGAGGAGAAGCGTGCTTTTGCCGATGCCGGGCTCACCCCCAAGCAACGTGACGGAGCCATCGACGAATCCACCGCTCAGCACATGATCAAGTTCTGCGACGCTGGTGGGCTGCGCCGTGCCAACGTCGGTCGTGGTGTCGTCGAGCGCGACTGGCGGTCGAGCATCTACCGACGATGGGCGTGGTGCTGATGGCGACGACGTGCCGGCGGCAAGACCAGTGGAGATCACTTCTTCAATGAGTGTGTTCCATTCGCCGCAGCCCGAACATTGACCACTCCATTTGGGGTGATGGGTACCGCATTCGCTACAGACGAAGGCCGTCTTTGATTTGCTCACCCCTACAGTCTGGCCGACGGGTGTCACGATGGTGATTCTGTCACAGCAGATCGCGGGCATCTGTGGGGGGGCGCTGGTGGTCAACCTTCCGTGGCAGCCGAAGGCGATCGCCGAGCGCCTAGGTGCCGTCATGGTTGCAGTGCCGTATTGCCTCGACCTGATCGGCGAGTCCTACCTGGCCATCGTCCTGAACCACGTCGACGCTTTTCGACCGAAGTCGGCTTGGTGCCAGCCGGCGTAGTTAGAGAATGGGAGTCATTCCCAACTAAAGTCCGCGGCATGGATATCAGCCGCATGCACCTGTTCCCGATCAAGAGCGTCCACCCAACCCCTGCTGCCTTGCTGGGTCCGGGTGCGCACGAGATGATTGGCGTCTCCGCAGCTCAGATGGGGATGAAGAAGGTCCTGCTCATGACCACTGGCTTGCGCGGTACCGGCATAGTTGACGAGGTCAAGGGGATCATCGAGAACGCCGGCGTCAGCGTCGAGGTGTTCGACAAGGTCGAGTCAAATCCCAAGGATCACAACGTCATGGACGCGCATGTCGCCTATGTCGATGCCGGATGCGACGGTTTCATCTCCCTTGGCGGCGGGTCCAGCCACGACTGCACGAAGGCGACGCGGGTCGTCGCCGCCCACGACGGCCGCAACATCAACGACTTCAAGGGGCAGCTCGAGCTCGATAACCCGGTCCTGCCGCCTCACATCGCTGTTTCGACGACGGCCGGTACTGGCTCGGAGACCAGCTTCGCGTTTGTCGTCACCGATACGACGTCGGGTCCCGAGAACCACAAGTTCGCAAGCTTCGCCGAGCAGATTGCGCCGTCGATGTGCATCGACGACCCGGTGCTGTTCATGCCGATGCCATCGGACCTCACTGCCTACTGCGGCTTCGACGTGCTGGCCCACGCCGCCGGTGCCTATGTGTCGATTCTCGACAACATCCCCTCGCACGGCCCTGCGCTGCAGGCGATCGAGATGACCTTCCAGCACCTGCCGACCGTGGTCGGCAACGGTTACGACGCCAACGCCCGCGAGCAGATGATGTACGCCCAGTACATCGCCGGCCTCGCGTTCAACTCTGCCGGCCTCGACATCACCCATTCGGTGTCGCACGCGGTGTCGGCGAGGTTTGACACCCACCACGGGATGGGCAACGGCATTGCCATTTCGCGCGTGTTTGAGCACAACGCCTCGGCTCACTACCCGAAGTACGCTCGGATGGCGCAGGCGATGGGCTATAACACGACCGGGTTGTCGGACGTGAAGGCCGCCGACCTCGCCATCGAGGGGGTCAATCGCCTTGCCGACGACGTCGGAATCCCGCAGAACTTCACGTCGATCCCGGCCTACACCAAGAGCCGGGTCGAGATGAACGGCTTCCCGCCGATCTCGACCACCGATGCCGATATCGAACAGCTGACGATGCACGCACTTGGTGACGTCTGCACAGCGACCAACCCGCGGATCATGTCTCCGGAGTCGATGGGTGCCGTAGTCGCCGATTCGCTGCTCGGCAGTCGTTCGTGACCGAGCTCGGGCCCGAGGTCTCGCTCGGATCCACACCAACGGAGGTCGCCGAGCGGCTTTCATCGGCCGGCTACGTCGCCGACGATCAGATCGCCGCGGCCGTCCACCTTGCGATCGGTATCGGTCGTCCCTTGCTGCTCGAAGGCCCGCCAGGCGTGGGCAAGACGTCGCTCGCCCAGGCGGTCGCCGAGGCGAGCGGCCGTCGTCTGGTTCGGCTCCAGTGCCATGAGGGACTCGACGCGACCCAGGCCGTTTATGAGTGGGACTACGGCCGGCAGCTCCTCGCCACCCAGCTGTTGGCGGCTCAAGTTGGGACAGGTGACGCCGAGCTCTCCGCCGACGCACTGTTCAGGGAGGAGTTCCTGCTCGAGCGCCCACTGCTCACTGCGCTGCGTTCTGCAGAGCCGGTCGTGTTGCTCGTCGACGAACTTGATCGGGCCGATGATGCGCTCGATGCACTCCTGCTGGAGACGCTCGATGAGCAGCAGGTCACGATCCCGGAGCTGGGGACGGTCACCGCAGCGTCTCAACCATGGGTCTTCATCACGTCGAACGAGACCCGCGAGCTCGCCGACGCGGTCCGGCGTCGGTGCCTGCGGCTCGGCATCGCCTATCCCGATCCAACTCGCGAGGCACAAATCATCGAGTTGGCGGTTCCCGGCGTGACCGCCGCTCTCCGAGATCAGGTTGTCGATGCGCTGGGTCGGCTCCGCGACCTCGGTCTCGAACAACCCCCCGGCGTCTCCGAAGGGCTCGACTGGGCGAAAGCGCTCCTGCTGATTGCGGCCGACGAACTTGATCAGGCGTCCATCGACGCAACCTTGCTAACCATCGTGAAGCGCGGGCGAGACGTCGACCCTGCTCGAGCCGAGTTGGCCGACACGACGTGATCTCCGGCCTGTGCGGCTTTGCGGGTCGCATCCGCCGCCACGGTGGCGAGGTGGGTGCCGCCGAGCTCATCGATGCGGCCCGAGTGCTTACGCTCGTCGATCTCGCCGATCGATGCGCAGTCGAAAGGGCGCTGCGGATGACCATGAGCTGGGCGACCGTCAACCCGGAGGCGTTCCAGACGATCTTCGACTCCTGGTTTGGTGTCGACACGTTCAAATTGCCAACGGTAGGCGACGCGTTGGGTGATGCTCCGCTAGGGGTGTCGCTCGACGCCGAGACCGTCGACGCCGCCCGGATCCACACCGAGGAGGCCATCGCCATCGACGATCGCCGTGACGGTCCCGCCGGCGCCACGAGTGATGTCGGAGTCAGGGGTTCCCAGCCTGCCCCGACTCAGACAGGTGACTCGGGCGCACCTATGGCCGCCCCTGACGGCGAACTCGCCATTGCGCCGCCGGGAGACGAAGCCGGTGAACCCGGCCACCAAATCGGCGACATCATCGTTGCGCTCCCAGATGCTCCGCTCGATGCTGAGTTGGAGCTTGCCCGAACCGCACTGTCCACGGCGCTCGATCGTCGCCGTGCAGATCGGTTCGCGGTGTCAGTCACGTCGACCGTCACGGCGGTCACTGCACCGCTCACACGCGACGAGCGGGCACAGATTCTCCGCTGCGTGCGGCACCTCGATCGCGAGCTCCGAGGCGCCCCGTCGTGGCGTCGCCATGCGGCACGTTCCGGGCCCGTCGACCTGCGTCGGACCCTTCGGCGAACGGTCACCACCGGCGGTCTCCCGATCGATGTCCGCCACCTCGGACACCGCCAGGACGCCGCTCGGCTGGTCGTGCTCGTCGACGTCAGCCTCTCGGTGCGGGGCACCTCGCGCCTCGTGCTGCACCTACTCCACCGTCTGCGGTCGTCGGTCGGCTCGCTGCGCACCTTCGGGTTCATCGACTCGTTCGTTCCCCTTGATCGGGCGTTGCGGACTGACTACGCCTTGCGGGCGATCGAGGACGTCCTCGGCAGCGTTGACCTCGGTGCATCGTCGGATCCCGGCCGGGCGTTGCGGACGTGGTGGTCGCGTTGGCACTATCTCGTCACGCCGGAGACCCATGTCATGATCCTCAGCGACGGGCGCTGTAACGGAAACGATCCGGCCTACGAGACGGTGCGCAAGATCACGGCGAGAAGCGCGTCGACGCTCTGGATCTCTCCTGAACCGTCCGGTTCGTGGACCCTCGGTCGAGGGGAGATGGCGGAGTACGCCACCTGTGTCGACCGGGCCATCACCGTTCGATCGGTCGGTGATCTTGATGCGATCGTGGCTCGCTTCGGAGGTCGAAGCACTGGCGCCGTACGGACCCGCTAGCGATCGCGCCTGCGATGCAGGAGACCCGTGCCGTGATCCCGGGAGCCATCGAGAGCGTCTGCACGCGGCTGCGTATCCCGATGAGCCGTTCTCGTCTTCGTTCTTGGTCGTGGCTGCCTGCTCAGTCAGCAAGTGCTGACGCCCGTGCGACAAGCCTTGGGTCCCCGGTGAGCGAGGATGTCAGCAGCGGCGCGGGCACCGCCCAGATTGCCTGCCGCTGGACCCAACGTGAGCGCAGCAAGCGCACCAACCACGTAAAAACCGTCGCGCCACTGCAATGCGTCATCGAGCACTGGCCATCCGTTGATGTGGGGGGCACCTGATGCTGCTAAACCGGCAAGCGTCGGAGCAACCCGAAGGTCCGGAACCGAGCCTGTCGCAGCCCAAACCCGATCGACCTCACATTCGACGCCGGCAAAGCCGACGACTGGACCGCGATCGGGATCGGTTCGCGCCATGACGTCGCCGGCACTGGCGACTCGGGCGATCTGGGATTGTCGGAGTTCGAGGTCGAGATCACTCGTCATTGAGCCACATTGCACTTGCTCGACAACGCGTCGACGCTCTTCTGGATCCAAGGTCGCCCGGAACGGGGCGAGGTGGTCTTCCATCAGCCAACCCGCGTCGACGTCAAGGTCGGCGACTCTACGAGGACCACGACTTATGAGCGTTACGGCAGCCCCGCGCTGAGCGGCCCGCAGCGCGAGCTGGCCCGCAGTCTGGCCCCCTCCGATAACGGCGATCCGCTCACCGACGCCGACGGCTGCCAAATCGACATCGTTACTGTGTTGGACTGCGCCGCCCAGCTGCACTCCCGCGGGTACCCGTCGGACTCGAGTATTTCCCGCCCACACCACTTGTCGAGCACTGATGGTCGAGCCGTCATCCAACTTGACCTCCCAGCTCGATGTGCCGTAGCGATCTCGCACAGCAACTGCGCTGACGACGGTGGTGGGCAGGAGGCGGTCATTGAGCTCGGTCTGCTCAATCAGCTGACGGCAAAAATGCCAAAAGGCAGCCGTCGTGGGCCGTTGCAACGGACCCACTGATCCGCTGCACAGCGCAGCGGCACGCGCTGCCTCGAATGTCGGCCAATTGCCATGGGCGTTGACAAAGGCCATGTCGTCAGGCGCAGGATGATGGACGCCCGGGCTCCGAAGCACATCGATGCGTTGGCGGGCGAACCCCGCCCGCCATGTAGTCATCCAATCGCCTGCCGGCTCGACGACCGCTACGCGTCGGACGTCGAACGGTTGCTCGTACAGCCACCTCGCTAAGACGGTCAGCGCGTGGGGCCCTGCACCGACGACGACAGTGTCAACGTCCATGTTGGGCAGGTCCACCTCATTATCTAGGCTCCGAGCATGACTCATCCGAACGTCACCCCGGATTTGCTGGACGAACTCATCGGCCGCTGCAAAGAGGTACTCGCGGGAGTCGACACCGTTGCGCGCCGAGCGATCCTTGCTGACCTCATCGCCATTCGCGATCACCTCATCACCGCGGAGCAGCGAGACCTCGGCGAGTGGATCCGCGACCTACCGCCGGAAAGCGTCGGTAACTTTCTTGCGGATATGGAAGTCAGCGCACGCCAAGCTGATACCGAGTCTGACATTGGTTCGTTCATCTCAGCCCTCGCCGACTGGCAGACGACCGCTGACGCGAGTCGGACCGGTTGGGATCAGGGGTAATGAAGCTCCGCACCTCAGAGAAAGTAGCCGATTGAGAACGATTCTCATTTCTCTAAAGATATAAATCGAGAATCATTCCCGTTCGGGTAACTTCTCATCAAGTGGCCACCGCGAGGAGTCCCCACGACCGAGACCGCCCTCATCTCTTAGCTCCACGGCGCCATGCTCATCGGTGCTGGAGCGACCGGTCAGCACACAGTCGTCGAGCCGATACCGGGCTCGCCGCCAAGCAACGTGACCGAGCCATCGATGAATCGACCGCTGAGCACATGATCAAGTTCTGCGATGCCGGTGGCCTGCGCCCTGCCAACGTCGGTCGTGGTGTCGTCGAGCTCGACTGGTGGAGATCACTTCTTCGATGAGCGTGTTCCACTCGCCGCAGCCCGCACATCGGCCACCTCATTTGGGGTGGTGGGTGCCGCATTAGCTAAGGACATGTGACGTCTTTAGTTTGCCCACCCCTGCAGTCTGGCCGACGGGTGTCACGACGCCGATAGGGTCTGGCGATATGGCGACACCTTTTCCACTTTTTGACGGCTCCGCACTACGGCAACAGCAGTTCCCTGAGGCACCAGAGATGGGCATCGACCCGGCAAAGCGATACACCGCGACGATGTCGGTGTCGATTGCGGGCGAGGCAGCCGGGGAGATTGTGATCGCACTCGACGCGGTGAACGCACCGGTCACCGTCAACAACTTTGTGTTCTTGGCGCTCCATCACTATTTCGATGGTGTGATCTTCCACCGCATCATCAACGGTTTTGTGTGCCAAGGTGGCGACCCAACCGGAACCGGTCGTGGAGGTCCTGGCTACCGATTTGACGATGAATTGCCGAAGCCAGGCCAGTACCAGATCGGATCGCTTGCGATGGCAAACGCTGGCCCGAACACAAATGGAAGCCAGTTCTTCCTCATCAGCGGCCCCAGCGGTGTGCAACTTCCTCCGCTCTACAGTCTGTTCGGTCAAACGGTGAAGGGTCTCGAGTTGGTTGAGCGAATGCAGAACGTTCCCACCGCAGCGGGCGATCGTCCGAAAGATGATGTCGTCATCGAGTCGGTGACGATCAGCGTCGCTGACTGAACGAGTCGGGTCGGTTGACCGCTACCCGTCGGTTATCGATTTCGCAAGCCCGCCGAGCGGCGCTTGCTGCACAGGGCTTCCATCGCGATCGTCCCCGTGGGAGAGTTGATCGCCGTCATTTGCGTCGAGCGTTCGACGACATGGGAATCATCCAGATTGATTCGGTCAACGTGTTGGTGCGAAGCCAAGAACTTCCCATCTTCGCTCGACTCGGACCACACGACCGGTCGCTGATTCCCGCAGCGACAGGCCGCGGTGAGATCTTCGAATACTGGGTGCACGAGGCGAGTCATGTACCGGCTTCACAGCATCGGTTGCTTCGCTGGCGAATGAGCCAGCCTCACGCGTGGAAGGGTGTCAACCGAATCGGCTCCGAACGTCCTGATCTCGTCACTCGGGTTCTTTCCACTATCGGTAGCGATGGCCCGATGACGGCCGGCGAGTTATCTCCACGGAAGACCCCTAAGGGCGAGTGGTGGGATTGGGATTCAGCCAAAGCCGCATTGGAGTTTCTGTTTTGGAAAGGGGAGGTTGCAGCCACCCGGCGAACCTCAGACTTTGCTCGACTGTATGACCTGCCCGAACGGGTGCTTCCCGCATCTGCCCTTGAGGCCCCTACTCCAGACGAAGATGACGCTCGGCGAGAGCTCATAGTGCAGGCGGTACGACATCTCGGTGTTGGCACCCTCAACGACATTGCTGACTATCACCGTCAGCGTCTTACCGATATTCGCCCGCACGTTGCATCGCTGGTGCAGAGCGGAGATGTGGTTGAAGTTTCTGTCGACGGCTGGTCACAGCTCGCGTATTCGCTCCCCAACTTGTACATTCCGCAGACGGTCGACGCTCGAGCACTGTTGAGCCCATTTGATCCAGTTGTGTGGTTCCGCAAACGCGACGAACGACTATTTGATCTCCACTACCGAATCGAGATCTATACCCCTGCGGCGAAGCGTCGGTACGGCTACTACGTCTTGCCGTTTCTGCTCCGAGATCGCATAGTCGGCCGTTTCGATCTCAAAGCTGACCGAGCCCGACAGACGCTGTTGGTTCAGGCTTCATGGGTTGAGGCCGCTGACGACAGCCCGATGCGTCGACGGGAGATCGCCAGTGCCGCTACCAAAGAGTTGCAGATGATGGCTGAGTGGCTTGGGCTCGGTGAGATCGAGGTGGTCCCCCGTGGGTCGCTGGCTGCGGAAATGCGGGCGACGTCAGGCTGACGGCTGCCCTGGCTGTAACGCCCATCGAATGGTTTTGGTGATGAGATCACCCGCCGGGCGAATCGCAAGACGCTCTGAGACCGGGAGCCACGGGATTCTAAGTTCCTTCCGAGCCCACAATGGGAGCAGAGAGGCGCCAGCCGCTGCGATGAGGCCATAGGCAGGTTTTGAAGAGGCGGGGAGCGGAGGGTCGATTAAGAGGTAGCGAGCAGCCTCTTTCGCTTCTGGTGTTGCGCGAAGTTCTGACCGAAAATCGTCGAGAAGGTCAGCGACACCCTGCTCGGTGGTTGGCACCGGGTCGGCTCCCAGACGAGTAGCAATCGAACCAGATTCAGCAACATAGCGGTCGCGATCGGCCCCTTCGAGTGGTGACTCTCCGTAACGATCGTGAGCACGAAGAAATGAGTCGACTTCGGCAACATGAACCCATGAAAGAAGGCGAGGATCATTGGCCCGGTAGTCGACACCGTCGTCTGTCGTGCCCGTCACCCGATCGTGGATTGCGGTGACGGTAGCGATTGCTTGATCTGCCGCTTCTGCGGGCCCGAACGTGGTTGTCGCAAGAAAGTCGGCGGTTCGCTGTAGTCGTCCCCACGGGTCGTTCTTGTAGTCAGAATGCTGAGCGACACCGGTCATTGCGAGTGGGTGAAGGCTTTGTAGTAGTAGCGCCCTGATTCCACCGATGAACATCGAGGCGTCAAGGTGCACGGTGCGGATGGGGGCGTCGTCATCAAACCAGCGTTCACCGGGCGCATTGAAGAGTTCATTCGTGCGGTCTTCTGCGTTGGGCCCGACGACTCGGTCACGAATTTGGTCGGCGAGCCAGGTTCGAACCTGCTCGGCGGGTTCTTGTTGAAACTCGGTCATCGGCACATGATCTCACGATGCATCACTAAGATCCTGATTGTGCAAGACGATGATTCTGATCTCATGGGGGACACAGACTCAGAAAACCGGTGGCTTCCACCCCGCTGGATCTTATTTGCGGTCGTGTTGTTTTGGGTCGGATCGGTCGTCACCGATGTCGTGGTTCTGACGTGGGGTCGGGTCGACGATCTCATTTTGTTGCTGGTGTTGTCATTGTTTTTCAGTCTTGCTATCGAACCGGGAACCAACTGGCTGGTGCGACGAGGGTGGCGACGCGGTCGTGCGACGTTGCTCATCATTTTCGGTGTTCTTACCGCCGTCGGTGCGTTTCTTGGAGCGATGGGAACCCTCATCGGCACGCAGATCGCAGATTTGTTGTCGAACCTTGAGGTCTACATTTCAGACACAGTGACGCGCATCAATAACTGGTTTGGCACCTCGATTGATGCGGCTCAAGTCATTGAACAATTCAATGATCCAAACGGTGCCGTTCAGAACTTCATTTCCGCTCAACGGGGCGATGCACTTCGACTGACCGGACGGGCCCTTAACGGGCTTTTTGCAACGTTCTCCATTGTGCTTTTCACGTTCTACTTCGTTGCTGACGGGCCACGAATGCGACGTGCGATTTGTTCGAGGTTGCGTCCGGCGGCCCAACTGCGTGTGCTGTCGATCTGGGAACTCGCAATCGACAAGACCGGTGGATATCTCTATTCACGCCTGTTGCTAAGCGCAGTCTCGGCAGTGTTTCACGGCATCGTATTTGCCTCCGCAGGAGTGAGATCGCCGATTGCTCTTGCGCTGTGGGTTGGTCTTATAAGCCAATTCCTTCCCGTGATCGGCACGTATTTTGCGGCCGTTCTTCCGGTCGTCATAACCTTTTTGGATTCGCCAGTTCGGGCACTCATCGTTTTCGGCATCATTATCGTTTATCAGCAGTTTGAGAACTATGTGATTTCTCCAAAGGTGACAGCGAGAACGATGGAACTTCACCCCGCGATTGCGTTTGGGGCGGCGCTCGCTGGTCTTTCAATCCTCGGACCGAGTGGAGCATTGCTGGCGCTGCCCGTTGCTGCGATGGGGCAGGCGATTGCGAGCGAAACCGGCCGACGTCATGTTGTTGTTGATAGTGATCTGCTCGGTGGCAACTCAGTCGACGACGACGACGCCGAAACGGAATAGCGACCGAACAGCGAGTTGTCGTGAACGTGAACTACCGTCGTAGAGGTGAGTTCACCCACCTTTCTTCCTCTCGATGATGTTGTCTATGGCGAAGCGGTTCAGGTCGCACCAGATGTTCGCCGAGTAATTGCTGAGAACCCCTCGAAGTTCACTTATCGAGGCACCGGCACGTACATCATCGGCGATGGTGACGTGGTCGTGATCGATCCGGGTCCGCGCCTCGACAGCCACCGTGACGCTTTGGCGGCAGCGCTGAAGGGTGAGCGGGTTCGAGCGATTCTCATCACGCACTGTCATGCCGATCATTCCCCGCTGTCGGAGTGGTTGAAAGCAGAGACCGGGGCACCCACCTTTGCCGTCGGCCCGCACGAGACTGTTGACGAACCGGAGGGCATGTTTGAAGGTGAGGAAGAACTGGCTGTTCCTCCTGACCCTTCAGAAGAAAAAGAAGATGACGAAGTGAAGATGGAAGAGTCGACCGACGTTGATTTTGTTCCCGACGAACGAGTGACCGATGGTGAGGTCGTCGTCGACGGCCAAGGTCTGACAATGCGTGCGGTCACGACACCTGGTCACACGGCTAACCACTGTTGCTTTTCGCTCGAAGCATCATCGAGCCTTTTTACCGGCGACCACATCATGGGTTGGAGCACGACGGTTGTCTCGCCCCCAGATGGGTCGATGACGGCGTACATCGAGTCGCTGCACAAAGTTGCCGACCGCGCTGACGCCACGTTGTGGCCAACTCACGGGCCGCCTCGAACCGATGGTGCTGAGTATTCGCGGGCACTCGTAGAGCACCGACTGCAACGTGAGCAGCAGGTGTTGTCGTTCATCGACGAGCACGGGCCTTCAACTGTGCCCGAGATGGTTCGGGTGCTCTACGCCGATGTGAACCCTCACCTTCACCGGCCGGCGGCCCGCTCAGTGCTGTCACATCTCATCAAACTGGTTGACGAAGGCCAGGTGCATGTTGCTGACGGTGGAGCGATTCGGATCGCAGCTGCGTTCGCCCGCTAGTCGACTACGACAGATCGTGGACCATTCCAACGAGTTGGATGACAGCGCGAGCGACGTCACTAAATCTCGTCGTGAGTGCAGAACATCCGAGCCGAACGAGATCAGGGTCTCGATAGTCAGCGATTACCGAACACTCACGCTCAAGACGCTCAACAACATCTTTCGCGTGTGGGTGGCGAACTGCGATATGAGCCCCTCGATTGCTGGCATCACGGGGCGAAATTGATTGGAGGTTCAATTCGTCGCAGCATTCGTGAGCAAAGTCGGTGAGTGCTCTGCCTTTTGCCGCAATCGATGGCATTCCAGCCTCAGCACAGAGTTCAATTCCGCACCGTGCAGCCTCGAGCGCAAGTATCGAGGGCGTCCCGATCATCAAGCGGCCGATGCCCGGTTTTGGTGACCACGCTCCATCCATTGTGAATTGGTCATCTTGACCGAACCACCCTCTGATCGGTTGGTCAACCTCGTCAATCAAGTTGGAACGAACATATGAAAAGCCAGGAGCTCCAGGACCACCGTTGAGGAACTTGTAGGTGCATCCGATAGCGAGGTCGACCTGTGCGGCTTCGAGGTCAATCTCGATCGCTCCCACGGCATGGGAAAGGTCCCAAATTACAAGAGCGCCTGCATCTCGGGCACGAGAGGTAAAGCCAGAGAGGTCGGCCACTTCTGCCGAGCGATAGTCGATGAGCGAACGAACAACGACGGCACAGTCACCAAGATCAATTTCATCGAGTCGCTCGTTGGGCCCTGGAGAAACAAACGTGAGTCCATGTTGAGCGGCAACCGCCTCGACGGCGTAGCGATCTGTAGGAAATTCATGCGCGTCGACAGCGATGAATGATCGGTCTGGTCGAAGTCGAACCGCGGCATGAAGTAACTGATGCAGATTCACACTCGTCGAGTCGTGCACGACGACCTCGCCATCGTCGGCACCAAGCAACGGAGCGAGTTCGTTCCCGACGATGAGCGGTAGTTCAAGCCATTTACGCCACGACCGAATGAGGCCCGACCCCCATTCTTCGTTCATCACCTCGTGAAGGCGATGAACAGTTGTCCTCGGCAACATGCCGAGCGAGTTGCCGTCGAGGTACGACAGGTCGGGATCATCGATGACGAACCTGTTGCGCCAATGCGCGAGATCGTCAGTTGAGTCGAGTTCAAATGCTCTCGTGAGCAGCTGCTCAGAGTTCATCGGTTAGCGGCGCGGAACATGAGAGGACAAAACACCGTTTTCCTCAAGTTGGTGAAGTGTTGCGCTATCAAGGCCGAGTAGTTCGCTCAGCACAGTCTCATTGTCTTCTCCCCGGTAGCGGGGTGTGCCATGAATGCCGACATCGGCACCATTACTGAACCGCCAAGGGGCCTGCGGAATCTTGACCACTCCATCACCACGATCTGAGACTTCAACGATGGCGCCTGTTTCGGCAGACCATTCAGACTCTGCAAACTCACGAACAGTGCGCAACTGGCCAACAGCGAGATTGTGCTGCGAAAGGATTTCTTCGTAGGTAACCGCATCAGGGACGGTCTTTGCATGGTCGGCGAGCATCTGATTGATCTCTGAGAGGTTCTTTCTGCGGCTTGCAATGTCGGCAAAACGCGGGTCATCGATGGCGTCTTCGCGGCCGATTGCCCGCATGAAGAATTCAAACGTGCCACCCTCTGCAGGGTGACCACTGACGATGACCGATGAACCATCGCCAAGCTCCAGCACTTGATAGTCACCCGGCTGAAATGAGCGAATGACTCCCTCAGGCACTGGCTCATCCCACAGAGCATCATGGGTATGTTCGTTCACGTAGAGCATCGTCTGGGCCATGGTCACTTCAACCTGCTGGCCACGACCTGTCGTATGTCGATGGTTCAACGCAGCCAGCACGGCAACGGTGAGTTCTAGTGCGGTGTAGACATCGGCGTGAGAATGGCGGTCGTTGAAGTATTGACCGTCTCGTGCGTCTCCCTGAGACTTGATGAGCCCGGTCTCTGCGCCGATTACGGGGGCATAGGCGCGACGCTTTTCCCAACTTGTGCCGGTGCCGTAACCATTCGATGACGCGTAGACGAGTTCCGGTCTGATGGCAGCTAGCCGCTCGTAGTCAAGGCCGAGTCGCTTCATTACTCCTGGACGGAAGTTCTCGATGACAACATCTGCGTGTTCAACGAGACCAAGGATGATGTCGGTCGCTTCCGGCTTTGAGAGGTCTAGCGAAATGTTGTCTTTACCTGTGTTCTGTTGGGCGAAGTAACTCGAGATCGAGTTGCGTCGCGGGTAGCAAAACCGCGTCAGGTCACCTGCTGGTGGTTCAATTTTGATGACGCGAGCGCCGAGGTCGGCGAGGGCGCGACCGCAATGTGGACCTGCGAGAACACGAGAAAAGTCGAGAACGACGATGCCGTCTAATGGTGCTGCCATAGAGACATCCTGCCCGATGAGCAGGCCTTGAATGGAAGCGGATCAGCCTCTGGGCGAGATTGCGTTGTCGTTACTGATATCGCCTGCGCATCTGTAAATCGAATAACGGCAATTAGATGCCATCTGCAGCTTCGTCAACTGCTTCATCAACGGCGGAGGCGGTGCGCTGTGCAGCGAGGTTTGCGAACGCTGCTGGTGGTTCTCTCCAGGGGTCTGTGGGTTGTTGGATCGCTCTCCACACACGCTCTGGAGTGCACGGCATATCGATATGGCGAACACCGAGATGGCTGAGTGCGTCGATCACTGCATTTTGGATTGCAGGGGTGCTTCCAATGGTTGAAGCTTCGCCGATGCCTTTGGCCCCCAGCGGGTTCAGCGGTGACGGTGTTTCGGTTGAATGCACATCAAATGACGGCATCTCCGATGCTGCGGGCAGACCGTAGTCAGCGAAATTCGCAGTGAGTGGATTCCCGTCAAGGTCATACCTGACCTCTTCGTAAAGGGCTTGGCCAACGCCCGACGCAATTCCTCCATGCTGTTGACCCTCAACGATCACCGGGTTGAGAACGGTGCCACAATCGTCAACCGCAACGTGGTGGATGATCGTGACGCGCCCTGTTTCGGTGTCAACCTCGACAACTGCGATGTGGGCTCCGAACGGGAACGTGGAGCCCGATTGATTGAACACGTGCTCGGCAGAAAGTTGCTCACCTTGCGCTTCAGACTGCTGCGCGATCTCTGACCAGGTCACCGCCGTTGCAGGCACTCCTGCGACGTGGAACCCCCCGGAGGCACTATCGAGTACGACATCTGCGACATCGGCTTCGAGTTGCTGGGCGGCGATCGATCGGGCATGTTCGATGACAGCATCACGCGCCCCGACGACAGCCGACCCGCCGAGTTGGAGCGAACGTGACCCTCCTGTGCCTCCGCCTTGCGGAAGTAGATCGGTGTCACCGTCGATGTGGGTAATGTGATCGATCGGGATGCCGGTGGCGGCCGACACGATCATCGCGTATGACGTTGCGTGCCCCTGGCCATGAGCTGCGGTGCCCGCAGCAACAGTTGCTGAGCCGTCGGCATGCACAGTGACCGCCGCATATTCCTCAGAACTGCCGCCGGCCGTGATCTCGACATAGCTGGCGACGCCAATGCCGAGTTGTATGCGGTCACCTCTCGCTCTGCGTTCGCGTTGTTCTTCGCGTCGTGATTCGTAGTTGGCGAGTTCGGCTGCGCGGTCAAGCGTGTGGAGGTAGCGACCGGAGTCATAGGTGTTTCCGGTCGCCGAAGTGAATGGGAATACGTCATCAGCAAGCAGATTTCGCCGCCGGAGTTCAATCGGGTCGATATCGAGTTCATGAGCGGCCTGATCCATGAGACGTTCGACCATCGAGGTTGCTTCGGGTCGACCCGCTCCGCGATAGGCGCCCACACATGTGGTGTTGGTTGTTGCGCTGATTGCATGCGCTTGAAATGCCGGCACTGAATAGGTGCCAGGGGCCATGCGTCTCGTACCGCCAACGAGCGCTGCGCCAATAGTTGGATAGGCACCCGAATCACCGAGAATCCTGAATCGAAATCCGGTGAGCATGCCGTCATTGTCGAAGCCAGCTTCCGCCCACTGGATCTGCCCTCTGCCGTGCGGCATGGTGAGCATGTCCTCAGAGCGTGACGGCGCCCAGAGCACCGGGCGGTTGAGATGCCGGGCAGCGGTAACCACGGCGGTGTACTCGTGGTGAAGACCGGCTTTGCCACCGAATCCTCCACCGACTGCAGGTGTACGCACTCGCACCGCGTCACGGTCGATTGACAACGTTGCAGCAAGTTGATCTCGAAGCATGTGAGGCATCTGCGTGGAAGCCCAGAGCGTCAACTTTTCGTTGCCATCTGTTGGTTCAGCGAGGCAGGCATCGGGTTCCATCGAGCCGACAACGACGCGTTGATTAAGGTAAGTGCCACGTACGACGCGAGTTGACATTGCGTCAAAATCGATTGGGTCATCACTGACCTCGATAAATGCAATGTTGCCCTCATCTCCGTCAAAGAGTGTTGGAGCATCATCGGCGACCGCTGCCTCCATATCGGTTACCGACGGGAGGACATCGATATCGGCCCACACCAATTGGGCTGCGTCGGCGGCTGCGGTACGAGTCTCGGCGATGACCAGCGCAATCGGCTCGCCGACGTACCTGACCGCATCGACTGCGATGGGATGTCGAGCAAACCTTGAGCCGATGGGCACGAAGCCGTGATGGGCATCAACTCCGAGTTCATCTCGAAGCGATGTGCCCGTGATGATGGTGACGACACCATCAACTTCAGATGCATCTTCGGTGTGCACCTCGAGAAGTGTTCCGTGCGCAACCGGTGACGGCACGAAGATGGCGTGGAGGGCCTGCTCGACGATGTGTTGAGGGAGATCTGCTGTGTAATGGCCGCCCCCCGTGAGCAGTTTCGGATCTTCGCTTCTCACTACCCGAGTGCCGAGAATCGACCCATGCAAGTTGGAATGATCCGAGGATTCAGCCATGCAATGACCGTAGTTTGTTGGCCGTAAGCAAGCCTATTCCTCTCTACCTTGTGAGCTTTGCCACCAGTGGGATTGCGCTTACGACGGTCGGGTCTGCGTTTCCCTACCTCATCGGCCGAATGATTGACATCTCAGGTGCATCCACGTTTCAGTGGATGTACCTGGGTCTTGCGGTGATCACGTTGTGGCGTTCGCACGAGCGAACACCGTGTTGGGAGGCTGACGCTCAGTGCTGGTGGTTCGTGCTGTTTTCGACAACGCGAGCAGCAACGATGGGCAGCATCTTGGCGGCAACTGATGGAACCTGCTGGATGAGGTCACCGAATGCGCGGCCGTCGAGGTGAAGGGCCTTGACGTCACTCTTCGCTGTGACGGTCGCGTCGCGGCGAGCGTGAGTGAGCACGGCCATTTCTCCAGCGAAGCCACCAGGCCCGATGTCGGCGATGTGATCGCCTGCACGGGTGACTTCGAGTGTGCCGTCAACGACGACGACCATCTCGTGGGCCCCTGCTCCCTCGTTCATCAGGGCGGTGCCGGCTGAGAAACTGAGTTCGGTCGTGATTGCTGCGACTGCATCGAGTTCACTCTCATCGAGATCTGCAAACAGCGGAACCGAAGTGAGGTGATTGTGATATGCGTGTGCCATGGTGTTCTCCTTGTGGAACTCGCATCGAGCGAATTCCTCTGTAGTTCGACCGACATAACGTTCGGCCGATAATGCGAACGCTATCCCTCTCTCCGGAAGTCTTGAGTGTCAAATTCGACACACCTGCGCTGAGACGGTTGTATTTGAAATAGCCATGGGAGTAGCCGGTCATGGAAGACTTTGGGCGTGGCGGCCCCCTTTTCATCAGATCAATGTTTTGATCGATATGTGATGATCGATTGGAGTGCAAACTCCTCGCCGAAGCAAGGGAAAGATTCGATCTGGGTGGCGGTTGCCGACCGCAGCGGTGAGGTCGTATTCGTGGACAATCCTCGGACGCGAGAAGAGATGGCGAGCGTGTTGGACGAAATTCTGACAGACCAATCTGAGCGTGTTCTCGTCGGCTGCGACTTTTCGTTTGGGTACCCGGCTGGTCTTGCGAACGTGATTGCCAACAACCCCGATGCCTCCTGGCGCGACGTGTGGTCGTGGATTGGTGCCCACATTCTTGACGAACCGAACAACCGCAACAATCGGTTTGATGTTGCAGCAGAGTTAAACGACCGCTGCGATCGCTCGGTTGATGTGCGGCCGTTCTGGGGTTACCCGGGAGCCTCCTCCGCAACTGGGGTGTCTCGGTATCGTCCAGATTCGTATGCGCCCTTCGATGAGTTTCGTGTCGGTGAGCATCGCGTGCGCGCCGAGGGGCATCGTCCTTTTAGTTCGTGGCAACTTGCGTATCCGGGAAGCGTCGGCAGCCAGATGTTGATGGGTATTGCGTGGCTCGAGCGTGTACGCGTGTCAACTGATTTCGGCGAGCGAATCGTCATCTGGCCATTCGAAACAGGTATCGGTGCAGCATCGCTGCAAGGTGGGCCAGGTGATGTCGTTTTTGCTGAAGTGTGGCCGAGCATGTTTGAGATCGATCGTGAGTGTCATGACATCCGCGATGCTGCTCAGGTCATGACGGTCGTTCGACGTATGGGTCGAGCAGATCGTGATGGCTCGATTCACAAGTGGTCGAACCCGACGTTGTCTGCACGTGAGCGTTCGCTCGTGCTCGAAGAGGAGGGTTGGACGCTTGGTGTGCTCTGATGTGGCACCCCATCGCCAATGCTGAGAAATCTGCGTCGCGAGCTGCTTGACGACCGGGCGGTCTAAGGCTGTGAGAGGCGTTCCGCTGCAGCGATGATGTCGCGAACCGGAACTCCGAGTGCTCGAGCAGCTGCCTGAGCGTCGCCGAACTCGACTTTCACGCGATGTGCGGCCACCTTGACGCGAATACTGTGCCCGTCAACAACCACGACCTGTTCGGCACGTTGCTGCGGCCAGCGACGTACTTCTGATGCGCGAATACCAAGTGAGCCAGTGTGCGTGACCATCGTAGACCGAACGATCTCCAACCTCGCTGGGTCACACAACGCCCGAACGGTAAATGCGGGACGTCCCTTCTTCATGATGATCGGAGTGATCCAGGCATCAAATGCGCCAGCGGCGAGTAGTTGTTCGATGGCGTCGGCAAGTACTTCACCAGTGACATCGTCGACATTTACAGCGAGTTCGACTGCTACCTCGCCGTTGGTCGTCGATTGGGAGGCGAGGTCTCCCACAACGGCCTGCACCACGTTGGGTCGATTCGGAGTATCGGCAGTGCCCGCTCCAAAACCGACCGATCGAGTGTTCATCGCAGGCATGTACGGGCCTAACTGCCCATTTGAAAGGACTGTCATCAATGCGACACCGGTGGGGGTCGCAAGTTCCATGGTGGTGTCGACTCCGAGGGTTGAAGAGTGATGCATTGCGAGTAGGCGCGACACCGCGGGTACGGGGTTAGGGAATTGACCGTGTGCGGTCGTCACGGTTCCATGTCCGACACCGATCGCTGAATGAGAGACCTGCTCGACGCCGAGCGACTCGAGTGCTGCGCACGAGCCGATTACATCGATGATCGAATCGAGCGCGCCAACTTCGTGAAGTTCGACCTCGGCGGGGTCGACCCCATGAATTGATCCTTCGACCTCGGCGAGCGTCTGATAGACGGCTACTGCACGGTCGCGGGTAACAGCCGACAAGCCGGACGACCCAATGAGGTCGAGAATCTGTTTTGCCGGCCCGTGATGATGTGGTGTGTCGTGTTCATGGATGACGATGTTTGACCACTTTGCGCGCACCCCACAACGCTGAACGTCTTCGAAGGTGATCGCCCAGCCATCGATCCCGAGAGAGCTAATGGCATCGATAATCGCAAACTGATCAGCCCCAGCATCGACGAGTGAGGCCATCGTCATGTCGCCGGCAACACCGGCCGAGCATTGAAACCATGCACCAACGGTCATTGAGAGCCTGCTTGTTTCAGATAACGCATGAGGGCAACAGCTGCTCCGAAACCGTTGTCGATACCGACAACAGAAATTCCCGATGCACAACTGGCGTGCATCGCTAAGAGCGCAGTGACCCCTTCGAGCCCTGCGCCGTAGCCGACCGATGTGGGAACTGCGATCACCGGGCACGAAGTGAGTCCACCAATCACACTTGAAAGAGCGCCCTCCATACCGGCGATGACGATGATGGCATCGGCCGAGGTGATGTCATCAAGGTGGGCGAGGAGCCGATGGAGGCCGGCGACTCCGACATCATGGAGTCGGTTGGCGGTGACGCCGTTCGCCGCAAGAGTGATAACGGCCTCATCAGCAACAGGGATGTCAGATGTACCTGCGGTGATGACTAGAACCTGTGGTTGGGGCTGAACCGGGTCTGGTGGTCGAAAGAGAATGCATCCAGCGGTCATAACCGGCGTTGCATCCGCCATTTCGATCGAGCTCAGTGATGCCTCTTGTGCATCGCTCACTCGGGTGATGAGCACTGGTCCATCGTTGTACTTCAGCATCTCTTGAACGATGGCGACACATTGCTCTGGTGACTTCCCGGGGCCGTAAATCACTTCGGGCATCCCTTGGCGTAGCGACCGATGATGATCGACGAGAGCATCGCCAGTATCGGCGAATGGAAGGCGCCGAAGCTGTTGTATTGCAGCATCTGGAGTGATCGAACCGTCAGCGATAGCAGCGATCATTTCGGCCAGGGCTGCTTCTTCCATGGTCACATCGTGCCATGTCTGGGGTCGAATCCCCCTAGCCTTGCGGACGTGACTTCTTCGAATGGTTCTCCACGCAACGACGGCCCTGCTCTGAGCGTCGCGTTCTTTGGCCCATTCGGTACCTTCACCGAGCAAGCGCTTCGCACTCAACACGACCTCTCGGACGGTGAACTCGTTCCGATGCGAACCGTCCCTGACGTGCTCGACGCAGTCTCTTCGGGTGAGGTCGATTGTGGTTTCGTACCGATCGAAAATTCGATTGAGGGCATGGTGAACTTCACACTTGACGCCCTTGCGTTCGACCATGATCTCATCGTGACGAGGGAAGTCGTCCTCGACATCCATCTGTGCCTCGCTGCCCCCGAGGGGACATCGCTTGCCGATGTCAGCGATGTGATGTCGATTCCGGTCGCAACGGCGCAGTGCCACAAGTTTCTCAGAGAGCATCTTCCGAACGCGAATCTGCTTGCGGCAACGTCGACAGCCGGGGCAGCCAAGTCGGTTGCTGAGGAGTCGTCAACGGGGCTTGCTGCAATCGCCCCACGTGTTGCCGCTGATCTGTACGGGCTCAGTGTGCTCTCCGAAGACATCGAAGATGAAGAGGGAAACCAAACCCGATTTGTCGTAGTCAGTCGAGATGGAGCTTCGGCGCCTTCGGGTCATGACCGAACCGGCCTTGTCGTGTTTCAGCGCGCCGATGAGCCGGGAAGTTTGATTTCCATTCTCCAAGAATTTGCGGCGCGCCGTATCAACTTGTCGAATCTCATATCGCGCCCGATTCGCCAGGGCGGACTTGGCGAGTATTGCTTCATCATTCTTGCCGAAGGTCATGTCGGCGATGACCTGATGGCTGACACGATGCGAGCTCTTCACGCAAAGCAGGGTCTTGTGAAGTGGTTTGGCTCATGGCCACGAGCCGATGGGACTGTGAGTGATGTTCGCTCTCACGCCGATGAACGCTGGAAAAGCGCGGACGACTGGATTGCCGACATTCGCTCGCGTCTGTCGTGATGCGTGCCGTCAGTCGAAGCTCACGCTGAGCGGTGAATCAGGATGATCCATCTTTGATTCACCGGCCTCAATCGCATCAAGAAGGTGGATCGCAAGGTCAGCGACCTTGACTTCATCTTCGTCGGCGCCAGCTGCCTTTGCGCCGTCGTCGAGCATGATGTAGCAGAACGGACACGCAGTGGCGATTCGCGTCGCACCGGTCGAGAGTGCTTCTCGGGCTCGTTCGTCGTTCACCTTGGTTCCGATCGACTCTTCCATCCACATACGGGCACCGCCGGCTCCACAGCACATTCCCGTCGTGCCGTTTCGCGGCATCTCGACAATCTCGATGCCCTTGATTGCTCCAACAACCTTTCGTGGTGCCATGTAGACGTCGTTGTGCCGTCCGAGGTAGCACGAATCGTGGTAGGTGATGCGCTCCTCAAGCGTTGCCTGTGAGACGTCGAGGCGGCCGTCAGCGATGAGTTCTTCGAGTAGCTGCGTGTGGTGCACCACCTCGTAGTTGCCGCCGAGTTGTGGGTACTCGTTTTGTAATGTGTTGAAGCAGTGTGGGCATTGGGTGATGATCTTCTTTACGCCCATGCCGTCGAGCATTTCGATATTTGGCATCGCCAACATTTGGAAGAGGTACTCGTTGCCTGATCGGCGAGCCGAATCGCCGGTGCACATTTCGCTCGGTCCTAGGATCGCGACGTCGATGCCCGCACGACGAAGCAGTTTCGCCATCGACTGGGTGACTTTCTTGTTCTTATCATCGAACGATCCAGCGCATCCGACCCAGTAGAGATATTCGGCTGTGAGCGGTGAGCCAGGGTCGACAATTTCGACGCCGTCAATGTCGTTTGCCCAATCGCCGCGCTCCCCTTGGTTCATTGCCCATGGGTTTCCTTGGTTTTCCATTGCGCGGTAGGCATTGCCCAGTTCGGCAGGGAAGTTTGACTCCATGAGCGAGAGGTAGCGGCGCATATCGAGGATCTTGTCGAGGATCTCGATGTTGACCGGGCAAATTTCGTCACAGGCCTTGCACGATGTGCAAGACCAGATTTCTTCGGCGGTGATCCGTTCGAACAGGCTGTTCGCCCCGATCTTGATTTCGCCATCCACACCGATGGGAGGCGATACCTGAGGTGAGCCCGTCGCCGCCATGACTTCGCCAGTTTTCAACACGATTTCGCGTGGGTCGAGCGGCTTACCGGTTGCGTGAGCGGGGCACACGCTCGTGCAACGCCCACACATCGTGCAGGCGTCAGTATCGAGCAGTTGTTTCCACGTGAAGTCTTCAACGACCGATGCCCCAAAACTCTCGAGCTCGGTCTCCATGAGGTTCGGCATGGGCTTCATTGCGCCCTTCGGGCGATCTTTGTCACGCAGGTACATGTTGAGCGGTGAGGTGAAGACGTGGCGCAACATCGTGACGGGAAGGATCGCCAAGAACACCACAAAACTCACGACGTGCGCGATCCAGCTCCACTGATGCCAGGTGCTCACCGCCGAGGCTGACATGCCATCGACAAGAGTGGCGAGTGGGTAACCCACGAATGAGAACTTCTCGTAATCGGGCATGCCGTCAAGGGCAATGCGGAACCCTTCGGCGATGAAGCCTGTCAGACCAATCGCAAGGAAGGTGCCGAGAATGACAGCGTGCTCGGTCTTTGTCTTAATGCGGATGCGGTACGGGCGCTGGATATAGCGGCGGACGATCGCCCAGATGACTCCAACTGTGAACACGGTGCCGGCGAAGTCGCCGACGAACGCGTACGCCTTGTAGGTCGTGCCGTGCAGAAACTTCAGGCTCTCGGGCATTTGGTGATCTATTTCAAGCACGGTGGTGACGCCCATCAGCACTAAGAAGCCGAAGTAGATCATCGAGTGCATGAGACCTGCGGCAGAGTCGCGAAGGAGGGTGCGCATGTAGACACCGGCGCGGAAATCGGCGGCGCGTCGCTTGACGTTTTTTGTGGTGGTGCGACGTTTCGCCACCGCACCGCGCTCCCAGTTCTTCATGCGGTCCGCGAAGCGGAATGCGCCCCACACCACCATGACAGGAATCAGGGTGTAAAACGCAATTTGGAGAGGCCCGGGAATGTTGCCGAACACGGTTCGGTGGACTTCATTTTCGTTATGCCAGTGAGTGATCTGCGGCAAAACACCCGAAAGGAGAATGAAGGCTCCCATGCCGATGCCGAGACCGAGCGAAAGTTGGTGAGGCTTCAGCCGCTTGTCGCCGTTGGTGGTTGAATCCGTCTGCGTAACCATGTGCCCTTAACGCTAGTTCGTTTTGCGCGCAGAACTACAGGTCGTCCTGGTATTCGGCCCCGATTATCAGTGGGTGCCGGCTTGGTGAGCGACACCCTTGATTGCGGCTGCGATGGCGTCTGGATCACCAAGATATTCAGAAGATATAACGTCGAGGCCGTTGCGGAAGGTGTACCGGCGGGGTACCCCGGTGGGAATATTCACGTCAGCAATGTCGTCTGCGCTGACGTCCTCGAGGTACATGAGCAGTGCTCGAAGACTGTTTCCGTGTGCAGTAACGAGCACGTTTTGGCCTGCGAGGAGTTGCGGCGCAATGCGGTCGAACCAGTAGGGCAGCACCCGGGCAACGACATCGCGAAGGCATTCAGCACCTGGAAGTACGTCCGCAGGAAGATGTTGGTATCTCTGATCATTTACCGGGTGTTCAGGGCTTGTTGTATCAACAGCAGGTGGAGGCGTATCAAAACTTCGTCGCCAGATATGTGTCTGTTCTGCCCCGTGCTGTTCGGTGGTGGCGACTTTGTCGAGACCTTGCAGTGCCCCGTAGTGCCGCTCGTTTAGGCGCCAGTGTCGGTCGACAGGTAACCACACCTGCCCCATTGCCTCAAGAGCGAGGTGCTGCGTGACAACTGCTCTCGTGAGAAGTGAGGTGTGGCTGGTATCGAAGGTAAGCCCTTCATCGCGCATGGTGTGACCGGCTGCAGTTGCCTCGGCGAGACCCTGCTCGGTGAGTGGAACGTCGTGCCATCCGGTGAACAGATTGAGACGGTTCCATTCGCTTTGGCCGTGGCGGAGGATGACAAGCGTTCCGGTCATAGGCCTCATCGTACGGGCTATCCGCCTCACAAAATGGCCTACAGTTCGGTCATGTCGTTACGTTGGAAGTTGTTGCCAACCGCGGTCTTCGCCGCGGTGGTCTTCGTGTTGGTTGCAAACGGGACGCTTGGAGCGCCCAAAGACGTCGTTGATTTCGATGCAAAGACAATTGTGCTGTCGCCCACTGATGACGGGACAATGCGAGTCACCGAATACGTCGATATCAACTTTGGTCGAAACCAGATGCGCGGTTATTTGCGGTATGTCAGAACTGATCTCGGGATCCCGTCCGAAATTTCCGCACAGTCAGACACGATGTCATCACAACTATCGACCGAATTTGATGGGATGGATTACGTCATGCGGGTTGGCGACCCTGACGAAACGTCGAATGGTCAGCACCGATTCGTACTCTCGTATGAATTGCCTCTCGCGTTTATTGACGGCTGGCCCCTTAACTACTCACTGATCGATCCTGATGAGGATCCTGTAACCGATCGGTTTCATGTGATTCTCGACGGGTTTCGTCTCAACGACTCGTTGTGCTCTGTCGGTGATTGGGGTGAAATCGGTGGCTGCGAGCTCATCGATACTGCGTTTGGGCAGGAAGTCATCGTCGAACCGCTCGAAGCAAATGCCGGGTTGAACATTTCAGGTATTGCAGTGCTGACCGATCAGCGCATGGGAGAGATCTCGATTCCCTTGCCTGCCCGTGACGACCCGCCGTCGAGTGGTGTGTTGCCATTTACCGCGGCGTTAGTTGCGGTTGCGGCAGCTGCGCTTGCGGTGTCGAGGAATGTCCGTCGCGGAATGAACACCGTCGGTGCGACCGACGCCGCAGGGGCGGCGATTCCAGTCGCAGGGGGCCTAACAAGCCGGGTCACCGACTCAGCGCTCTATGAAATGGCAACGGTCGAGTTTGCAGCGCCAAAGGGAATTCAACCTTGGGAGGGCAACGTCATTCTCAACGAGCATCTCGGATCAGACCTTCAGTCGACATGGGTCTCTTCGCTTATCGGCGCCGGGCTGATCAGCATCGAGAAGAACGGGCAAGCGGTTGACATCGAACTGTTGGCGAGTCGCGAAGATTTGAGCGAGTTCGATCGACGCCTTATCGACATCCTTATGCCGGGTGGAGCAACCTCCCGCCGTGTGTACAAGAAGTACACCGAGAGCTTTGCAACCGCGTGGAAAGAAATTCGTAAGGCGCTCATCGGAGACATCAAAGAAAAGAACTGGTGGAACAAGCCGCTTCGGGCGTGGAACAAGCGAACATCGATCATCGGCGCATGGGTCTCGGCAGCATCGTTGGTCGGGGTGCTACTCATCCTCGACTCAATAGAGATCCGTGACCCTGACGGAAACGTGGCGGACTTCGCGCCAAATGCTCTCACCGACAGCGCTGTAGGCGTTGTGGTGGCAGTGGCAATCGCCGGGTTCCTTCTCGGCGCAATTTCGACCAAGGGCCGCATTGCGTCGAGAACAGCCGCGGGCTCAGCGTTGTACTTACAAACCGAATCATTCCGCAGATTCCTTGCGCAAAGTGAGGGCCGCCACGTTGAAGAGGCTCATCGACTCGGTGTGCTGCGCGAATATTCGGCATGGGCGGTGGTGCTCGGAGAGGCCACTGCGTGGAAGAGGGCTGCCGACTCTCTTGACGATATGGCGATCGCAGGCGAAGTTGATCTCACCCACTCCTCTCTCACCTACATCACCATTCTCACGGCAGCCTCAGTTCCTCCGTCGTCGAGCGACTCAAGCGGTGGCGGCGGCGGTGGTGGAGGTAGCGGCGGTGGTGGAGGTGGCGGCGGCTCCGGAGGCTGGTAACGACCACCTGATGTGCGATCCTTCAGTTATGGAATTTGGTGTCGTCATCCCTCACAACGAAATCGGAACTGACCCCGGCGCAATTAAGGCCTTCGCGCAGGGCGCCGAAGAACTCGGGGCAGGCCACCTCATGATTTACGACCATGTGCTTGGGGCTCAACGTGATCGCCCGGGTGGGTTCAAGGGACCTTACGACTCCGAAACTGCGTTCCATGAGCCGTTTGTGCTGTACGGATTTCTTGCCGCATGCACTGAAAATGTCCAGTTAGTGACCTCGGTGTTGGTGCTACCGCAACGACAGGCTGCGTTGGTGGCAAAGCAGGCAGCTGAGGTTGCGATGCTGTCGAACAACCGGTTCCGCCTCGGGGTCGGAATCGGTTGGAACAAAGTCGAATACGACGCCCTTGGTGTTCCGTTTGGTCAAAAAGGTGCTCGTCTCGAAGAGCAGGTCGTGTTCATGAAGCGACTGTGGGAAGAGGACGCGTTTTCATTTGATGGCGAGTTTCACAGCATGGAACTTGCAAGCATTTTCCCTCGTCCATCTGCTCCAATTCCGGTGAGCTTCGGTGGGTCAGCGCCCGCTGCTCTTGCGCGGTGCGCCCGACTTGGCGATGGCTGGATTCCGCTTGGTTCTCCAAATGACAAGTCGGCCGCATGCATCGACATCATGAGGTCAACCCGTGAGCAATTGGGCCTTGATATGAGCAATTTTGCCATTCACGCTCAGGCTCAATATGCGGGCGGTGACCCAGATCGGTGGCGGTCACACGCCGAAAAATGGCAAGCACTCGGGTGCACTCATTTGTCAATCGCCACTCACAATGCGGGTGACACCAACGTAGACGGGTATCTCGCTCGTATCGCTGAGTATCGCGATGCAGTCGCAGGGATTGTTCAGCCCGTGCGCTGATAGAGACCAGCGTCAACCTCGGCTGCCTCGCCACGCTTAACCATTCGGGCGAGGTGTAGTTCAGCAGTGCGTTTCTCGATCGAATCACAGAATGACATTTCGACGTGCGGTCGGTAGACAAACCGATGCTTCACCATTTCGTCGATCGATCGGGGCTCGGCAAGAAACTCGAGCATATTGTTATGCCGCCGATGAATGACGCCGTGGTACGCATCGAGCATTTCGAGAAACCGTTCGCGGCCCTCGATGACACCTTTTTGATGGAAGGTGACATAAAAATCCGCCTCCTCCTCGCGCACCTTGGTGAGTGAGTTTTCGAAGTCATCGAGACTTGACCAGGTGTCGCCGTAGTAGGGGCCGAAGCCGGTGAGGTCGATATCAGAGAGGAAGAACACTCCCTCAGAAATACGGAATCCGGAATGCCCGGCGGTATGGCCCGGAAGGTGGACAGCTTCGACGTCAACTTCGCCGAGGTTCCACACGTGGCCATCGTGAAAACCTTCGGCATCGGGGCGCGGAGCATAGTTGAACTCCGTAATGATCGATTCGCGGAGTTCCTCTCGGTCGGGCCCGGTGAGCTGATAGGCGTCGAGCATGTGTGAAAGATTGTGCAGTACGTGTTTGTCGGCTTCATGGACATGCACCCGTGCGTCGGTGAAGAGTCCGGTGCCGGGGAGGTGATCTTCGTGGCCGTGACTGGTGATCATTGCATCGATGTGGACAGGAGCGCCGCCTTTTTCGACAACCGTCACCGACGGGTCGATAATGACCGCCTCACTCGAACCTCTGACGACGATTGAGTTGCCCGAGGGGTAACCACCGTTGGCATCTCCCACGAGAACGCTGACGTGAGGGCTGAGTACCCGTTCTTGGTCTGCCCAATTCACAATTGCTGCTGGCATCTCAACTCTCCGATCCGGGAGCGAACTTTAGTGAGGCTGAATTCATGCAGTAGCGATCTCCGGTGGGTGCCGGCCCATCGGGAAAGACGTGGCCGAGGTGGGCGCCACAGGTTGAGCAGCGAACCTCAACGCGGATCATTCCATGCGACCGATCCTCGATGAAGGTCACTCGACTGTCATCGATTGCTTGATAAAAGCTTGGCCACCCGCAGTGGGCATCAAATTTGGTGTCAGAAGTGAACAGGTGTGTTCCACAGACGATGCAGTCGTAACGTCCATCGTCAAACACGTTCCAGTATTCGCCGGTGAAGGGGCGTTCGGTTCCTGCGTTCTGCGTGACTTCGTATTGCACCGGGGTGAGCAACGACTTCAGCACTTCGGCAGAGGGTTTCACAAACGATTGTTCGCTCATTTCAACTCCGTTTCAGGTCGACAACTGCGCGTCCGACGGCTTTACCGTCCAAAATGCCGGTGAGGACACCGTCGAGTTCGTCGAGGCCGATGTCGTGTCCGATGGTGTCGAGTCCGGCTGGCTTCAGATCTGATGCGATGCGTCGCCACACTTCGCGCCGGCGTTCGATGTCTGTTTGTACAGAGTCGATTCCGTAGAGGTTGACGCCGCGCAAGATGAATGGAAGCACCGTGGTTGGCAGACCGTTTCCAGCCGTGAGACCACTGGCCGCAACGGCACCCCCGTATGTCGTTTGGGCGAGGACGTTCGCAAGCGGAACACCGCCGACACAGTCGATGGCACCTGCCCATTGCATTCCTTGCAGAGGCTTACCGGCCTCGGCAAGCACCGATCGATCAATGATTTCACTTGCCCCGAGATCGGTAAGAAATGACGACTCGTCGGGCTTACCGGTCGATGCGACAACTTCGTATCCCAATTGCGACATCATGCTGACAGCGGTTGACCCAACTCCACCAGTGGCCCCAGTCACCAGAACTTTTCCATCAGATGGCGTGAGTCCGTGGTCGAGTAACGCAATCACCGACAGCGCTGCGGTGTACCCAGCAGTGCCGAGCACCATTGCTTCACGAGTGGTGAGGCCAGAGGGCAGGGGAACGATCCAATCATGCGGGGCAGTCGCAAATTGTGCGAATCCGCCGTGGCGATTCACCCCGAGGTCATAGCCGTGAACGATGATTTCGGTTCCGGCAGCAATGTCTCCTGCGTCCTCGAGCAGAATCCCTGCGAGATCAACACCGGGAACCATCGGGCTGAACCGAGCGACCCTGCCAGTTGGTGTCGAGGCCAGCCCGTCTTTGTAGTTGACGCTTGACCAGTGAACTTCGATTAATGCCCCGTCATCGGCAAGGTCATCGGTCGACATTTCGACGACGCCACGGTCAACCGTGTCACCTGAAGTATCGGCTCGGAACGCTCGGAAGGTTGTCATATGAGTGACCGTAGTAGCGCAGGGATGGCCGTCGTCAACGCAGACGGCTGAACGATTGGGTCTAGGTCGTTGACGAGTTCGTCGTAAGTGCCCGATCGACGATCACCATTGGATGTTCAGTCTTTACTCCCGCTGCTGACAGGTGCATTGAGCATCCAGGGTTCGCGCTTGCCACGACCTCGGGTTGCGCTCGATTGATCGACGCGAGTTTTCGCTCTCGAACCTGTTGAGACATGTCAGGCTGAAGCACTGAATATGCACCTCCGGCCCCGCAGCACAACCCGTCGTCATCGAGTTCGGTTACCACAGACACAAATTTTCGCAGGAGGGTTCGGGTTGGGAGATGGGCGCGTTGCACGTGCCGTAAGTGGCATGGGTCTTGCACAGCGACATTCACTTCGAGCGGGGTGACGTCAGGAAGGCGGTCGAGATGCTTGGCGAGGAACTCTTGTGCGTCGAAGATCTGATGAGACGAATGCTGTTTGAGGTGCGCGCCACACCCAGCGGAATTGACAATTACCGGAATAGTCGGGTCAAGAGCGGCATCGATGTTCTCGGTAAGTCGTTCGCCGTGAGCAGCGAGGCCGGCGTGGGTATGAAGGGCTCCGCAACACCCGGCGGCATCACCGGTTGGCGTCACCCCAAAGCCGGCGGCCTCAAGCACCCGCTGCGTCGCGAAGTGCACCTCGCGTTGCCAGACATCCATGACGCAACCGGTGAACAGATAAACGTCGGTTCCCGACGTTTGATGCGGCCGTCGTCGGAGAGGTAGCCGGTCGGGAAGTCCTAGACGCGCCGGCACGAGTCGAAGGCGTTGAACAACGGCGAGTAGTGATGACCCGAGTCGAAGCAGACGAGGCTTCGTCAACGGCCACAGAGCGATCGCTCGACGACGTGAACCGCGGTGCTCGGTCAGCGCGTTTCGCGTCGATTCGATGAAGTGGCCATAGGGAACAACCGATGGGCAGGCCGGTTCACAACCGAGACATTGAATACAGGTATCGAATGCCTCGGTTACTTCAGTAGTTAGCGGCGCATCATGAAGTTGGACTTGCCGCATGAGTGCGATTCGGCCTCGGGGTGAAAACGTTTCATCTCCGGTGACTCGGTAGGTCGGACAGGACGAGAGGCAGAGTCCGCACTGCACACACGTACCAAGCTGATCGGGATCGATTCCAAGGTCCATCAGAACGCGCTTCTTCCTGGGTTGAGTCGACCGGTCGGGTCAAAATTGTTTTTCATTCGCGTGGAGATCTCAATCACGCTTGGAGAAAGTGCAGGTCGAGGTTGGGGTTCGTCTCGCCACGCGGTTCCAACGCCAATCGACGCAACAAATGTGCCCGAACACCCATTGAGTTCGGCGGGTTGAAAAGACCAGCGATGTTGAGGAAGATCGAATGATCCGTCAACTTCAGACCATGCGCCGATCGAGGTTAAAGAGTTCAGCGACGCCGCAACATCGGGAGTGTGCCCTTCGAGGAGCACCCGAGTTGATGAGCCATTCCACAACACCGCTGAAGGCCGAAGCACCCGGGATGCGACGGTAAATGGATCTGCATCATGACTTTCGACCCATTGTGATCGGGGCGGAATTGGGTTTGTCCGTAAAATAACCTCCTCGACAAGTCCGAGCGTTCCGAGCGAGCCAACAATAAGTCTCGGAAGATCGAATCCTGAAACGTTCTTTACCGTTGGTCCGCCACCGCGGATCAATCTGCCTTCTGAACTGATGTAAGTGACCTGGAGGACCGATGAGGTGAGCCACCCTCTCCCTAATACTTCGGGGTGGTTCTCACCGATAACGACGGAGCCGCCGACAGTGCCGCCACGTTCGGGGAGGGCGCAGCGTTGGCCCGCCTCAGTGAGCGCTGCGGTGAGTTCAGTCGTCGTTGTGCCCGCTCGAACGGTGACCGTCATCTCTGCCGGGTCATATGACATGACACCTGATGGGGCGTGAACCTCGCGAGCATCGGGGTGAACCTTTCCGCCAACATGCCACCGCGTTCTTCCTCCGACGACGGTGACGGGGCCTTCGGCTCCAACAAGTTTGGCGAAGTCGCTCATCCCCACACTTCTTCGGGGACATTGCGAAGCGACTGAATATCTGCGCATGAGTGACCAACAGGGATCACTTTTCCGGGATTCGAGCGGCAGGCAGGATCAAACGCATGCCGGAGGCGTTCTTGGTGATCAAGATCGTCTTCAGAGAACATTTGGTGCATATATGGCTGCTTTTCGACGCCGATGCCGTGTTCCCCAGAGAGCACCCCTCCGGCTGCGAGCGAAGCTTCAACGATCTTTGCTCCAGCGGCGTGAACACGATCGTAGATTCCCGGTTCTTGGCCGTTGAAGAGCAGCAGCGGATGCAGGTTTCCATCTCCGGCATGGAAAACGTTCACCACGGCGAGGTCGTGCTCATCGGCAATTCGGTAGACCTCTTCGAGTGTGTCCGCAAGTTTTGATCGGGGCACAACGGTGTCATGTAGGTAGTAGTTGGGGGCAATTTGTGCAACTGCGCCGAACGCAGTCTTTCGTCCCTTCCACAACAGCATGCGTTCCTCATCGGACGCGGCTTGGCGTACGTCGGTTGCGCCGTGTTGGCGGCCGATGTCAGAGATTCGTTGCGCGTCGATATCGACCCCGTCGGGAAGCCCGTCGACCTCGGCGAGAAGAACGGCACCGGCATCTCGGGGATATCCAACGTTGACGTAATTCTCCACCGCGATGGTGATGCCTTGATCCATCACTTCCATTGCGGCAGGCACGATTCCGGCGGCGATGACAGCGCTTACCGTTGCGGCGGCATCACGTGGAGTGTCGAACGAGAGAAGAAGTGTGCGTACCGATGGCGGGTTCGGGGTGATGCGCACTGCAACCTTCGTCGTGATGCCGAGCATCCCCTCTCCGCCGATAAACACGCCTCGTAGGTCATACCCGGAGGGTTCAGCATCGAGACCTCCGAGCATGATGATTTCACCATCGGCGAGCACGACTTCGATGGCGAGGATGTGAGCGTTGGTGACGCCGTAGGCCAGGCAATGCGGACCGCCAGAGTTGTTGCCGACGTTCCCGCCGATGGTGCAGACCTGTTGGCTCGATGGGTCGGGTGCGAAGTGGTAGCCGAGCGGCGTGAGGTGCTTCGTGAGATCAAGGTTGACGACCCCCGGCTCGACCCAGGCAATTCGTGAATCCGTATCGACCTCAAGAATTCGATTCATTCGTGAGAGGGAAATAATCACCGGAGCTCCGAGTGGGATTGCGCCCCCGGCTAGGCCAGTTCCGGCGCCGCGCGGCACGACCGACCGGCCGTGGGCTAAGGCGATGCGGACGACTTGCTGGACCTCTTCGGTTGACTCGCAGAGACAGGTGGGCCCGGCACTACCACCATCGAAGACAGAGGCATCGCGGCGAAGCAGCGCACGCTCGGCGCTGTCGGCTCGAACCCGGTCTCCGAGAACTCGCTTGAGATCAGCGAGCAAGCTGTCATCGGCTGTTTTCACGGATGCCCGAATCCGGCCGCATCGATTCCTGCAAATGCTGCAGCCTCGTCGTTGTCAGAAGTGTCACCAGATACACCAACGGCACCGATGACAACTCCGTTATTGGTGATAAGCACTCCTCCGGCAACTGGTACCAGTGGCCCTTGTAGGGAACCTGCGACGCCGTTGATGAAGTGTGGTCTCTCGATTGCCATTTCACCGAGACGCTTCGAGTTCACCCCTAATTGCAATGCGCCATTTGCTTTGCCAAGCGCAACATCAAACCGGCCTGGAGGGGAGCCATCCGAACGTTCGTAAGCGACCGGTGCCCCTCCGACATCTATCACGAGCACGACAAGGGGGTTCATGCCGTTGTCGATGCCGTGTTGAAGAGCGGACGCAATGATGGTTTGGGCAGCGGTGCGGGTGATCGATGGCTGGTAGGTGGTCATGGTGTTGCCTTTACTTCGAGTCGTCGAGCGTGAAGGATGGGTTCGGTGTAGCCCGAGGGTTGTTCAGTTCCTGAGAGGACAAGATCGAGCGCAGCTCGAAACGCCGTCGAGTCAGCGGTGAGTGGCGTGTAGGCCTCATCATCTTGGTTTTGCGTATTTACCACTGACGACATTTTGACAAAGGTTTCCCTCACGCGAGATTCGTCGACAATGCCGTGGGTAAGCCAGTTCGCCATGTGCTGTGACGAGATACGGCAGGTCGCACGGTCTTCCATGAGCTCAACGTCATTGATGTCGGGAACTTTTGAGCAGCCGACCCCCTGGTTAACCCATCGAACGACATACCCAAGAATTCCCTGGGCGTTGTTATCGAGCTCGGCCTGAATTTCGTCGTCCGTCCACGAGGGGTTGTCTTCAACCGGAATCGAGAGCAGCTCCTCGACTCGCGAATGACCGCGGGTGGGGTCATTCGCAATACGGTTCTGCTGTTCGGCGACATCAACCCGGTGGTAGTGAATTGCGTGCAACGTCGCGGCGGTTGGTGACGGCACCCACGCGCATGATGCACCTGCCAACGGGTGATTGATCTTCGTCTCGAGCATGTCGGCCATAAGGTCTGGTGCTGCCCACATGCCTTTACCAATTTGGGCGCTGCCCACTAGGCCACAGGTAATTCCAACATCGACGTTGTTGTCTTCATACGCCGATATCCACTGCTGGGCTTTCATGTCGGCTTTTCGAATCATCGGGCCGGCAAGCATCGATGTGTGTATTTCGTCGCCGGTTCGGTCGAGGAATCCGGTGTTGATAAATGCGACTCGCGATGCCGCAACCCGGATGCACTCTGCGAGGTTGAGTGTGGTCCGACGTTCCTCGTCCATAATGCCGATCTTCACGGTGTTGGGGGCGAGACCGAGAAGTTGCTCGATACGACCGAATAAGTCGCAGGCAAATTCGACTTCGGTGGGGCCATGCATTTTGGGTTTCACGATGTAAATCGACGATGGTGCAGATCCGTCGGTGGGAAGTGCTGAGCCAATCGTGAAGAGCGCGTCGAGGATGCCTTCGGGTATGTCGTTGTGAGCCGAGTCTTGGACAGCGGGCGTTGTCATGAGGTGGCCGACGTTGCGCACGAGCATGAGCGATGTTCCCGAAAGGCTGGTGATTCCCTCGTTCGATGTGAGTTGTAGGTCATCGGCCATTCGTCGCGTAAAGGTTGAGCCGTCTTTTGTGACGTTCTCGGTGAGGGTCGAGCGTTGAAGGCCAAGCCAGTTCCGATAGGCAAGCGCCTTATCTTCTGCATCAACGCATGCGACGGAGTCTTCGCAATCCATAATGACGGTGATGGCGGATTCGAGTCGCACATCGGCGATGCCCGCTGAGTCGGTCGCCCCGACGGAATGCTCGCGGTCGATGACGATATGCACGTGCAGGTTGTGGTGAGCCACCACGATGCCTGAAGGTGCTTTGGTGCTGCCGGTCCAGCCGACAACAGGCGCGGTTGCGTTGATTTCGTGCCCATCTTTGTCGGTGACGATGAGGGTGTTGCCCTCAACGCGGTAGGCGAGCGAGCCGAGGTGGCTGCCTGATTCGAGTGGTACGCAGTCGTCGAGCAACTGGCGAGCGTAGGCGATGACGCGGGCCCCTCGTTCTTCGCTGTACGGGCCCGCAGGCGGAGGATCGCCAAGAACGTCAGTGCCGTACAGGGCGTCGTAGAGAGAACCCCAACGCGCATTGACTGCATTTATTGCATAACGAGCGTTGGTGACGGGCACGACGAGTTGCGGGCCAGCGATTGAGGCGATCTCCGGGTCGACTTCGTCAGTGCTAACGGTGAACGAAGGCCCCTGAGGCACGAGGTATCCAATTGATTCCAAGAATGCTCGGTAGGCCTCTGGTGTTCCTTGACCGTGGTCACGATGCCACGCATCGATGAGGCTTTGAAGACGTTGGCGTTCTTCCAAGAGTGCGAGGTTGCGCTCTGAGAATTCGTCGACGAGGGTTTGGAGTGCAGCCCAGAACTCGTCGGTGCTGATGCTCAGTTTGGGAAGTAGTTCTTGTTCCGCGAACGTGACGAGCGCGTCGCCGACGTGAAGTTGGGCTCGTTGTGCCATGTTGATCAACTCTTCCCGAACCCGTCTAAACGACCACCGGCGTCACCCATTGGGTACATGGTGGCAAATTCGAATGAGAGGCCTTCGGTAATTCCAACCTGCTGCTGATTGAGGTAAAGATCTTTGTATGCGGCGAGCGACTCGGGGCTGTTCTCGGCAATCGCGGTGGCGAGTTCAGTCACGGTGGTGTCAAGGTCGCTGAGTGGAACACAATGAGATGCAAGCCCGTACTCATAGGCCTCGCGTCCGGAAAATGAACGCGCGGTGTATGACAATTCTCGGGCTCTCACCGGGCCGACTGCGCGCATGAGACGAGCACTCATTCCCCACGTGGGCCTGAGCCCCCATTTGGCGTGAGTGTCACCGAGCTTCGCTTCTTCGGCGACCACCATAAGGTCGCATGCGAGAGCGAGTTCGAGGGCTCCGGTGAAGCAGAATCCGTTGACACAGGCGATCGTCACTTTCGGCATGTGAGAGAGCGCGTCACATGCCCGACGTGCAGGCGTATTGAGAGCACCGGAGACATCTCCGTCTTCGGGTGGTTCCTCGGCGAGTGCTTTAAGGTCGACGCCTGCAGAGAATGCTCGGCCCTCGCCGGTGAGGACTACGACGCGGACGTTGGGGTCGGCGGCGGCAGCGTCGAGCGTGTCAGCAAGATCGTTCAACAGCGCCGGCGTGAGAGCGTTTAAGGCCTCTTGCCGATCGAGGGTGATGGTTGTGATCGCATTGGAATTTGTGACAGTGATGCCCATGGCATAAGGGTGTCATGCGCGTGGGGGGAGCCCGAAGTCAGGATCGGCTGAACCAGCGCCGTTTTGCGGAAGCGGGGTTGAGGTCGCACTGGCGAGGTTCGTCTGCACTGAGGTGGCCGAGCACTCGCTCGACGTGCAGTCCGCAGCCCGCCCATGAGGCCTTTCTGCATGTTGTGCAGGTTACTGGGCGACATATTTCGAGGACCCAAATAAATATCCAGACATCTATTCAAATGTAAATCTCAAATATCCCACCAAATCGCCGCAAGTGACCGTGGTCGAGGTGGGCGCCGTTGAAGGAATTCACGAACGTCTGCATCTTGGTCGGGTGTGAGACAAAGGCGAATACGCATGTGCTCGACGTCGAGGTCAGTGACCTCTCGCGCTGGCTCTTCGGTTTCGAATTCCTCGAGGTGCGCCGACACCCCTGTCGATCGCACTACTGCCAACGCGTCAGGAGCAGTTGGCGTAACCGGTCGGTCGAGATCCCAGAATCGTTTCCATGCATCGCTGAGGTGGCTTAAAGGGTGTCGGGTTGGAAGTTCCAACACCACCCGTCGGCGCGCATGACTTGTAAGGGCCTCAATGAATGGAACGAGATCACTGACGTCATACACGACGTGATGGCAAATGACGACATCACAGATAGAGGTCTCATTAGCCACTGCTGGCCACTTGCCGAGAACAGTCGCAGCTGACAGACCTCGATCTGCGGCTTGAGCGTTGACGACGTCCAGCATTTTTTGTTGCTGATCAACACCAACCACATGGGTTGCAGGGGGAGTGAGCCCAAACACGCCGCGTCCTCCACCGCATCCAACGTCGAGCACCGATGGCGAGTCGATGCCATTGAGTGCATCGAGGGCTCGATGACGGGACGGTGTGTCGACAAAGAGGTTGCCGTCAGGAGTAAAGCTGCTCACCGGGTGAATCCATGGTGACTGAGGAGCTGCGCTCAGAATGTGGTCGGGAATTCCCCATGATGCAAGGTCATCAGCCCAGCGTTGTGCCACGGCGTTGGCCATGAGGGTCACGTTACTTCTCGAGCGGGTTAGTTCGCCGGGGGCACGGTGATCACGAGCGAGTTGTTGTGAGTTTGCGCTCGTGTGCGAGCAACCAGCGCTTTGCATCGAGACCGCCGGCAAAACCGCCGAGGCCACCAGATGCCGCGATGACTCGGTGGCAAGGGATAACAATCGAAATTGGGTTACGACCGTTTGCCGAAGCGACAGCACGAACTGCGCTCGCACGACCAAGGCTTGTTGCTTGTTCTGAGTAACTCATTGTCGATCCGAACTTGATTTCGGTGAGTGACTTCCAGATGGTGCTCTGAAACTCCGTCCCGATTGGCGTGAGCGGCAGATCAAACACTTGTCGGTCTCCCGCGAAATATTCCTTGAGTTGCGCGATGGCGTGCTCGATTACAGCGGATTGTTGAAATATCACTGAACGGCGATCGATGGCAGCCCGCTTCCACTCGTTGTCATCGTCGCCCCAGAGCACGGCCCGAAGCGAGGTGTCACAGGCCACGAGGACAAGTTCTCCCACTGGGCTTTGCATTGTTGTTGCAGAGAGAGGAGGTGGCACTGACACGTGGCCATATTTACACAGTCAGGGAATAGAAACAGCAAAAATTTTGAGGGGTGGCAATCGTCACCCATGTTTCGGAATGGAATGACGGTCAACCGACGTTAGATATGAAGTGCCGCCATCGTGGCTCCCCCCAAAAGAAAGTTGTTGACGTCAAATATGTATGCCTCTTTGGCTCGTTGGGCCTTCCGTCGAGGAAAAGTTGTTATTGCTGCATGGATCATCATCCTGTTCGGCGTCAACGCAATTGCTGGCGCCATGGGCACTGCGTTCTCCGCTGAGTTCTCAACCCCCGAGTCGGAAAGTACGAGAGGGTTTGCGGTGCTCAACGAGCACTTCCCTGGCTCGAGCAGTGCGTTCAGCGGAAACATCGTGTTCAAGGCCGAACAGGGTGTCGCCGACCCGGAAGTGGTCGAGCAAATGTCGGCGATGTTCCTCGAGGTTGACGGGATCGAAGAAATCGGGGTTGTGAGCCCATATTCACAGATGGGTGCAAGCCAGATTTCTGCTGACGGCACAGTCGCCTTCGCCCAAGTCAATGCTGCGAACAGTATCGATCAGACCACAGGATCCGAAATCGGAGTGGAGATTCGCAGCATGGCTCCCACCATTGATGGCGTGACAGTCGAAGTTGGTGGGGCAGTGTTCTCAGAGTTCGCCCCACCCGAATCAGAAATGATCGGCCTTGCCTTCGCCATCGTGATTCTCATCGTTGCTTTCGGCTCGGTAATGGCAATGGGTTTGCCGATCGCAGTCGCCCTTGCCGGAGTTGGCACCGGCGGCTTTGGTGTGGTGTCGTTGATGTCTCACGGCATATCAATTCCTGAATTTGCGCCGCTGATCGGCATCATGATTGGGCTTGGCGTGGGCATCGACTATGCCCTCTTCATGGTGACCCGCTATCGGGAACTCACCCGGGCCGGCTACTCCCCGGAGGATGCAACCGCAGGCTCGCTCAACACGGCAGGACGCGCCGTCGTATTCGCCGGCATTACGGTTGTGTTTTCCCTTCTCGGAATGATCACCGTCGGCCTCGGGTTTGTTTCCGGTCTCGGCATTGCTGCTGCTGCGACGGTTGCGGTGACACTGCTTGCGTCGATCACCCTGTTGCCAGCTCTGCTCGGTGTTTTCCATTCAAAAGTCGAGGTCACGAGATGGCGCGGCTTGATCGCAGCGGGCGGTGTCTCGTTAGCACTTCTCGGAGTAGGTCTCAGCCTTACGGCTCTCTCGGTCATCGGTGCAGTTTTCGCTGTGTTGACCATGCTCGGCAGCGTTGCGATTCGCCCCCTTCGCAATGAAGTTCCTCCTCGACGTGAGCGTCCTCTTCGAGAAACGGCGTCATATCGATGGAGTCGCCAGATCCAGCGTCGGCCATGGCTTTATGCGTCACTCGGCGGTGGGCTGCTCATCATGCTCGCGTTGCCGGTGTTGTCGCTTCGACTCGGATTTTCCGACGAAGGAAACCTGTCAGAGGAGACCTCGGCGCGTCGGGCGTACGACATGATTGCTGAAGGCTTTGGCCCAGGGTTTAATGGTCCACTTCTCGTCGCTCTCAAGACGAGTGATCCTGGAGATGTTGCCTACGTTCAGGGTCTCACTGCCTCGCTTGAAGCCGATGTCGGTATCGACCGCGTTGCGCCGCCGTTCCCGAGCAATATGACGAATCCCGGTGACGCAGAGGCATGGATCATTCAGGTCATCCCAACGACTTCCCCACAAGACGAAGCGACGGCGGCAACCGTTGACCGTTTGCGAGATGAGGTTCTGCCGACGTCATTGTCAGGTTCGTCAATTACTGCGAGTGTGACCGGCGCTGCAGCCTCAAACATCGATTTCACCTCGTATTTGGCCAGCCGCCTCTTCATCTTCTTTGGGGCGGTGCTCGGCGTGTCGTTCTTGCTGCTGATGATGGTCTTCCGGTCGGTGCTGGTGCCGTTGAAGGCGGTGTTGATGAACGTGCTCTCGATCGCCTCGGCCTACGGAGTGGCGGTGGCCGTCTTCCAATGGGGTTGGTTGTCGTCGGTATTCGGAGTGGAGCCAGCACCGATTGAGCCGTTTTTGCCGTTGATGCTGTTTGCGATCGTGTTCGGTTTGTCGATGGATTACGAGGTGTTCTTGCTCTCCCGGGTGAAAGAAGAGTTTGATCGCACTGGCGACCCGACGAACTCTGTGGCCGATGGGCTTGCGGCAACCGCCCGAGTCATTTCCGCCGCGGCTGCGATCATGGTGGTCGTGTTCGGAGCGTTTTTGCTTGAGGACGATCGAATCGTAAAACTTTTCGGTGTCGGCCTCGCAGTTGCAGTGTTGCTCGATGCGACCTTGGTTCGAATGTTGCTGGTGCCGGCAACGATGGCGTTACTTGGTCGTGGAAACTGGTGGATTCCTCAGTGGCTCGATCGTGCGCTACCCAACCTCAACGTTGAAGGAACATCGCATGAGGTTCTGTAATCTTCGGGCGAAGGTGACGGGGCTGCATCTCCGGGTGAAGAGCGCGAGACGATCAGCGTCTGAGATCTTCCGCTGATTGGCGCACTTGCCAATCACGATCGGTGAGAGCGGTATCGATTGCTGCCTCGATCTCTGGACCGGAAAATGGAGCGAGAGCGAGAACGGCCCGTCGTCGCACCGCCGGTTTGTCTTCGCACGCGCTGAGGATTGCGCGCACTCCACGCTCGTCGCCAATCGCTCCGAGAGCGGCAGCGCCTGCCTCGCGGACAAGCTGGTCATCGTGGTCTGTCGTGAGTGAGATGATCGTCTGGAGCGTGTTGTCATCAACCTCTTCTCGTTCGCCGTGTGCCCACACCGCCATCTCGATGACAACCGGTTCGAGGTCTACGAGTAGTGGGGTTAAATCGACTTCGGGATAGAGCGCTCCAAGTTCAGCGGCGCGGCGGCGAACAAGTCGATCGTCGTCACGTAATGCGAGCTCTAGATCGGCATTGGTAAGTGAATGCATTCGATGGAGCGCTCCGAGAGCGAGTTCACGCACGACGGAGTCTTCGTGTTGAAGGAATGGACGAGCTTCAGATTCGTTCTGTTCGTAGCCGAGCGCCACAACAGTTCGACGCACTGCGCGGAGGTCATCTAGGCCCATTTCAGCCAAGAAGATCCGTCAGTCGAATGACGCCTGTGATTGCGATGAAGGCGGTGAAGATGGCAATGACTGCGCCAACGATGACAGAGATCACCCCGATGAGGCCGAGCGAAATAAGCCGGTGAAGCACTCCTGGCCGCCGATATGGCGTGAGCGGCTGCTGCACGACTGGCACGCCGATAGGTGTTCGACGCGGGCGTAAAGCCTCCGCTCGACGTGGTGAATTTGTTGAAGCTCTGGCAGTCTTTCTCCAACCGGCGAAGAGCAGTGCGAGCAATGCGCAACACAGCATGACAGCAGCGCGGCTTGTGAGCAGGTCGACAGTGAACGAAGAATCCATGGAAATCTCTGAGTCAAATCTACTCCCACCGCTCGGAGCAGAGCAGTCGTCGGTCGGGGAACGAGTTGTTGATCGAACCGATGTGTTTCCTTCGCGCCGTCACCGAAATTGGGCAATTCCTTTGGCGGTGTTGTCGTGTTGTGCTGTTGCAGCGGTGGCGGTAACCGCGCTTGTCCCTTCATCGTTCATCGCTCGTGAGATGAATGAACGGCTTGGCGAATTGCAGCCTGCGCCGTATGCGAGAGTTCCGGGATCAGCTCAGCCTGTTGGCGATCGCTTGGCGGTGACTGCCTCAGAAGAGAGTGACGAACCCCCACCAGAGGTGTTTCCTGCGATCGGTGATTTCATGCTGGTGACCATTACCGAACCGCCACAGTCGGTGCTGTCATGGTGGGTCGGTCGTGATGAGGGTGCAGTTGAGATGTTGACCGAAGAAGACAAGTTTGGTTTCCAGACAGCGGAGCAGCGGCGGGTGTTCTCTCTTGAACAGATGCGAACGGCAGAGGAAGTTGCAGAGTATGTCGCATTGAGTTGGCTTGGCTTTGATGCCGCAATCGTGCCCGGGGATGTGCTCATTTCGGAGATTGCGTGTCTCGAATTTTCTGACGCCGGTGAATGTGTTCGTTGGCCCCCATCAGATGAGGTTCTCGATCCGGGTGACCGGCTGTTAGAGGCTGATGGTGTCTCGTTGACGAGTGTTGGTGACCTGACGAGAGCACTCGAGGGTAAGCAGCCAGGCGACATCATTAAGTTGCTCGTTGAGCGACGAGGCGAGGGAGAATTTGAGGCCGATGTCGAACTCACCTCGTCACCGGACGATCCGAACCGAACGATTGTCGGCTTCTTGCCATTTGATACCCGCCGTGTCGAACTTCCGTTCGATGTCAGTATTGATACCGGTTCTATTGGGGGGCCTTCTGCAGGTCTTGCGTTCACGTTGACGGTCATTGATGGTCTGTCTGACGGTGAGTTGACAGGTGGTAGGCGGGTTGCGGTGACCGGCACGATCGACCTGGACGGTTCGGTTGGAGCTATCGGTGGCCTTACTCAAAAAGCATCAGCGGTTGAGCAAGCTGGTGTCGAATTGCTCCTCGTTCCGACTCGGCAAAGTGATGAACAGATTGCAGCAGCGAGAGCGGCTGCTCCAGATCTTGAGATCGTCGCAGTTGCAACACTGGATGAAGCGATCGACGTGCTGGTGGCATTCGGTGGTGAGCGACCGAACCCACCGTCGTAAAAAATTTCTTGGGGTGACAGCGTCAGCCTCGCTTGGCTGTCTACTCTCAAGACATGGACGCTTCTTCCCCTAATCCTTCGTCCCCCGATTCGATATCACAGGCCACATTTCCCTCTTCCCGAAGAGGTTTTGATCAAGAGAAGGTGAAGGCATTTTTGGTTGCAATCGCGGCTGAAATGCAGGGCGTGATCGATGAGAATGCGCGTCTTTCAAGTGAACTCGATGAGGCCGAGAAGCGTGCGGTGAATCTTGCCGAGATGGATGACGAACTGTTACAGGAATTGCTTGGCGAAGAAAAAGCTCGAACACTGGTGTCAGCCCGCGAGGAGACTCGTGTTGAGCGAGCGGAGATGCGAGCTCGCCTGCGCGAAATCGTTGAAGAGGCCGACCGTCATGTCGAACAAGCAAACCTGAAGATTGCTCGTCTTCGTGAGTCAGCTCGCTTGTGGGCTGAAGAAACTGAATTGCATCAGCGTCGCCTTGCAGAACAATTTGACCGCGCTCGGGCGCTGGCGGCAGACGTCGTTGCGGTCCTTGACCCGCAGTCGATCGCCGATGATGTTGCGTTGATAGAGGAAATGCCGATGATGGCTTCAGACGCATTGAGCGATGTGTTCGACGGTCAATTTGACGGTGATGGTGAATCTATTGTTGCGGGCGCTGAGTCATCATCTGATGAGAGTGTCACCGACGACGGCCCGTCAGCCGAAGTTGTTCCGTTGTTTCCCGGACGGCAGAGAGAGACTGACGACGAGCTCGATGAGGTCGGCATCTTGACTCCACGACTAGATGAGGTCATCGGCAGTGAGTTGGCAGGTGTCGTGCGTTCAGTGAAAAAGGCCTTTGCTGATGAACTCGATTCGGTGCTCGCTGCACTCGATGGTGACGACGAAAAGAAGCGGCGGACACCGCTCCCTGGTCCTGCGGCATACCGTAAGCGTCACGTAAAGTTGATGACCTCAGCATTTACAGCTGCTGCAGAGGCAGGTGCGGCTGACCTAGGCTCAGATTCCGTTGATGTCGAGGCGGCATGTGCGGCTGCCATTGCAGTGGTTGACGAACAGTTGCTTTCATTCGTCCGTGGGCAAGTCATGCAAACAATCAAAGACCATGGTGATGATCAACGTGCGATTGTCAAGTCGGTAAGAGCGGCATACCGAGAAGTGAAAGGTGAACGCGTCGAGTCGGCGCTGTTTGCCGCAATGACCGCTGCCTACGAAACAGCTCAGCGGTAATTGTCGCAGACATCGGGGTGAAATGGGTGGCCGGGGGTAACGATTGTCCTTGCGCCGAGCGCAGGGACAACACACCGGCTGGCACGGCCGCCTTGGGTGACCGTTTTCCAACTGGCGTTGTAAATCCCCGGACATCTTGGATGTCAATGCGAACTCGCTCTCGTTGACGAGTAGCCTCAGAAGCAATGCGACCAGAGTCGGAAATCCCTCGCCCACCATCCCAACGACGCCTTAACGGCCGTGTGGGCCTGATTGTTGTCGGAGCGATTGCGTTCCTCGTTCTCATATTTGGGCGAGGTATTGCCTCTTTCTGGATTGACCTTCTATGGCACCGCGCCCTCGGTCGGAGCGACATTTTCTGGGGTCAACTCACCGCCAAACTCACCATGTTTGGGGTTTGTCTCCTCGTGTTTTTGCTGCTCGGGTGGGTCAACCTATGGGTTGCCGATCGAACGGCACCGGTTCGGTTGGAAAATAACGTGCCTCCGGTCGTGCAACGCTTCCATGAGGTGTTTGGTCGACGCATGCGACTCGTCCGCTATGGGGTGGCAACCCTGCTCGGAATCTTGGTGTCGTTGCCGGCGACTCAGCAATGGGAAGACCTTCTCCTCTTCAGAAATTCTCAAACGTTTGGCGTCTCTGATCCGCAATTTGGAGCCGATGTCGGCTTCTACGTGTTCAGACTCCCGCTGATCAGTTTTTTGTCCGACTGGCTGTTTGCCGCACTGCTCCTTATCATCATTATTACGGCAATTACCCATGTGTTGAATGGCGCAGTGCTGTTTGCGGGAATGGTTCCAACCGTGCGGCAAGCAACCAAGGTGCATATGGCGGTGCTACTCGCAATACTCGCCGTTCTTAGAGCGGGCGACTATTGGCTGGCTCGATTCGATCTCACCAATGAGACCCGTGGAGTTGTGCAAGGTGCAACTTATGCGGTTGTGAACGCGGAATTGCCGGCGTTGATGTTGCTCACACTGATCGCGCTCCTCACCGCAGTCCTGTTCCTTGTGACGATTCGCACCGACCGCTGGCGGTTCCCCTTGATCGCTTCAGCTCTCTGGTTGGTGGTGTCGATTGGCGGTGGGTCGGTGTACCCGTCCTTGATTCAGTCACTTGTCGTTCGTCCGAACCAAGCCGAGCGAGAACTTCCATACATCGCTCGTAATGTTGAGGCGACCCGTGCAGCGATGGCACTTGATTCCGTAGTTACCGAGCCGATTCAGTTCAACGCACTCTCGGCTGCAGACATCGAGTCAGATACTCGGCCGTTTGAGAATGTTCGTCTGCTGAGCCCTGGCCTCATGTTGTCTCGCTTTGCCATCGACCGTGGCGAGGTCGCAGGTTTGCAAGTCGACGACCTTGATGTCGACCGTTATGAACTCGATGGTGAACGTGAGCAGGTGTTGGTTGCGGCCCGTGAACTTGACCTTGACGGAATTCCGAACCAGTCGTGGCAGGGTCGTCATCTTGTCTCTACCCGTGGGTGTGGACTTGTGATGGCTCCCGTGAGCCAAGTGACATCGTCGTTGCGGCCTGATTACATCACGGTCGATCTTGATCGTCCTGAACTCTATTTCTCGCCGTCGATGACCGATTATGCGGTTGCGAATACCTCGGTCACCGAGAGTGGGTGTGGCGATCCGAGCGACTATTCCGGCACATCGGGAATCGAAATGTCGAGCATTTTCCGTCGTGCGGTGACCGCACTATCGTTCTTCGACTACAACTTGCTTGCGTCGGGTGCAGTGAATTCAGATTCACAGTTGTTATTGATCCGAGATGTTCGTGATCGCGTCGAGAAATTGGCTCCCTTCCTTGATTACGACGGTGACCCGTATCCGGTCGTTGTTGACGGGGGAGTGCAATGGGTGATCGATGCATATACGTCGACCAACCAGTACCCGTACGCGCAAAGCATCGGAAATGTTCAGCTGACTCGGTCGACGGGTCTTGCACGTGACGCGAATTACGTGCGCAACTCAGTGAAGGCAACCGTCGATGCGTACACCGGTGACGTGAAGTTCTACGTGCTTGATGGTGACGATCCGATTATCTCGGCATGGCAGGGAGCGTTCTCCGACATGTTTACTCCGGTTGCCGAGATGCCAAATGAGTTGCGAGAGCACTTGCGGTACCCAGAAGATCTCTTCCGAGTGCAGACCGAGTTGTATTCGAAGTACCAGATTTCCGCTGAGAACTTCTTCCAGCGCACCGGCGCATGGTCGGTCTCTCAGGCGCCATCGGTTCAACCACGCGCATTTACCGATGGTGTGGGGTCAATCGATGCGGCGGGTAGCGGTGAATTCGCAACTGAGCTCAACACCGAGCGTTTCGTCCCCTACTACACGCTGATGAGAAATCCGTCGACCGGCGAGAACGAGTTTGTGATCTTGCGTCCTTACGTGCCGTTCTCAACCGATGACGGCCGTACCGAACTTCAGGCGTACATCACGGCGTCGAGCGATCCTGGCTCGTACGGTCGTCTCACGACCTACCTCGTCGATCAAGAACCGCTGCCGGCCGGACCGTACCGAGTCGCAACTCAGGCCGAATCAGAGCAGCTCATCAGCCGGGAGATCACGCTGCAAGATAACGAGGAGTCAGGCACCGACGTTCTGTTCGGAGACATGCAGATTGTCCCTGTCGCTGATGGCCTTGTGTACGTTCGACCGTTCTACGTGGCAATCGATGGCATCACCGAATACCGATTTGTCATCGTGTCGAACGAGAACCGAGCGACATTTGCCGCAACGATGTCGGAAGCTCTTGCCGATCTGTTCCCTGGCCTCGACCTCGACCTTCCAGAGCGCTCAGACACTGAGGAGACGACGGGGGCATCAGATGATCCGGTATCCGATGATGGCTCATCGACCGACGACGCCTCAGACGACCCAGCCGAGTCAACTACTGATGAGCCAAGTCTCACCGTGCCTGTCTCACCCGACGAGCGTGCGTCAACCGCGGAGTTGCTCTTGCAGGCAGAGTCGCTCTTCGCTGAGGCCGACCAGCTACTCCGCGACGGAGACCTTGGTGGGTACCAAGAAACGATTGTGCGTGCTGAGGCATTCGTACAGGCAGCGCTCGAGTCGTTGACTGCTGACGACTAACTCCGAAACAAATTTCGCCTACTGGCGGAGTTGTTCAATGAGCACAGCGATATCGGTTCGAAATGCCGATTGGTATCGGGCTTGCTCATTGGCTAAGCGCGTTTGGCTGTTGCGGATCTCATCGAGTGCTCCGTTGACGATGCCGGCTACATCGATTGGTTCTTGATCGGTAGCGGCTGAAAGCTCGGTTCCGAGTTCATCGAGTTGTCGGGCCAATTCGGTGCTCGTTGAAGTGATCCGAGCATCGAGAGCATCGGTGCGTTGGACGATGTCGTTCAGCGTTTGCGCCGTTGCTGCTCGTTCATCTTCAAGAATCTGCACGCGCGTGCTGAGAGTTGTGATGATGTCGTCGAGTTGGTTGAGGCGCTGTGAAGTTTGTTTACGAAAGCCGACCATGTGGGGTGTGTGAGTTGAGGGTGAATACTTCAGATGTACGGTAATCGTGAGTTGACGTACGCTGGTGGAATGCCAAAGGTTGCATCAAACGGAGTGGAACTTGAGTACGTCGATCGGGGCAACGGTGATCCGTTGCTGTTGGTGATGGGATTGGGTGGCCAACTCATAAGTTGGCCAGAGGGTTTCGTCGATGAACTGATCGCGCAGGGCTTTCGGGTCATTGCGTTCGACAACCGCGACAGCGGTTTGTCGACCGAAATGACTGGGTCCGGACTGAAGCGTCGCGATATCTTGAAAGTGTTACTTCGGCGACCCGTGACATCGCCTTACAAACTGAACGATATGGCAGCTGATGCGATCGGCTTACTTGATGCTCTTGCTATCCGCCAGGTACACATCGTGGGAGCATCGATGGGTGGGATGATTTCTCAGGAGATTGCCATCGGGTGGCCAGGTCGTGTGCAGTCGCTCACGTCGATTATGTCAAATACCGGTGATCGAAAGAACGGGATGATCGATCCGAAGTTGGCGTTGAAACTCCGTCGGCAGGGTGACCCGAACCCGAACGACCGTGAAGCGATGATCGAACAGTCGGTCGAGTTGTGGAAGTGGATTTCTGGTCCAACGTTCGACGAGGTTGAGGCACGCGAATTCACCGCAGCAGGTATTGACCGTGCGCTTCGCGTTGAGGGAATTGAGCGCCAGACAGCAGCAATATTTGCCAGTCGCGATCGCACTGCTGCTCTGCGACTTGTTCGAACACCAACTCTGGTGGTGCATGGTCTTGTCGACCCGCTCGTTCGTTCTTCTGGTGGTGAAGCAACGGCGCGAGCGATTCCAGATGCACGGTTGTTGATGTTTCCTGAAATGGGTCACGACCTTCCGGAATGCCGCTGGAAAGAGATCGCTGGTGCGATTCGGCAAAATGCCGATCGTGCTCCATTGCCGGTCTAACAGCCCAAGGCTTCGTTCGGGTTAGCGTTTCGTATGGATCGCATCGCCACGACAGTTGACGAGCTCACTGCGGAGTTCATTTCTGAGGCTCTCGATCATGATTGCTGAGGTGAGTCCGCTCGACCCAACCATGGTGCATGTTCAGCAGTTATGCCGGGTAACGGCGGGCGACCGCTTGGGCTGGGGCGTGTTGGAGCAATTGGTGCTTGGTCCGCATGCGCCGAGCGGATTGACAGGGGTGCTCGATGGTGCCAAGTGACTTTCATTCGGTTGGTATCTGTCGATGATGCGCGTAGCATCGTGTTCGACTGATCGCCGCGGGGTGGAGCAGTTCGGTAGCTCGTCGGGCTCATAACCCGAAGGTCGCAGGTTCAAATCCTGCCCCCGCCACCATCTGAGGGACCCTTGCGAAAGCAAGGGTCCTTTCTGTTGACACGAGACGATGTCGAGGGCAGTTTTCTCCGCTTGTTCATTTGTGAGAAACACCGTGTACACATTGTTCAACGCACTCTTTCAAGCGTTAAAAAATTTCACTTCTCTAAAGGGGTTCTCATGTCATATCTGTATTCAGTGCTCGGTTCCATCGGCAACGTTCAAGAATTCGCAGCTGCGGGTTCAGGCTGGGCAGGTGATCGAATTAAGGAATTTGGTGCAACGTCCATCAATGCCAATCAGATCATCATGGGCGGCGAGCTAGCGGGAATGTGCATCGTTGGATTCGAATACGAAACGATCGACGCAGCGATGGCAGGTCAAGCAGCGCTTTACCAGGATTCAGAAATAGTCCAAATGATGCGGGACACACAGGTCAGCGTGTCTCGCCGGATTCTCTTCCGGATCCAAGGTGAGGTGGGCGAGCGCGAGGGAAAGTATGGATCAGTGATCTACATTGCCGGACGACCACTCGACGATGCGACTGCCGCCTCAAACCTAGAGCACAGTTGGAAAACAGTGAGCGAGGGCGCGAACGGCGTGATCGCTCTTCAGGCAGTTGCGGCTGGTCCTTCCCCCTTCCAAGGAACGGTTGTCACAGCGACTGATTCACTTGACGACCTTGTAGCCGCATCAGCCAAAAACTTTGCCGACCCTGAGATGGCAAAGCGCATGGGCGAACAAGGCTGGAATATCATCGGCCGTGTTCTCATGAACCGCCTCGTCTAGCTCACTGCGGGTTGACCTCGTTTGTCGAGGTCAACCCACTGAGTTGCAACCTGGAGCGAAAGCAGTGATGAGTTCCTCGGCTCGGTCGAGATCTTGCACCGGCACGATGAAATCGGTAACGCCACATTGTGAGGCAGTCGCTCCAATGGTGTGACGGCACGTTTCGGTATCGCCGATAACTCCAAAGCTGTTAAGCCACTCCTCTTGCACGAGATGTGCTGCCGACGGGGGGCCTCCATCAGCGAGAGCCGAGCGGAGGGCGTCCCGCTGGTCATCGCTGATACCTAATGCCTCGCGTACGACTGTCGGAGAATCAAGTAAGCGAAAGGTCAACTGAGCGCGCATTTGCTGCAGTTCGTGTTCATCGCGGGCAATTCCTGTTGACCATGCGATATGCCGTTTCTCCCCAGCGGCTGCATCACGAATCATTTTCACTTGGTCGGCGAGAGCAGGGAGGTATGGGTAGCTCAAATAGAACCCGTCGGAGATTCGACCGCCGAGGCTGGTCATGCGTGGTCCTCGACCAGCCATGATGATTTCGATATCGGGACGGGCGTACTCCAAGCGAGCGTTGTTGAGAGCGAAGGTTTCGCTCGTCATAGTGACCGTGTCGGCGGCAAATAGCCCTCGCATAGCGGTCACAGCGTCGGCCACCACTTGAAGTGGCCGGGTGCGTTCGACTGCGAGCGGCCCGAGAGCAAGACCACCACCGGCACCGACGCCAATAAAGGCTCGCCCATCGCTTAACTCGTCAATCGATGCAATAGCGGCTGCAGTCGAACCGGGATGTCCCACGTAAGGATTGGTGATTCCTGGACCGATTTTGATCGTTGATGTGCGTTCTGCGATTGCCGCAAGAGTGACAAACACATCACGCGTCATGATGCCCTCGTCAAACAACCAGCAACGGTCATACCCCATCTGCTCTGCGAGCACTGCAAGTTTGACAATCTCGCCAACGGGCGATTTTGCCATGAGGTTTACTGACTATTTCACAGGTAAATACTGCCCGCTCTGTCGGGCTTCTGGAGTGATCGGTGCCTCAGTCGTTACAACACGAATCTGTCACACTACATACATGGCGTTCAACCAGTCAGCCGGCCCTCCGGCAAATGCTCGTCAGATTGAACGACTTCTCGAGTTACTTCAGAAAGCCGGTCACGATGATTTTCGTTCTGCACGCGGCCCAATGGGGTTTACTCAGCGCCAAGGTAATGGCAAGTTCACCCGAGATGAGGCTGATGCTCTCATCGCTAAACTTGAAGGTGACGAGCATGACCCATCTGCACCCTCGCAGCCTCAGCCATCGGCACGTCTGACGAACGACGAGCGTGCGGTGCAGTCGATAACCAGCGGTGTGTTGGCCGCTGAATTACAGCGTCGAGGTTGGATTGTGATGGAGCCGTGACCCGACCTCGAATCACACTTCCTTAGCCGAGTAGGTTGACCCTTTAGGAGGTCGTGATGACAGAAGATCGAGCAGCAACCCGAGGCGATGACGCAATGCGTGCCCTCGCCGCGACAATGGATGCACCGGAATTCACGTCGACAAGTTTTAACAAACTCGGAAAGCCGCTTTCAGAATGTCGCGTCGCAATTGTGACGAGCGCGTCACTCCATCGCCCTGACCAAGATCGTTTCACGCAGGGTGACACCGGCTTCCGTGCATTTGACCGCAATGACCGCAACCTCATCATGGGCCACTGGAGCCCGAACTTCGATCACTCAGGGTTCCACCTCGACCTCAACGTCGTCTACCCGATCGATCGCCTCGAAGAACTCGCGGCAGACGGTGTGATTGGAGAAGTTGCGCCACGGCATTTTGCATTCGCTGGTAATCAGCCCGACACGGTTAGTGAAATCAGACTCGATACGGGTCCACAATGCGCAGCGCAACTCAACGCTGACGCAGTCGACGTTGTGCTGCTCACCCCGGTTTGACCTCTCTGCACGCGTACCGTGAGTACGCTCGCCCACGTTTTTGAAGACGTAGGAATTGCAACGATTGTTCTCGCCTCAATGGCTGACGTTGCGAAGAAAGTCGGCCCCCCACGGGTGCTCGCCTGCGAATTCCCGTTGGGCCGTCCACTCGGCAAGCCGGGAGACGCAGCGTTTCAGCATCAAGTGTTGCGACAGGCGTTCAACCTTCTTGAGGCAGACAACCCCATTTTTGAGCACTTCCCTGAGGTCGTCGAATCAGACGAGATGCCGATGGCATGCCCCCTTCCTCCACGTGATGACCCAAACGCCCCACCAGCAGTTGATGAAGCCAGAGGGCTTATCTCGGCCTATCGACGTGCCGTGGAGCGTAAAGGTGTCACGGCAGTCGGTAGGGCGATCGAACCCGAGCAGATCCCCGCGGCCCTCGACGCTCTTCATCAGTGGGCACAGGGTGCGGCCTGGAAAGATGTCGAACTCCCTGGTAAGAACACAGTGGCGGTATGCCATGACATTCGCTCGTACTATCTCGAAGCAGCGCTCGAACTCGTCGGCGATCTCGCCCCCGGAAGCCGTTCATTCGATGCATGGTTCTACGAGGTAACCGAGGCAGGAAAGACCATTCTTGAGGCACGGCGTTCCCTCAAAACACAAGAGGCTCCGTTCCCATTCTGGTTCTACATGGTCGCCGGCCACCTCGAGTGACCACAGCACACCGGCACTCGGCGCTCCTCAGCCGAGTCCCCGGTTGTCTTGCTTGAGTGCAGTATCAATACTCAGCGCGCTGGCAACCACCAACGAGTTCAGCGGTTCAGATGCGCGTTCTGAAATTTGCAAGACGTAGTTGTCAGCCGTTGTGAACATGGTTTTTGCAAGGCCCTCCCACGTCTTAGTCACTCGGGCGATCTCGCGATCTGCAGCGTCGGTAATCGAGAAATTCCATGCCCGCCAGTTCTCTGCCTTGATTGAACCGAGACGCTCACCACCCGCTTCAAGTGCAAAATTGATTTTTCCGATGGCGTTCTGCTGAACGATGCGACCAAGTTCGACATCGTTGCCATCGCTCACAATCACCGTCGACTTCACAATTTTTCCCGGTCGGGTCAACCGAAGGATGACGCGCCCATCTGAATCGGTGATGTCGAGACGGGTCTTAAGAAACTGGTCGAGACTCGATACGAGACGAAGTACTTTGCGAGCGGTCGACTGACCGACCTGATTGACAGCTGCGATTGCGGCTCCGTGCTGGTCGAACACGGTGTATTGGTTTGAGAGCTCGATGAGTTTCGCTTTCTGATTGACGACGAGAATCGGCTCGGTGAGGATGCCCCCACCCCCGCCCTCGACAGTTCCTTCGATGCCAACTCCTCGCCGCCCGCCTCCATGCAACTGCTCATCCACTTTCGAACCCTCGTCGCCGACCGTGAGGCCGGCATCGAGTCGGTCAAGGCCGCTTGGCGCTGACTGTTCAGTTGGTGCAGCGCTTGCGGCTGTGATGTCATCGGTGCCCTGAATGCCGTCATCTGACACATGGGATGTCCACGCATTTCCATCCCAGTATCGGTGTTGATGTCGACCCGTGGGGTCGTCGTACCAATTTGCAGGAGTATTAGTCATAATGTCCACAGTACTCACTCGAAACTACGGCGTGATCGGCTCCGGCGAAATCACACCGTGACCAAATGGCTATTGTCGAGACATGTCAGTGCCGTCGCATGCATTTGGTCCAACCGAAATTGATCTGCGTGATCTCACCATTGGAGATTTGCTTCGCGAGGCGGTGAGGGAAGTTCCCGAGCAGGTTGCGCTTATCGCTGGTCTGCCAAACCCCGACGATCGCCGCCAATGGACGTACCGTGAACTTCTTCTTGAGGCGGAAGCGGTCGCCCGTGCCCTTACCACTCGATTTGAGCCCGGTGAACGCGTTGCGCTGTGGGCGCCAAACCTCCCAGAGTGGATGGTGCTCGAATTTGCATGCGCAATGGCGGGCGTCGTCCTTGTCACTGTCAATCCGGCGTTGCAAGCAAGCGAAGTCGAATACGTGCTGAACCAGTCGCGTTCAGCTGGGCTCATTGTTGCAACAAACCACCGTGGCAACCCGATGCGAAAGATTGCCGATGAGATTGCGCCAAACTGCAACGAGTTGCGCGAAATCATTGCGATGGAGGATGTGCTCGAAATGGGGCAAGCCGCCGACCCTGAGATCGAACTCCCAGAGGTCGGGCCCGACGATGCGGTCATGATCCAGTACACCTCAGGAACCACCGGATTCCCGAAGGGTGCGCTGCTGCGCAACCGAGGGCTCGTGAATAACGCAACGCACACCGCTGATCGCATGGGAGTGCCCGAGGGAGGCACATGGGTGTGCCCAATGCCGCTCTTCCACACCGGTGGGTGTGTCGTTGGCGTGCTTTCTGCAGTCTCAAAGAAGTGTACGTTTGTGTTGCTCGAGGCCTTCGACCCCTCGTTGGTGTTAGAGCTGATTGAGGAATATCAGGGCTCGGCGATGCTTGCAGTACCGACGATGTTGATTTCGATGCTCGAACATCCTGAGTACCCAAACCGCGACATCACATCGCTTGAAGCGGTCTGCTCAGGTGGATCCACTGTGCCAGCACCTCTTGTCGAGCGAATTGAGAAAGAAACCGGTGCGGCGTTTACCATCGTGTTCGGTCAGACCGAATGTTCCCCGGTGGCATCGATGACCTCGCCACAGGACACAACAATTGACAAAACGCTCACCCTCGGCAGTCCGATGCCTCACACCGAAGTGAAAATCATTGATCCTGAGACCGGCGACATTGTTCCTTGCGGTGAACCCGGCGAATACCTCACTCGCGGCTACCACGTGATGATGGAGTACTTCGACATGCCGGAAGCCACCGCCGCTGCGATCGACGATGAAGGCTGGTTGCACACCGGCGACCTCTGCATGATGGATGAGCGGGGCTACACCCGTATCGAAGGTCGCCTCAAAGACATGATCATTCGTGGCGGTGAGAATATTTATCCGCGCGAAATTGAAGATGTGTTGTTCGAGCACGACAGCATTGCAGAGGTCGCAGTCATCGGTCTGCCTGATGAGAAATGGGGTGAGACCGTTGCAGCAGTGTTGAGGCCGGCTCCCGGTGTGACCCTTCAGCGTCAGGAGTTGTTCGACTACGTTCGCAACTCAATCGCTCCGCACAAAACGCCACGAGACTGGTTCGTCGTCAACGAGTTCCCGCTCACCGGCAGTGGAAAGATTCAGAAGTTCAAACTGCAGAAGATGTCTGCAGATGGTGAACTCTCTCTGCTTGACTAACTCTGATCGTTAGCGAGGCGGCATCCTGATGGCACCATCAAGCCTGATGTTCTGGCCGTTGAAATAGGTGTTCCGCACAAACTCAAGCACGAGTGACCCAAACTCTTCGGGCTTGCCGAGACGTTTAGGAAATGGCACCGAGGCGCTGAGGTTCTCCAGCACCTTCGGTGGAACACCGAGCATTGGTGGTGTTGACATGATGCCCGGCATGATCGAGTTGCAGCGCACGCCCTGATCCATCAGGTCACGGGCAATCGGAAGGACGAGTCCATTCACTCCCGCCTTGCATGAGCCGTACGCGACTTGTCCAACTTGCGCGTCTTGAGCAGCAACCGATGCGGTCAAGGTGATGACCCCACGTTCGCCGTCTTCAAGTGGTTCAAGATTCTCGATCATGCCGAGTGCGGAAAGCGACGCCATGCGATAACTCGCGACGAGGATTCCCATCGCCGAGTACGCGTAGTCTTCGGTCGACATCCGCTTCCAGCCGCCGGTTTCGCGATCGCGACCCACGGTCTTTCCTCCCTTTGTTGTCATTGCGCAGTGAACAAGGATCCGTTCTTGGCCGAAGGCTTCACGAGATTCAGCAAACCCGTCGAGCACGCTGTCTTCGCTCGTGACATCGACCCGACAGAATTGTCCACCGACATCGGTTGCAACGGCGCGCCCGGCCTCCTCGTTGAGGTCGAACACCGTGACCTGTGCTCCGGCATCGGCAAGGGCATAGGCGCTGGCACGACCCAAACCCGATGCTGCTCCGGTGACAATGGCGTGAGTGACTCCTGATTCGATCTGCATGACTGCCTCCTCCTGCTTGCGAACGTACTGACAGAAACGATGTTGAGAAGAGACGGAAAGTGGAACCTACAATTCGATGAGATTCTTCGCCCCGGTCGCCCGTGGATCGACCCTGGCGACATTTCCCACGAAGGAGAGAACATGAGGATTGCGAACTCAGCAGGACGAGCGGTCATCGTGATCGGTGAGAGGGTGGTCGACATCGCAACAGCATCCGAGGGCCGTTTCGGCCCCGACATGATGTCGGTGTTCGACAACTGGGACGAGTTTTGTGGCTTTGCAGCGAGCATCAGCGAGGGAACAGACGCTCTTGATATGAGCTCGTTGCAACGACCAGTTTCCGTTCCACGGCAAATCTTCGCCATCGGTCTTAACTACCGCCAGCATGCAGAAGAGGCGGGCATGGAGATCCCTGAGGTTCCTGCGACCTTTACAAAGTTTGCGTCGTCGCTGTCGGGGCCGTTCGATGACATCCCGATCGTGGGCACTTCGGTTGACTGGGAGGTTGAACTGGTCGCGGTTGTCGGTCGGCAGGCCGACAACGTGTTGGTTGAAGATGCGTGGTCGTTTATCGCTGGGCTCACCGTTGGCCAAGACATCAGTGACCGCAAACTCCAAATGGCTGCAGGCAGACAGTTCTCGCTCGGAAAATCGCGCCGTGGGTTTGGCCCGATGGGGCCGTGGATCGTCACCCCAGACGAATTCGATAATCCAGATGATCTCGCTCTGGGTTGTTCGATCGATGGAGAGGTGGTGCAAGATGCCCGCTCAAGCGATCTCATCTTTGATATCCCGACCTTGATTGCCGAGCTTTCCTCGGTGCTCACCCTTTATCCGGGTGATGTCATCTTCACTGGAACCCCAAGTGGAGTTGGAATGGCGCATACACCTCCACGTGCTCTCGCTCCAGGCAACGTAATTGAGACCTGGGTGGAAGGCATCGGAACGATGCGCAACACCTGTGTGTGACTGCCCCCTCTGACTTCGGGATCGCCATGTACGGCCTGCGAGCATGAGGAATGCCAAAACTGACCACTGAAGAGGTTGAAGACTTCCTCTCAGAGCCCGGGCACCTTGCTCGCATCGGAACTGTCGATGACGACGGTATGCCACGAGTCGTTCCTCTGTGGTTCATCATCCATGATTCTCAACTGCTGTTCACTCCGAGAACGCCTGCACTCATCTGGAAAAACCTCCAACGTGACCCTCGTGTCGGAATTTCCATTGACGAGGAAGCGCACCCTTGGAGAAAGCTGACAGTTCAGGGCTCGACAACGGTGGTGCATGAGCCAGGAAATGACGACGAGTGGCGAGATCTTTACCGGGCGATTGCTCGCCGTTATGTTCCCGAGGGTGCTGCCGATGACTACGTGAATGGCACCAATGATCAACCCCGAGCGTTGTGTGCAGTTGATCTTTCGGCGGCATCAACAAAGGTGACGACCTGGCGAATGCCACGCCGAGGCGAAGATATTCGTGGTGTGTGGCACCAGCGGTATTACGCCCCGGGTACCAAGTGGTCTGACGATTAGGCCGTTTGCCTCTTGTGCACCTACCTAACGTTTGTTAGGTTCGGGGAAGTGCGACGATCACGTGAAACCCCAACAGGCCGGCAACGTGTGCTTGATGCTGCCGCAGAGCGGCTCGTCGCTCAGGGCTACACGGCAACAACCCTGCGAGAAATCGCCGCCGATATCGGCATCAAAGCAGGCTCGATCTATCACCACTTTGAGTCGAAAGAAGATCTCTTCATCGAGGTATTCAGCAGGGGTATCGAAGTGATGGTCGATGCCTTCGGAGATGTCGATATGGCGATGAACGGCTGTGATTCCGAGTCAGATCGACTCGAGGCCCACGTCCGGGCGCACCTTGGTGCCCTCTTTGAACATGGCTCGTTCACGGCGGCCCACGTCACTGCCTTCTTCACTGCACCAGAAGAACTCCGTTCCGCGATCGTGCCCCTTCGAGACGACTACGAGCACAGATGGAATGCATTGCTTGCAGATGTGCTCCCCGAACTTGATTCAGCGCGGCTCCCCATCGCCCGTCTCTTCCTTTTTGGAGCGATGAACACAGCGATCGAGTGGTTCGATCTGAGCGGCGATCTCAGTCTCGATGGCCTTGCCAATCTCATCACCGTCCAATTCCTCGAGGGCGTTCACGCCCTCAACCTGCAACGGAGCACACGATGACGTTCCAGACCATTCCAACCCGAATCGATTCGTCAAGCGAACTCTTTGCGACGAACACCACGGCGTATCGAGAGTTGGTAGCGACCTTGCGTGAGCGCCAACAGATTGCGATCGACGGTGGTCACGGGCGAGAAAAGTCGATTGACCGTCACCGTGCTCGGGGAAAGGTCATGGCTCGCGATCGCATCGATCTCGTCACCGACGACAACACGCCATTTCTCGAGTTCTCGACTCTCGCAGCTTGGGGGCAATACAACCACGAGGCTCCAGGAGCCGGCATCGTTACCGGCATCGGTGTCGTTCATGGCGTGCCGTGGGTATTTATCGCAAATGATGCAACGATCAAGGGCGGCTCACTCTTACCGGTGTCGATTAAGAAGCACGTTCGAGCTCAAGATATTGCCGCTGAAAATGGCCTCGGAGTGATCTACCTCGTCGACTCCGGTGGAGCATTCCTTCCGTTACAAGACGAGATCTTTCCCGATCGTGACCATTTCGGCGGCAGCTTTCACCGACAGGCCCGAATGTCAGCCCGCGGTCTTCCACAGCTCTCCGTCGTGCTCGGTGGCTGTACTGCAGGCGGAGCGTATGTGCCAGCCCTCAGCGATGAAGTCATCATGGTCGAAGGCATTGGCCGTATCTTCTTGGGCGGCCCACCAATCGTGAAAGCCGCTCTTGGTGAAATCATCGATCCTGATGACCTTGGCGGTGCAGTGAAACACACTCGTGTCTCAGGGGTGAGTGACAACATCGTGTCAACGGAGCATGAGGCCTACGCCCGGCTCCGTGAAATTTGTGCAACAACCAACCGTCGGCGAGTCGACCATGACGGCGGATGGCTTGAGCGAACCGAAGTTGAACCGCCGGCCTACCCGGCTGATGACATTTACGGCATCATCAATGACGACAGTCGTATCCCCTTCGATGCAACCGAGATCATCGCTCGTCTTGTCGACGGATCACGTTTTGCAACGTTCAAACCCGAATGGGGAACAACGATTATCACCGGGTTTGCCCGCATTCACGGGTACCTCGTTGGAGTCATCGCAAACAACGGCATCATCTTTTCTGAGGCTGCCCTCAAGGCAACACATTTCATCGAACTCTGTGAGCAGCGCCGTATTCCTCTGCTCTTTTTGCAAAACACCACCGGATACATGGTCGGTGACGACGCAGAAGCAAGCGGCATTGCGAAGCACGGCGCAAAGATGGTGGCAGCTGTCGCTAATGCGACGGTTCCAAAATACACAGTGCTCATCGGTGGAAGTTACGGGGCCGGCAACTATGGCATGTGTGGCCGTGGTTTCGACCCGAGGTTTCTCTTCGCTTGGCCGAACTCTCGCATCGCCACCATGGCCGCCGATACGGCCGAAACAGTGCTCGTCGATATTCGCCGCTCTGGGCTGAAAGCTGATGAGACCTCCGAAGAACAGATCGCCGAAATTGCTCGCACCATCCGAGAACAGTACGAGACGCAAAGCGACCCGTATCACGCAACGAGCCGCTTGTGGGATGACGGGCTGATCGATCCGGTGCACACGAGAGACATCCTCGGTCTCTGTCTCTCTCTCGCCGCACGACAAGACGAACCGGCCGCAGGCCCAGGCATCGTGTACAGGATGTGAGGAAAGGACCATGAAGATCCTCATTGCAAACCGCGGAGAAATCGCGCTCCGCATCGCCCGCACCGCACAGCGGCTCGGGCATGGAGTTGTCGGTGTGACCACCGATGTCGACAGTGCCTCCCAACACGCCTTCAGCCTCAATGCCATCACCGTGCCGTCGTATCTCGATGGGGCAGCGATCATTTCGGCTGCCCGTGAATCTGAATGTGACGCCATCCACCCTGGATACGGATTTCTCTCCGAGAACGCATCATTCGCAAAAGACGTTGTTGAGGCAGACCTCATCTGGATCGGCCCGAACGCAGATGTCATTAATTCGATGGGCTCCAAGATCAATGCGCGAGCGATTGCAGAATCTGCGGGAGTCCCGCTCATTCCCGGCTATTCAGACTCACAGGCCGAAGATGACCTTCGTGGTGCTGCCGACAACATCGGCTACCCCGTGCTCATCAAAGCCTCTGCTGGTGGTGGAGGGCGTGGAATCCGAATCGTTGAATCGCCTGACCAGTTTGCGACCGCTCTCGACGAAGCGCGAACCGAAGCAGAGCGGGCGTTCGGCGACGGCAGTGTCATCGTCGAACGGTACGTGCAGCAGCCAAGGCATGTGGAGGTGCAACTTATCGGTGACCGTCACGGTCGAGTTGAGCACCTCGGCACCAGAGAATGCTCGGTGCAACGCCGCTATCAGAAACTGTTTGAGGAGGCACCGGCCGCCAACCTTTCGGATACCACGCGCAATGGTCTTCACGATGCTGCCGTTCGACTCGGTACAACCGTCGGTTACGACTCGGCCGGAACCGTTGAGTTCGTTGTTGATGGCATGACCGGAGAGTTTTTCTTTCTTGAAATGAACACCCGACTTCAAGTCGAGCATCCGGTAACCGAAGCGATCACTGGCCTTGACCTCGTCGAACTCATGATCTCCGTTGCGAGCGATGAACCACTGCCCGACGACCTTGACGATGTGACATTTACCGGTCATGCCTGCGAGGCTCGTATCGCGGCAGAGGATGCAAGCCAAGGGTTTATGCCATCTATCGGCCTCATCGACATTCTCGAAGTGCCGTCGAACGTGCGTTGGGATTCAGGGGTCGTGGCAGGAAGCACCATCACCCCGCATTTCGACTCGATGATCGCAAAGCTCATCGTGTCGAGCCATGACCGGCCATCTGCTCTTGCCGCAATGCGTTCGGCGCTCGACGAACTGCTCATTGCGGGGGTAACGACTACTGCGGGATTTCACCGATGGCTCCTCGATCGTGAAGAACTCATCGATGCCTCAGTCACTACAAGACTGCTCGACGCGATCGAGATGCCACAGCCACCCGCCCTCGAGACTGAACTCGCAGCGGCGCTATGGCGTGAACACCGCCAACGTGAATCAACGAGCGTGTGGACCGACATCGGTTCGTTACCGATGACTCCGCACCGTCATCAACGCTCGATCGGGCTTCAATCAGCCGACGGTGAAATCCATGAGATCACCGTCAGCAGCAACGCAAAGGGAAGTGAGGGAGTGCGAAGCCTGGTCGATGGCCCACGCCAGCGTGTTGCGATCAATGTCGCTGGCTACACCCAAGCATTGACTGTCGTGCCGCGTACCGAACGTTGGGCGGCAGATCCATCTGGGCGTTCGTCGGTCGGTGACGCACTCGTTTCACCATTCCCAGCAGTTATCGCAGAAGTGCGTGTGAGTTCTGGCGACGAACTCAAAGGAGGCGACGTTGCGATCGTCATCGAGGCGATGAAGATGCTGCACTCAGTGACCGCAAGCGGTGCAGCAACTGTCAGCGAAGTGCTTGTCGCTGTCGGTGATCAAGTTACCGGCGGTCAAGAACTCATCAAATTGACCAGTGAGACCGAATGAAAAACATCGAAGAAAGGACAGCGCAATGACCCACAGAAACATCTACATGACCGACGAACTCCAGGCGATCTATGACCAGACCGTTGAGTTCGTGCAACGTGAGGTCACGCCACATGGTGAGCAATGGGAACTTGACGGAAAGATTCCTCGCGACGTCCACAAGAAAATGGGTGAACTCGGCATGTTCGGTCTCCGCGTTCCTGTCGAAAATGGTGGGTTCGGACTAGGAATGTTGGCCTCAGCAACGTTTTCTGAGGCACTTGGTGCATCGACCTTCGGTGGCTTTGACGTGAGCGTTCTCGTGCACACCGATATGGCGGGGCCACACCTCATCAATTCAGGAACGAAAGAGCAACTCGATCAGTGGTTGCCCGGCGTGTTGTCAGGAGACACGATCCTTTCGATCGGTGTGTCTGAACCGGACGCCGGCAGCGACGTGGCCGGCATGCGCACCACGGCGGTGCGTGATGGTGATGGATGGCGAATCAATGGAACCAAGACCTACATCACAAACGCGGTGTACGGAAACATGACCATCGTTGCGGCTCGCACCAGCACCGAGAACCGCTACGGCATCACTATGTTCCTCGTCCCAGCGGGCACGGAAGGCTTCTCGGTTGCGAAGAAACTCGACAAACACGGATGGCGTTGCTCTGACACCGCCGAACTCGTGTTTGACAACGTGTGGGTTGCTGACGATCAAGTCCTCGGCACTGTTGATCGCGGCTTCTACGAGACGATGCGTAACTTCCAAAACGAGCGCATGGTGCTCGTTGGAATGGGCGTCGGAGCAGCCCAGGTTGCACTCGATCAGACACTTGAACATGTGCAGCACCGACCAGCATTCGGCGGTCACCTCTGGGACCTTGGAGCTATTCGCCAGCGGCTTGCGATGCGTCAAGCAGAACTAGACGCGGTTCGAGCTTCGATGTACCACGCGGCGTGGATTGGAGACGTCGGCGAAGACAATGTCAAAGAGATGTCAGGGGTCAAGGCCTACGGAGCTGAGGTCATCAACAACATCATGTACGACTGCGTGCAATTCCACGGCGGCATGGGTTACATGCGAGAAACCCCGGTTGAGCGAATGAGCCGAGACGCCCGCATTTTGCCAATTGGTGGTGGCGCGACTGAGGTCATGCTCGAAGAGGTTGCGAAACGATCGGTGATTGCGTGAACGAAATCGGTCGACTTCGGTCACTGTTGTTCGCGCCCGCAGTCCGGCCCGACTTCATCGCGAAGTTGCCCGAACGTGGAGCCGATGCAGTGGTCGTCGACTGCGAAGATGCAACGCCGGCTGGCGCAAAAGACCTTGCGCGCCAACATGTTCGTGATCACGTTCCGGCTCTTGCCGAAAAATGCAAGGTGACGGTCCGAGTGAATGCGGTTGCGAGCGAATGGTTCGCTGATGACATCAACGATGGTGTTGTGCCGGAAGTCGCGGCAATCGTCGTACCAAAAATTGACAGTGTTGACGCTCTGAACACGGTCAGCGCTGCTCTCGAAGGAAATGGCCTTGGCCACATCGGGGTCATCGCCGGAATCGAAACCGGTCTTGGGGTTGCTGATGCACGACTCCTCCTCGCTCACGAGCGTGTCGTCGCTGCGTATTTTGGCGCTGAAGATTTCATCGCCGATATGGGTGGCATCCGCACAGCCTCTAATGAAGAAGTGTTGTATGCGAGAAGTGCGGTCGCCCTTGCTGCTCGACTCGGCGGCGTACCGCTTCTCGATCAAGTGGTGACCGACTTTCGAGATGATGATCGGTTCATCGCTGAATGCGCGCAGGCCCGAGCGATCGGTTATTCGGGCAAGCTGTGTATCCATCCCGGTCAGGTCGCTCTCGCAAACGCTGCATTCATCCCCTCTGCCGACGAGGTCGACCGTGCTCGGCGTCTCCTGGAGGTCTACGAGAACGCAACCTCCGAGGGACTTGCGGCAATCGATTTCGAAGGGCAGATGGTCGATGAACCACTGGCAGTCCAAGCACGTCGCATCATTGCAACAGCTGACGAATAGGAGAATGAACGATGGCTGAGATCATCCCCAAAGGAATGTGGTTCGAAGAACTCCCCCCCGGGCTCGTGGTGCAACACGCACTTCGACGCACGGTGACCGAAGCAGACAACGTGCAGTTCACGGTCGCAACGATGAATCCTGCTCCGCTCCACCTCGACTTTGCCTATGCGGAGACGACTCAATTTGGCCGTCCGCTTGTGAATTCAATGTTCACGATCGCCCTCATCGTTGGGTTGTCGGTACACGAACTCACCCATGGCACAACGGTGGCAAATCTTGGGTTCGAAAAAGTGAACTTCCCGGCACCGGTCTTTCACGGTGACACCATTCGAGTCGAATCTGAAGTGCTTGAGGCGCGACCCTCGAAGTCATTAGATGACCGTGGCATCGTCACCTTTGAGCACCGTGGTTTCAATCAAGAAGACGTACTCGTGTGTACTGCCGTACGACAGGCGATGATGCATCGTCGTCCTGCGTGAGGCGTAGCTCAGTCTGAAGTCTTCACGGATGCGAGGCTTGCATGAGTGCCATCGGGCAGTGCCGGCAATCGAAGCGTCAACATCCAGGTGAGCACCACAAATACTGCGCACCCAACCAGAGCAACGGTGAGGCCGCCTGCCAAAAAGAGCAGCCCTGAGAGCAGGGTTCCAACCAATCTGCCTGCAGCATTTGCCGAATAGTAGAAGCCAACGTCGAGAGCGACGCCGTCATCGTTTGAGTAGGCAAGCACAAGAAACGAGTGCAGTGCGGAGTTCATTGCGAAGACGATTCCGAACACGATGAGACCGATGACCACCACCCACGTCCGCGCAACATCAATTGCGACGAGCACGGCAAGAGCGGTAGCGGTGACACCGAGAATGAACCCCCATTGACGGGTTGCGAGCACTTCATCGGTGGAGTTGCCGTTTCGCGTCAGTAACCGGGGGGCTGACGACTGAACGACGCCATAGCCGATCACCCACAAGGCGAGAAACGCACCGACCGCTTCATGCGCCCAGTCGAGCTGGTTGGCGAGAAATACGGGAAGAGCAACGACGAACCAGATATCGCGCGAGCCGAAGAGGAAGAATCTTGCTGCCGAGAGTCGATTGATCTCTGACGACTTCGACAATATCGACCGAAGCGGTGCCTTCTTTTTGGCCTTCCCGATGTCGGCATTCAAAAAGAGTAGAAGCGCAACGACGGTGATCGCCAGCGCACCCACCATTAACCACAGGGTGGCCACGAAGCCGATCCACGACAGCAATCCTGCGCCGATGAAGAAGCCGACACCTTTCAGCGCGTTTTTTGACCCGGTGAGAATTGCAACGAGTCTGAAGAGCCCGCCATCACCGGCAACTGCTTTTACCGCACTCTTTGACGACATTTTCGTGAGATCTTTCGCTACACCAGACAGTGCCTGCAACGCCATGACGAACGTGACGGCGAACCAGACAGGCCAATCGTCAGAGAGGAAACTCAAGGCGGCAAGAGAGACGATCTGGGTGACAAGACCTGCAATGAGGGTGATGTTGAGACCCCGTCGAGAACCGACCCACCCACCAAGCAGATTGGTGAGAATGCCCATGAATTCGTAGGCGAGGAATAAGAACGCAATTTGAACCGCTGAATATCCAAGATCATTGAAATGCAACAGCACCAACATTCGAAGAGCGCCATCGGTCAAGGTAAATACCCAGTAGCCCGCAGTGACGAGAATGTAATTGCGAAGGTTCATGTATGGTTTGCTGCCCGCTGGACAAGCTCAACGAGTCGATGTGCATAGCCGAATTCGTTGTCGTACCAGACGAGTACCTTCACGAACCGGCCATCGACCACCATCGTTGACTCGGCATCGACAATTCCCGACCGCGGGTCGTTGACATAGTCGGCGGAGACCAGTGGTTTTGTCTCGAACCCGAGCACACCAGCGAGTGGACCTTCGGCCGCCGTCCGAAGAATGTCATTGACCTCATCGATTGACGTTTTGCGCTCCATCGATACCGAAAGGTCGGTGAGTGACGCGTTGAGCATCGGTACTCGCACCGCAACTCCGTCGAGGCGGCCAGCGAGTTCAGGCACGATCACCGTGACCGCCGTCGCTGAGCCGGTGGTCGTCGGAATGAGACTGTTGAGTGCAGAGCGTGCACGACGTAAATCTTTGTGAGGGGCATCAACGATGACTTGGGTGTTGGTGACGTCGTGGATCGTGGTGAGCGTTCCGCGTTCGATGCCGATTGCTTCATGCAGAGTCTTGACCACTGGTGCAATCGAGTTGGTGGTGCAGCTCGCTGCTGTTGCGATGGGGTAGGTCGTCGGCGAGTACAGATCGTCGTTACAGCCAATGACGACGTTGAGCACAGCATCATCTTTGACCGGCGCAGCAACAATGACCGAAGCTGCTCCGTTATCGAGATGAGGCTGAAGCGTGTCAACGGTTTTGAATTTGCCGGAGGCCTCGATGACAATGTCGACACCGGCTGCAGACCAATCGATTTCTGCTGGTTTTGAGGCACGAGAAAATGTGACGTCAGTTCCATCGATTGACATTGCCTCGCCGTTGGTGCTGACCACTCCCGGGTATCTGCCGTGCACGGTGTCAAACTCAAAGAGATGGGCTGCTGTTGTTAAATCTGCGTTCAGATCGTTGACGTGAGCGAGTTCTAACGACCGGTGATTGTGAAGCGCCCGAGCGGCGAGCCTTCCAATGCGTCCGAATCCATTAATGCCGACTCGAGTCATAGGGTCATGAAATCATGGCGCCGAGTTGAACTCAACTCGTTGCGGGTGAACTGCAGGTGAATTTCTGGGGAGTTCATACCTTGTAGACGAGTGTTCCGGTTGCGCATACCTTGCCCGACTGGGCTCCTGTGACCTCGGCGGAACAGAAAATGATGGAGCGCCCCTGTCGGGTAATCCACCCTTCGCACACAGCGTCCTCATCGCTGATTGCGCCCATGTAATTGATGTTCATTGAAATCGTCACCATGCGGGTGGGTTCAACTCCGACTCCTCCGAGCGCAGGAACAACTGCTGTGTCGATGAGACTAGCGATTGCGCCGCCGTGAATGAGTCCAGCTGGTTGCATGATATTCGGTGATATCGGCATTCGGAGACGCGCATAACCAGCTCTGATGTCTTCAACGATAAAGCCCATGTGAAGCGCCATGTTGGTGTCTTGATCCCAACTCGGGAAACGAGACCATGTTTGAAGAAGTTCATCCGAAATTGGGGGGAAATCATCAGCGCGCATGTGATGAAACTAGGCGACACGATGACGTTGAGCGGTATCCGGAACCGGCTGTCACTAGTGCGAACCGGGCCCGCCCAGCAACCAGAATGAGAGCGATGGGAGCGAGATCGGTCAAACTCTTTTCGTGAACTCTCCGTTTGACACAGTGGCATTTTTGCGTGGCCCAGCGATGCCAAACCGTTTCATGCTCGCCCCGTTGACGAATCAACAAAGCCACGATGACGGGACGCTGAGCGCAGACGAACATAAGTGGCTGACGATGAGAGCCCACGGTGGATTCGGGATGACCATGACCGCAGCGGCACACGTGCAAGAGATTGGTCGAGCGTTTCCGGGACAGCTGGGGATTTGCCGAGATGATCACATTCCAGCGCTCGCAGCCATGGCAGACGAGATTCGGTCAACCGAGAGCCTTGCAATTGTTCAGCTCCACCATGGTGGTAATCGCGTACCAAAAGCGCTCAACAAGATGACTCCGGTATGCCCCTCCGACGACCCAGAAACCGGGGCTCGTGGTCTCACGACAGAAGAGGTTGAGCAACTCCGAGATGATTTCATTGCTGCTGCGGTGAGGGCAGAAAATGCTGGCTATGACGGTGTTCAACTGCACGGAGCGCACGGCTACGTCATCTGCCAATTTCTATCATCAGAGATCAACCATCGCACCGATCACTATGGCGGTTCGTTAGGGAACCGATCGCGATTGTTGTTCGAGATCATCGCCGGCATCCGTGAGCAGTGCAGGGTTGATTTTCATCTCTCCGTTCGACTCTCCCCTGAGCGGTTCGGAATGGTGATGAACGAAATCATTGAGGTGTACTCACAGCTCGTCGACTCTGATGATGTCGATTTCATCGATATGTCGCTATGGAATTCGTTTAAAGAACCCAATGAAGACGAGCACAAAGGCCGTTCACTGATGGAAATCTTTGCCGAGTTGCCGAGAGGCGATGTTCGCCTTGGCGTTGCCGGAAAAATCCACGAACCTGCAGATGTGCAACGGGTGATTGATACCGGGGTTGATATTGCGATCCTTGGTCGAGTCGCGATTCTTCACCACGACTACCCGAATTTGCTAAGGAGTGACGTTGGCTTTGCCCCCCGCCACGTGCCAGTCAGTGAAGCCACTCTTGCCGAGGAGGGTCTGTCCGACACCTTCATCGCCTATATGAGCACCTGGAAAGGCTTCGTTAGCAACTGACCGTGCACGCCGTTACGAACCCAAGCGCAACACTCCAGCAAGTGTTACCTCGGCACCTGCGACCGCGTGTTCGTAGGTAATCGCCTCCGCCTCATTGTGAGAGAGGCCATCAGCGCAGGGAATAAACACCATTCCGGTTGGAGCAACGTTCGAGATGTAGCACGCGTCATGTCCGGCACCGGAGGTGATGTCGACCGGTGCCTTTCCTTGCTCTGTTGCGGCAAACCGCAACGCATTAACGATTTCGGTATCAAACTCGATCGGTGCCGAATACCAGATCTGCTCAACCTGTGGTTGCGGGTGAAGGGTCGAGACAAAGTGGTGCAGTTCGGCATCCATTTCGGCGAGGATGTCGGCGTCGGGATGACGAAGATCAACGGTCATGCGTACCGTGCCAACGATCGTGTTTCGAGAGCCGGGCTCCACTTCGACAACCCCCACCGTTGACCTTCCGGCGGGTGCCCGGCGACGAGCAATGTTGTCAACTTCGGTAATGAGGCGAGCAGCGGAGACCATTGCGTCGCTGCGTCGCTCCATCGGGGTGGTCCCTGCATGGGCCTCTTGCCCGGTGATCGTTACGTCGTACCACCGCACTCCTTGCACTCCGGTCACGATGCCGATTGCGTGGTCACCTTCTTCGAGAATGGGGCCCTGTTCGATATGAGGTTCGAGGTAGTAGCCAATCGGCCGTTCTCCAGGCATTTCCGGCCCGGAGTATCCAATGCGGAGAAGTTCTTCACCGAGGACATCACCTTGCATTGATGTTGAGCCGAGCCCAGCTTCAAGTGGGATGTCGCCTGAAAAGACACCAGACCCCAACATCGCAGGCGGGAACCTTGCCCCTTCTTCATTGGTCCACGACACGACCTCAACCGGAGCCGCAAGTCTGACCCCGTCGGCGTGTAGTGCTCGTAAGACTTCGAGACCGACCATGACCCCGTACGCGCCGTCGTATTTGCCTCCGGTTGGTTGCGAATCGAGATGACTGCCGATGACGACCGGTGCACGAGATTGGTCTGTCCCCTCGTAACGAGCGAAAAGGTTGCCAACTCTGTCGATGTGCACACTGCAGCCAAGTGCGGTCACCCATTCAATGAATTGGTCTCTCCCCGCCTTGTCGACATCGGTGAGCGCAACTCTGGCAACGCCGCCAGCGTCGGTAGCTCCGATCTCGGCGAGAGTGTGCATAGTTGCCCAGAGCCGATCGCCATCAATAGCGACACTTGCCTGGCTCGTTGACAGCGAAGATGACGACACTCTTTAATCGTAAATGAGTCCTCCGACGCTAAACGAGGGCTGCGGCATGGGGCACAATAGAGGTGTCGCAGTGGGGGCTGCGGCCCGGCGATGAGCCGTGCAAACAGCAAGGGGTAACTCATGCATGTGGGAATGTCTGTCATCTTTCAGAATCCAGGGGAACAGATCCCTGATAAGGATGCCTATGCGCGCGATCTGCATCTCGCAATGCAAGCCGAACCGCTCGGGTTTCAATCGATTTGGAGTGTCGAACACCACTTCACCGACTACACGATGTGCCCTGATGTTTTTCAGTTCCTTACCTACATGGCGGCAAAAACTGAGCACATTCAACTTGGGTCAATGGTGTGTGTGCTTCCGTGGCACGACCCGGTTCGCGTCGCCGAGCAGATTTCGATGCTTGACAACCTTTCAGACGGCCGTGTGATTTTGGGGATGGGTCGCGGAACCGGGCGAGTCGAGTTTGACGGCTTCGGTGTCGATATGGGGACGGCCCGACTTCGGTTCAAAGAGTCAGCAGAAATCGTGTTGAACGCCCTCGAACAAGGCTGGATCGAATACTCGGGCGAACTCCTCCATCAGCAGCGCCGAGATATCCGTCCCCGTCCAATCTCGACGTTCAAAGGTCGGACGTATGCGGCCGCAGTATCGCCTGACTCGGCGCGCATCATGGCGGAAATGGGTGTTGGCATTCTCGTCGTTCCGCAAAAACCGTGGAAGGCCGTACGGCAAGAATTGCAGGATTATCGAACCATTTACCGAGATGCGAATGGCACTGAGCCACCACCGCCCTATGTCGCTGGATGGACATTTGTTGACGAGAGCGCAGATCGCGCTGAAGAGATGGCACGCAAGTATGTTGGCGGCTACTGGGACTCGGTGGTCAAGCACTACGAGTTCAATGAACCGCACCTCAAAGAGATACCTGGCTATGAGCACCATGGCCTGATGTACGACCGTCTTGTGGCGCCCGGAGGGTATCAGCAGATGGAGGATTTCTTCATCGACCTCCAACTATGGGGAACACCCGAGCAAGTGACAGAAAAGATCATCAACCTTCAAGACGAGATGTACATGGACGGCTACATGGGCGTGTTTTCCTACGCCGGAATGCCGCTTGAAGAAGCGGAGCGGTCAATGCACCTTTTCGCCTCAAAGGTGATGCCAGAACTGCAGGCTCTTCCCGCAGTGCACGATCGGCTCGGGGTGCCGGCGTAAGGACAGCAGATGCCACGTCTCCGACAAGTACCTCGCGCTGAAGCAGACCAGCAAAGGGTATTACCGCTCTACAACTTCCTCTTTGGCGACCGTGACCCTGTCGACGAACCTGGCACATCGACTGGCACAACCGGTGACTGGTGGACCGTCTTTGCGCTCTCACCCGACATCTTCGATCATTCGGTGAAGGGCTTTGGCCTGTACCGCAGCCCCGAACGTCGACTCGATGCCCAACTGCGCGAACTTGGGCAAACCCGAGCCGGCTGGTTGACGGGCAGCCAGTTCGTCTACTCCCAACATTGCAAGAGTTGCCGCGGGCTTGGCATGACCGAAGAGAAGATCACCGCAATTCACGCATGGGAGGTCGCTGACTGCTTCGATGCGAAAGAGCGAGCTTTGCTCGCCTACACCGATTATCTCGTCGACCAGCATGGTCGAGTTCCTGACGCGGTGTTCGACGCGATGAAAGAGCATTTCAGTGATGAAGAAATTCTCGAATTCACCTACATCACTTCGCTGTATTTCATGCATGCAGTCATGACGAGAGCACTGCGTCTCGAGTTTGACGATCGCGATGAAGTCATCGTCGAAGTGTCAGCGCCAAAAGACTTTGACGCCGAGCAATTTGCCGGCCGGCATCGTGGAGACGATTGAGATGAACGAGAAATTTGACATAAGGGGTGTCAACCACATTGCGATGGTGTGTGCTGATATGTCCCGCACCGTACAGTTTTATCGAGACGTGTTGGGGATGCAACTGGTGAAGACCCTCGACATTCCTGGCGGCGGCCAGCATTTCTTCTTTGACATCGGAAACGATGACTGCCTCGCATTTTTCTGGTTTCCCGGAGCGCCCGAACCACAACCAGGAGTCGCAAGTGCTGGCGGAATGCCCGGACGGGGCAACCTTGCTTCAGCCCACGGTTCGATGAATCACCTCGCGTTTGATGTTCCACTCGACAAATTTGAGGAATATCGCCAACGCCTGATCGACGAGGGTGTTGACGTGTCGGACGTCTTGGATCATGACGACAGCGAACTGACCGTCGCCGCAAGTTTCCATCCCGGAGTGTTTGTGCGGTCGTTCTACTTTTTCGACCCAGATGGCATTCTTCTCGAATTTGCTTCATGGACTCGCGAGATGGGCACCGAAGCAGACGTGGCGATCAACCCGGTCACCGTCGACGGAACGAAAGTTTCAGTCTGACCCCCCGATTTCTCCCAAGGCAGAACCCGGAACACCAAACTGACAGAATCGAGCCATGAAGGTCGATCAGCTTTTTGTAAACGGCGACATCCACACCTTTGACCCTGGCCAACCACGAGCATCAACGGTAGCCGTGATTGCCGGGCGAATTGTTGCCGTTGGCGATGACGACCTTGCAGAGCAATTCTCTGCCGATGCCCGAATTGACCTCGGTCGTCGCAGCGTGGTCCCCGGCTTCAATGATGCTCACAACCACATGGTGTTTTTCGGCATGAGTTTGGCCGATGTTGATTGCTCGTCTCCGCCGATGCGCTCAGTTGAAGACATTTGTGAAGCGATCCGACAGCGGGCAGCGGAAACACCTGCGGGTGGCTGGGTGACCGGAGCAGGTTACGACCAGAACAAACTTGCCGAAGGTCGACACCCCCATGCCCGTGAACTCGATGCTGCGGCCCCAGATCACAACGTATGGCTAAAGCACACCTCTGGCCACATGTGCACGGTGAATACAGCAGTGCTCGACATGATTCGTGAGACCCCAGTGCCAGATGGTGGCGAACTCGGACGTGACGCCGATGGTGCGCTCGATGGTTTGGTTATGGAGCAGGCTCAGTCGATGGTGCGTGACCTCGTGTACCCATTGACCGTCGATCGCATTGTGGACGCAATCGACCAGGCGTCAAAGCGCTACCTCGCCGAGGGCGTGACGTCGGCGACGGAAGCCGGTGTCGGTGCGGGTCTAGTGTCACACAGCCCCATCGAGTTGATGGCGTGGATGGAGGCTCGGAAGCGAGGGGTGTTGGGAATACGCGCGAATCTGCTCGTTGCGGTTGAAGCCCTGCATCACATTTCTCATGCGGAAGGCGAAGACAGCGTGTTTACACTTGACGGCGGAATTCACTCCGGCCTTGGCGATGAGTGGCTTCGCATCGGCGGCACGAAAATTTTCTCGGACGGATCTCTGATTGGTCGAACCGCAGCCATGTTTGATCCTTTCGAAGGTGGAGGCGTTGGTGAATGCAGTTGCGGGTTTTTCCAGACTGAACCTGAGGTACTTCGCCGGCTCATCATCGATGCCCACAAATCGGGCTGGCAGGTGTGCACTCACGCAATTGGTGACCGCGCCGTCGCGACAGTGCTCGATGCGTACGAAGAGGCACAGAAGCTCTACCCACGGCACGACACGCGACATCGGATCGAGCATTGTGGCGTCTTGCAGGAACGCCTCCTCGACAAGGTCAAAGTACTCGGGGTGATTCCGGTGCCGCAAGGCAGATTCATCTCAGAGATTGGCGACGGAATGAAAGGCGCGCTCGGTGTGCATCGCACCCCAGATGCGTACCGGCAACGGTCATTTCTCGATCGAGGAATCCCTCTTCCGGGGTCAAGTGATCGACCAGTGGTCAATGGAGCGCCTCTTCTCGGTATTCACGACATGGTTAACCAGCGGACGGCTTCAGGAGAACCGTTTGTTCCTGAAGAGGCGATTTCAGCCTCTGAAGCGATCGCTGCGTACACCGGAGGGTCGGCGTACGCAGCCTTTGAAGAGAGAGTGAAAGGCACGATCTCTCCAGGGAAGCTTGCAGATTTTGTTGTTCTTGGTGAAGACCCACTGACGATCGATAAAGACGGCATCGGCCAGATTTCAGTCGACGCCACGATCGTTGGGGGCAATGTTGCTCATGACCTTCTTGGAATCGCGAACTAGGAGAACAGATGACTTACGACTATCCACATCTTACCGTCACTGTTCGTGATGGAGTTGCGACGGTGTTGATCGATAATCCGCCAATCAACCTGATGACGTCTGGTCTGTTCAGGTCGCTCGCAAAAGTGTCTGTCGATCTTTCGAAAGATGACGAGGTTCGGGTCGTTGTGTTGCGGAGCGCGAACCCCGAGTTCTTTATTGCTCACTTTGATGTGACAGCAATTCTTGAGTTCCCCACAAATGGTGAGGCCGTTGAAGAGCCCGAGCTCGGTGGTTTTGACCGCATGTGCGAGGCATATCGAACGATGGACAAGGTCACGATCGTAGAACTTCGTGGCAGGGTCGGCGGCGGCGGTGCGGAACTTTCTTCAGCCTGTGATATGAGATTCGGCGATCTCGAGACATTCCAGTGGAACCAAATGGAGGTTCCACTCGGCATCCTTCCGGGCGGTGGCGGCACCCAACGCATTCCCCGTCTCATCGGTATTGGTCGAGCTATGGAAGTAGTGCTCGGGGCTGATGACGTTGACGCTGAAACTGCAGAGCGTTGGGGGTTTTTGAATCGAGCGATGAGCGGCGATTCGCTGTCGGCCCATGTCGATGCACTGGCAACACGCATTGCTTCATTTCCACCGGCGGCGGTTCGAGAGGCAAAGCGGGCCGTGAACGCAAGCGTCGAACGGAGCCTTGACGAAGGCTTGAAATATGAGTCGTATTTGTTTCAGGTGCTGTTGCGTGATGTTGATGCCCAGCCGTCAATGCGTCAGTATCTTGAGGCCGGCGGGCAAACCCGTGACGTCGAGCTGCGCATTGGGAGCGTGATGGGCGAACTTTTCGACACGTAGGCGACGGGCGTAAGTTCACCGTCATCACATTCCTCAGACGATTAGGTTGACGAATACGAAGTACAAAGCCGTTACCACAACCTGTATCGCAGCAATGGTGGCGGGAGTTCATCAAGATGGGCGTCGAAGAGGGATTTCGTACCACTCGTTCTGCTCGGTCTAATTGCAGCCGTCAGAACTCTTCTGACAGCGCAAGATCATCTGCGTTGTGAGTGATGAATATCAGATTACTCGACGCACGTTACGTCTAGCCCGGCGAGTGTGACAGTGGTGTTGCGTGTTTGTAGCCCCAACGTTGTGGCTGCAGCAAGCACGGCCTCGATGTTCCCGCACCGCACATCGATGCCGCTCAGTCGCTCTCCTCGACCATCATTTTCTTGAACGAACCTTATTCGAGCATTATCAAACTCAAGAATGGGCTGGTTGTGGTCGTCAAGGTCGAACGGAGTCTGAGAGATTTCGGCCCATCGAGTTGCAAGGGTCGAAGGATCAGGTGAAGAGATCGTGGCAGCAGTAATTGCGCTCACTCGATCAGTGCGCACAAATGGCCGCCAGTTCTTTCCCGCCGGCCACCATGGTCCATCGACCTCTCCGCCACCCTTCATTGTCATCTGATCCATTTCAAGGAATGACCCTCCGGTATCGGCCGGATGGAGTTGCATACCGACATGTCCTTCATCGGGGTAATTGAGCTCAAACGCAACCCGGATTCCCAGTTCATCAACCGTGTTGCGTCGAGCCGCAACGTCATCGACTTCACAGATCACCATGTAACCGGTATCCCCACCATGTCGGGAGATATAGCGACCGGCTGCGGTTGTCTCGAGGTCGGACGACATCGGGGTGACACATTCAAGGAACTGAGTCCCGATCGGCCATAACGTATTTTTCAGTCCAAACTGGGCAACACCGGGGTCGGTAAAACAGGCCTCAAGGCCAAGAACCCCCGCAAGGTCTCGTGAAACCTCGTTGAGATCAGTACATGCAACACATATCTGTCGGAGTCGAATCCACATGCCGTGAGACTATGCCGACTGAAAGCACCTGCAGGCATCGCAAGGAACTACCTTTGACCACAGGTCATGAACTTCTTCTCACCTTCGCAGCATCAAGTCGTCGTGTCGTCGATCGATGGTGATCTCCCCTTCGTTGCGACACCGTCTCTTAGCGACGAGAGTTTCCGCAGACGTTCGACGTTTCACGTGGCCTCGATTTTGCTGGGTGAAAGCCAGGGCTGAGTGGTATGGCAACGATTGCCGTCATCATGGCCATGCGAGCAGAAGCGGGGCCGCTCATTGATGAGTTAGGGGCTGCTCGTTATGGACTGACTCCTTCATTGCCGACGCAAGTGTTTGTTGCGGAGCGCTCGGGCGACACCATTGTCATTGGGGTGAATGGTGTTGATCCGGAACATCAGGTAGACCTCGTCGGCACCGAGCCAGCGGTGCTTACAACGATGCAAATCATCGAGCACTGGCAACCTGATGTGGTGATTTCCGCCGGTACAGCGGGTGGATGGAGCCGGTCGGCAGCACAGATTGGTGATGTGTTTGTCGCATGGCCACACGTTGTCCGTCACGACCGGCGTATCGGAATTGAAGGCTTCCGCGATTACGGGATTGGTCGACACCTGGTATGGGCAGATAGCGAAGAACTTGCCCAACATCTCGATGCAAGTAAAGGCGTTGTGACAACTAGCAACTCACTTGACGAGAGTGACACCGACCGAGAATGGATCTTGGCTCTCGATGGAGAGGTCAAGGAGATGGAAGCTGCGGCTGTGGCGTGGGTCTGCAGTCTCAGCGGCACACCGTTCATCGGAATAAAGACGATTACTGATCTTGTCGACCACCCAACTCCGACAGCCGAGCAGTTTTTAGCGAACCTAACGACTGCGTCAACACGGCTCTCCGAAGTCTTGCCGATGGCAATTCAATGGTGCGCCGAGAGAGTGAATGCGGCCTCGTATTAAGGTCGTCAGCATGATCGAAACAGCGCCATTTGGAAGCACGGGTCACCTGTCATCAAGAGTCATATTTGGTGGTGCAGCACTCGGAGCGATGCCACAAGAACGCGCTACTGCGACCCTTGATCTTGTTGTCGCGGCAGGTGTGAATCATCTCGACACTGCGCATTCATATGGGCACGCAGAAGTGGTGATGAAACCTTGGCTTGCAGAACATCGCAGCGAGGTCTTTCTTGCGACGAAAACTCGAGAACGAAGTGGCGAGGCGGCCCGTGCGGGGCTCGAAGATTCGTTGCGGCGGCTTGGGGTCGACCAGGTCGACCTTATTCAGTTGCACAACTTGGTGGAAGAAGATGAGTGGCGTGAGGCATTCGCTCCGGGTGGAGCCGTTGAGGCCCTAGCTGCGGCACGAGATGAGGGTCTCGTTCGGTTTATTGGGGTGACAGGGCATGGACTTCGTATCCCTGCCATGCACATGAGGAGTCTTGACGAGTTCGCGTTCGACTCGGTGCTGTTCCCCCTGAATTTTTCATTGTTGAAGTCGGACGCATTCGCTGCAGATGTTGACGAACTCATCGCTCGCTGTGTGGAGAATGGCATCGCCATTCAGACCATTAAGTCGGTCGCAAAGTCGAGATGGGAGTCCGGATACGACGGTCCTCGTTTCTCTTGGTACGAGCCCCTTCGAGATGAGGGAGCCGTTGGGCGAGCGATCCGTTTCGTTCTCGGACGAGAGCATCTCTTTTTGAATTCAACAAGCGACGGTGGCGTGTTGCCGA
>Ga0310343_10000013_pt1 | contig 95788 bp, 101 predicted proteins | sample HC15DNA2025_MG_FD_203519 | JGI IMG/M metagenome (GOLD analysis project Ga0310343, IMG submission 203519) | Marine microbial communities from station ALOHA, North Pacific Subtropical Gyre - HC15-DNA-20-25_MG | ecosystem: Environmental > Aquatic > Marine > Oceanic | place: Pacific Ocean: North...
AAGAATTATACTTGGAAATACAGGGTACCTTCTCAAGAATCTCCAAAATATAAACCATATATCTAGAGGATTAAAGGAGGAAGATTTTGTCTCAGTTGTCATTAAGTTTACTCCTTCTAGTTTAATCGAACTCTTGGATCAATAATAGTGTAAGCAATATCAGCTATCGTAGCGAATATCAAATAAATTAGTATAAATACAAATACCGTACCAAGCAGAAGAGGAAAGTCATTATCATTTACAGCTCTATATAAAGCATCGTAACCTATTCCTGGCCATGAAAAAACAATTTCTACTACTAGGGCCCCATTTAACCAGCCAGAAAAGATTAGAAGTGCACTTGTTACTGGAGCAATCAAAGCATTTCTTAGAGCATGCTTAAATATCACAGTCCTAAATTTTACACCTTTGGCTCTTGCTAGTCTAATGTATTCAGAATCTAATATTTCAAGCATTGAAGATCGCGTAAGCCTCATCAAGGCCGCTGCCGCACCCCATCCTAATGCAATACACGGAAGTATATAATCTTTATAATCAAACTCAGGCTTCCTTCCTCCTGCTGGAAGAAGAGGATCTCCATTAATCGTTAGCCATTGATTAAAAATATAAATTAATACCAAACCTGTAACAAATGGAGGCGCCGCTTGACCTATCAGTGCAGCCCCTCTTGCAACATAGTCCCAAAAACTTCCTCTAAAAACAGCTGCCACCACACCGGTGGGAATACCCAGGAAAATAGCAAAAATCCAACCTCCTAACGCAAGTTCTAGAGTGGCAGGAATTTTAGCAAGAACGATATCAGTTACAGCCATTTGCCTAGCTAATGAAATACCAAGATCTCCTCGTGCAGTTCTACCAATCCAATCTAAATATCTTTCATGAAATGGCTTATTCATTCCAAGACGTTCACCAAGTTTGTCCCATTGTTCTTGTGTAATTCCATTTCCACTATCAGGTACAAATAATAATCTTGGATCATTATGAAAATTAGTTAAGGTAAATACAGCAAAAGTTGCACCTATAATTGAAAGGATAGAGGAGAAAAATCTACCAAGTAAAAATCGAAGCATTACAATCTCTCTTAAATATATATTTTTTGTTCGTTAACTTTATTGTTCTGATGCTACAAAAAAAGTGGGAAGAAATAAAGCATTCTTCCCACTTTTTTCAACAAATTGACAATTTTATCAATTTAGCAGAATTATTAGTCGTTTAGAACTATTAACTCTGGGTTATTAGAAACGTTAGCATAGTGCTGTTGAGGAGCATTCCATGACTTAATTCTGTCATTTACTACAATACCTTTAGGTACTTGGTAAACACCAGCGTATTGCAACCAGTACATACTATAGTCAACAATATCTATGTGCATTTCTTTTCTCTTTTCAGCATCTTTTTCCATAAGGACATCAGCTACGTTTTTTGCACCAGCTTTAGATTCAAAACCACAACCCCATGAAGGTCGAGTTCTTGAAGAATCAACTGGTGGAATTGGCCAGTCTTGTGGCCAAACATTTGAGTGAACATCACAGTTCTTCAATACAGGAAGGTACTGTTCTCTTCTCTTCATTCTAGGTGAAATAACTCCACCATAGTCTTCTACTAGACCAGAGATTTCTATTCCTAGTCTTGCCCAGTCACTCATAACTGTATCAGCTACCTCAAGTCCTACAGGACCTGCTTCAGCTGCATATGCTTGAAGAACTAGACCGTTAATATCTCTCTTGCCGTCTACTAGAGGGTAACCAGCTTGGTCAAGTAATGCACCAGCAGCTTCGATGTCTCCATCAGGAAGCTCGTATATTACTCCACCTGTTTCACTGATTTTATTACCAGTAGCATCCCAAACACCAGTGTCTCTATCTGGATCCCATCCTGGATATTCAGGTCCCATATACTCTGAATAGATAGGTGTACCAATTCCATTAAGTAAGGAATCATTAATACCGTTTCTATCAAGAGCAGTTGAAAGAGCAAGTCTAACTAGTCTTGCTTGTTCCATGTCAGTCATACCAGCAGGGTTGTTAGTATCTGTATACTTCACGACAGAAGAATCTGTTCCACCTTCGTGGTATGAATCATCTTGCCAAGGATCACCAATCCATGCATAATCTTCAGCATATGGTGGAGCATCCCATGGGTTTAGTGCCTCACCAGTTCTTGCGTGTGTCTCTTCCCAAAGGTTTCCTGGGAATATGATAGATTGTCCAACATATCCACCTGGCATAGTCTCTAGGAATCTTAGATCAGAAGATCCAGAAACAACATCGGCAAGTAGTTTATAATCTACTACAGCCATATCAACTTCACCACTATTTAACATAGCTACTTGAGTTTGAGATTCAGGAACCTGTATTACCTCAATTTCAGCTACATTTGGAGAAGCTCTCCAGTGATCTTCTACAGCAAAAACAGAACATCTGTCTCCTGCAGTACATTCACCATGTTTATATGGTCCAGTCATTACAGCATGCTTAGAAGCCCAATCAGCTCCCATCATGTCTACGTGATGAACAGCACCTTGTACAGGAGCTGCACCTAAACAACCGAATTCAGATAAAGGTAAACAGAAAAATACTGGACTTACCAATCCAACTTCAAAAGTTAAGTCATCAACAACTTCGGCTTTTGTAAAAATAGCTCCAATATCACCAGAATCTGGGTATGAGCTATCAGGGTTTACAGTACCGTTAACTGTATTAAACCATCTTACTCTATCCTCTGCTGTAACAAATCCGAAGTCAACATCTTCATATCCTTTTGGAGATTGCCACTTCATTCCCTCGTTAAGTTCAATAGTGACTTTAGTTCCTGCAGGATCAATTGACCATGACTTTGCCATTTGAGGAGTCATTGCGTTACCTTTATCAAAATAGAAAAGGTGTTCTCCGATTCCAACCAAATCAGCAGCAGACCATCTGTAAGGACCTGACCAAGGTGTACCAAAAACTGGTTCTACCTCGTGGTGAGCTCTTACTAATTTCCCACTAGGACCGCTTGGAGCTGAAGTCGAAGATGAAGAAGCACTTGCAGCTTTAGTAGCAACATCCGCTTTTTTAGCAGGTGCAGCAGCCTTAGGTGCTTCAGGGGCAGCAGCTTTTGCAGCAGCAGCAGGTGCGGCAGGTGCGGCAGGTGCAGCTGGAGCAGCAGAAGAAGATGAATCATCACTTCCACAGGCTACAACAAATACCATAAGCATTGACACAACAAGCAAACTTGCAAGCATACTGGATTTACGTAGTATATTAATACTCATAAAATTTCCTCCGAACACTTATCCACCAGATTGCCAGTGGATTTGTTTATTTTACTTTACAGAATTAATAGTATGATTTGTATATAATTTTTTTCAAAATTCATATTTCCAAAAAAATTAAAATTTCAAACCACAACAGATAAATCTGCAGGTTCATCGTAGAGTATATATAATAACAATTATTGTCAAGCAAATATTGACTTTAATTTATAGCATTAGTAGCCCCTTAAAATGATAAAAATTACAAGTTTGGAATTTAGAAGATTTTCTGCAAAGCATCATAATGCTTCTCGGAACTGGCTTATACCAATAATCAAGACTGATGATCCTAATATTTTTGGAATAGGTGATGCTAGTTCACTAGGTGATGATGAAAGAATTATTGATGAAATCAAATATCTATTCGATAAGTATTTGATTGATAATGATGCCTTAGAATCTGAAAAATTATGGTTATCTATGTATAACAATTCTATGCAAAGAGGAGGAAGGATCTCGTCTACTGCTATATCTGGGATTGATATAGCACTATGGGATATAAAGGGAAAATTTCTACAAAAGCCAATTTATACTTTATTAGGAGGATCATTAAGAGAAAAAATAATGGTCTATGCAAATGGATGGTACACAAATCCAGGTACTCCTGATAAAAATTATAAAGAGGCAAAAAAAGTAGTTTCAATGGGATATAAAGCATTAAAGTTTGATCCCTTTGGTCAAAAAAATTTTTATAGACTATCAAAAGAAGAATTTGATCTTTCTGAGAAAAGAATTTCTAAAGTTAGAGATGCTGTAGGTGAGTTTGTGGAAATATTAATTGAAGGACATGCAAAATTTAATATAATGAATGCAGTTAAAATTTCAAATATGATCCAAAAATATAATCCTCTTTTTTTTGAAGAACCTGTATCTGAAGAAAGAATAGATGAGCTGGTGGAATTAAGAAAACATACTAATATTTCAATTGCTACAGGAGAAAGGCTTTACACAAAATTTCCTTTTGCATCAATAGTAGAAATGAATGCTGCTGATGTTCTTCAACCCGATATAGCAAATGCTGGTGGTATAACAGAACTAAAAAAAATTTCTATAATAGCTGAGGCAAAACATATAACCATTGCTCCACATAATACATGTTCGCCTGTTGGTGCAGTGGCAGAAATGCATTTAAGTAAATCAATACCAAATTTTGAAATAATGGAATATCATGCTGAATTTTATTCTCCTCATTACTTTAAGGTCTTTAAAGGCTTTCCAAGACAAAAAAATGGATTTATAAGACTTTCAGATAAGCCTGGTCTTGGATTAGAATTGAATGAAAAAGAAATAAAAAAACACCCACCTTTCAAATCAACAGATGCAAAAGGTGGAGCAATTAAGACAATTTAGGGGGAAATTATGATTGAAAATACAATAATTAAGAAGATTAAAAAAGGTAAAAAGGCTAATGTTTTTGAATTACAGTTTCCATCGCTACCTCTTGTAGAATTTGCTTATCATGTTGGATTTGATGCCATACATTGTGATGCTGAACATGGAAGCTTTTCACCTGAAGCAGTTGATGATATTTGTAGAGTAGCAAATGGATTTGGAATGAGTGTAACAGCTAGAGTCCCCGATAAAAGTTCATATTGGATCAACCTTTTCTTAGATAGAGGAATTCAAGGTATAGTAGGTCCTCATGTTGAAACTAAAAAAGAAGCTCAAGATTTTGCAGATGCTTGTCTTTTCCCTCCTCATGGTAAAAGGTCCTGGGGCGGTGGAAGGGGTACTGAATTTAATGATGATGGAAAATTATCAGAATACGGAAGTAAATTAGATTTTGCAAAATGGTCTAATGAAAATATGCTTGTTATTGCTCAGATGGAATCTGTGCCTGCTTGGGAAAACATAAATGAAATATTGAGCGTTGAAGGATTATCTGGAATAACAGGAGGACCAAATGATCTTGCAGCTTCAATGGGAATTCCAGGAGATCCCGATAATCCAAAAAGAGTTAAGATAACATCTGATATTAATGACACAGCAAGAGGAAGAAATAAGCTTGTTGCAGATGACATACAAAGAGTCCTTTCAATAAGAGATCTTATGTTAGTAAATGGAAGAGCATTCATAGATGAAGGAGAATAAGAATCAAAATTTTTTGAGACTGGGTAATAAAAACCTCTACATTCATGGAGACTTCCTCAGATACAAAAATGATGATTCAGAAAATATTGAAATACTTATTACAAAAATTGTAAGTATCTCAATAGAAAAATTGGAAGGTCAATATAAAAACTTAATTTGGGCTATGTTGGGTTTCATTTTGTTTGTGATTTCGTGGTATTTTTTAGAAAACACATTATTGAGTAATATTTTATGTGTCCTATCTCTGTTAGGAGGTACAGTTTATTTGCTGAGCTATTTTATTTTCAGTAATTACTTAAAACTAATAATCAAAACTTCTAGGTTAGATTTATATTTGGAATTTCCCTCTCAAAAAAAATATTCAGTAAATAAGTTTAAGAATTTACTACTGGAAAAATTACATAGAACTTAGTTACTATTTAATATTTAGCTGGGGATTTATTTTTATTGACTCAGGATTACTAAAAGATTTATTCATAAAATCTATAAGACCTCTACATGCAATCATTATTCCATTATCAGTGCAATATTTTCTTTCAGGAAAAATTGCATTTATGTCATTATTTTTTTCAAAATTAGATCTCAAGTATCCATTAGCGGCAACTCCACCTGATACTAAAATATTTTTACAATCATATTTTTTTGCAATTGATATAGATTTATTTAGAAGTACATCAAGAACGGATTCCTGAAATGCATTTGATATCTCTGAAATTTCCAAAGCAATTTGATCCTGAGATAAATTATTCCTATAAATTTTTTCATATGCAAGATTTTTTGTTGCTGTTTTTAATCCACTAAAACTAAATTCGCTATCATCTTTAAGCCAAGATCTAGGTAATTTATAATTTTTTTTCATAGATCTCTTTGCCCAATTTTCTATTATAGGGCCTCCAGGATATCCTAATCCCAAAATTCTTGAAACTTTATCAAAAGCTTCTCCAACTGCATCATCTCTGGTTTGACCTAACATAGCAAAAGAATCATATTCTTTCATCAGGACAAGTTCAGTATGACCTCCAGATATAATGAGAGATATTGAAGGGAAAATATCATTTTTTGAGAAATTAAATTTTTCGTCCTCAATAAAGCAAGCACTTACATGCCCTTCAAGATGATTAACTCCTAAAAGTGGAATCCCAAGTGAAGCTGATAAACCTTTAGCAAAATTTAAACCCACTAATAATGACCCAGCTAATCCAGGACCATTTGTTACTGCAATTGCTTCTAAATCACTTAATTTTACATTAGATTCACTAATTGCTTGATCAACAACTTTATGAATATTGACTATGTGTGCCCTTGAAGCTAGTTCAGGTATTATTCCTCCATAAGGAGCGTGTGTTTCTATTTGTGATGCAACAACGTTAGCTAATATGTGACCGTCTGAGTCAACTATCCCGCAGGCAGTTTCATCACAAGATGTTTCTATTCCCAAAATTGGCATAATTTTTTCCTAATTAACTTTGATTTAGGAGTTTAAATATATATTAATTTTATTTAATTTAGTCTAATTAAAGTATGACACAAAAAAATATTACTAAAAAAAAGTTTTTATTACTGTTTTCAGCACTTGGAATATTTTTTTCATTTTTCCAACCAACATGTGGTGCTTATACTCGGGTAAGTGGATCAGGTGATGGATGCCCTGACTGGCCTACTTGTTTTGGATCCTGGGTCCCTCCATTCAATGATATTCATGCCGTAATAGAATGGAGCCACAGAACATCGGGCACGCTTTTTGGATTAGTTTCAATTGCACTGGTATTTTTATCTTATTATGTATATAGGAAATATAACCTAACGGTAAAAATTTATATCTCATCATTAATATTGATAATCATAGTAGGTGGAATAGGTGGAGTTGTGGTGTTGTCAGAATTAGACCCAGCTATAAGAACTGTTCATCTTGCAGGAGCTCAAACAGTAGCAGCATTGATGGTGGCAGCTTTTGTGATAGAAAATATTAGATCTAGTATTAATATCGATAACAAGATAAAAACAATGGCTGCAATAACTGCATTGTTGGCTATTGCTTCCTTGCTTTCAGGAGCTTATGCAGTCTGGCAAGGAGCAGGTACTGTATGCTATAAATGGCCATTATGTAGCGAATACATTATCCCTAAGTATACAAATCAATGGATTCATATGACACATAGAATTATCTCTTTGGCTTCAGTCCTATACATTCTTAGACTAACTTATTACTTGATTAAGGATTATTACAATACATCTATTGGCAAGCTAGGCGTATTATTATTAGCTAGCGGAATACTTCAGATGTTAATCGGGGCCTCAATTCCGATATCAGAATTTAGCATTTGGTCAAGAACTTTACATTTGACTCTAGCTACAATAGTTTGGATGATTTCTTTTTCTATTATAATCATCATTAGAAATGGAAAATCAAAAACTCATAAGACAATCTAATAAACTATTTTTTAAGTCCCTTAAAAATTATTTTCTTTTAACAAAGCCTAAAGTTTTGACACTTCTAATTTTTACAAGTGTGAGCGGAGCTTTTCTAGCGAAACAAGGTATTCCTAACTTATTTGAACTTACTGGATTACTTATTGGTGGTTACTGCGCATCAGGCTCAGCAGCGACACTAAATATGTATTTTGAAACAGATGTAGATCAAAATATGGGAAGAACAAAGAATAGACCAATTGCAGATGGAAGTATTTCTCCAAATAAAGCTCTAATATTTGCAATCTTTTTAGCATTTTTGTCATTCTTAAGTCTCTATCTACTAAATAATCTTTTAGCAGCAATATTAGCCTTTCTAGGAGGTTTTTTTTATGTAGGAATTTATACTTTATACCTAAAGAAAAGAACGGTTCAAAATATCGTAATTGGAGGTGCAGCAGGAGCCTTTCCTCCATTAGTGGGGTATGCGTCCATAAGTAACTCACTAACTCTAGAAGCTATATATTTATTTGTTATTATTTTTTTCTGGACTCCTCCACATTTTTGGGCATTAGCAATAATGATTAAGGATGATTATGCAAAAGCCGAAATTCCAATGCTACCAGTTGTTAAGGGTATAGAAAATGCTTCTTTACAAATTTTGCTTTACAGCATACTACTTATAATAATTACAACTTTAACTGTTTTAGTTTCTTCAATTCTTAGTTCAATATACTTATTATCTTCAATTTTACTAGGAGTAATATTAATTTATAAATCCTATAAACTTTATAAAACCCTGGAAAGGAAAGATGCAGTGAGTACTTATACTTTCTCTTTACTATATCTTTTTTTACTTATGACTGCCGTAATGGTCGACAGCTCTATAAATTTCTTAGAATTTTAGAAAAAAAATTATTTTTTAACATGCTCAACAAGATTTTTAAAATCTTCAGGTTCTCTCACAGCTAATTCAGCTAAAGATTTCCTATCAATAAGTATATTTTTTTCACTCATTAGACTTATAAATTTTGAATAAGAAATGCCATGTAATCTAGTTGCAGCATTAATTCTAGTTATTGATAGACTTCTCATATCTCTTTTTTTAAGATGTCTGTGCTTAGTTGAATAATTTAGAGCGTGAGTCAGTGATTCTTTAGCAGCTCTAATTCTAGTTCTACTTGCACCTCTATGTCCTTTGACTTGACTAAGAATAGACTTATGTTTTCTACGAGTGGTAACTCCACCTTTAACTCTAGACATTTATTTCCTTCTTTATTTGTTATATAAGATTTTTAATTTTATCTGATAATTTCATAGAATCTAGTTCAACTTTACCACCAAATAATCTTTTGACTCTCTTAGCTTTTTTTCTTCTCAAGTGACTTTTAGGTCCCTTTGTTCTGACTAATTTTCCGCTTCCAGTAATATGAAATCTTTTTTTTGCAGCTTTGTTGGTTTTCATTTTAGGCATAACTATGATCAACCTATTCTTTTTGTTTGTCTTTATTTTTCATGGTTCCTTGGGGTAATGCAGGAGAAACAACCAAACTTAGTGTTCTACCTTCATTTGAGGGCCTCTTGTCTAATTTCGCCATATCTTTTACACCTTCTGCAACTGACCTTAGTACTTTCATTGCAAAATCTGGGTGAGCAGCTTCTCTTCCTCTTAGCATAACAGCTACTCTTACTTTTGAACCATCATCTAATAAGGACCTAACTTTTTTTATTTTAAGTTCTACATCATGTTTTGACGTACCAGGTCTCAACCTAACTTCTCTTTGAGTCTGAGTTGTTTTACTTCGATTTTTTTTATCTCTCTTAGATAAATTATATTTAAATTTACCATAATCCAATAATCTACAAACAGGAGGTTCCTGATTAGGTGAAACTTCAACAAGATCTAATCCATTATCCATGGCCATTTGTAAAGCCTCACTAGTTTTCAAAATTTTAGAGTTTGACTGATCATCTCCTGAAATAAGTCTAACTGAAGAAGACCTAATTCTTTGATTAACTCTATATTCTTTAACTATTTTATTCTCCTAATCTAAGCGATTTTCAAAAATTTACTAAACTATGGTAACACAATATTTGTTCAGTTTATAAGAAAAAAAATAATTATTTACTTATAAAAATTTTTTTTTTTATTTCTTGTGATAGCATTTTATTATATGGCTTAATTCTATATATACTTGTTATATAAATTAGCATAAATCTAATACAAACAAAATGAATAAAAAATTATTAAATAATAGTCTAACTTACATTATCGCCGGTCTTTTACTTGTTGGAGCATTCTATTTCTTCTTGGGTAACTCATTTGATTCTTCAGAAGAAAAAGATCTTGGACATTTAGTTAGGATTTCAAAAAGTGCTGAAGGGACGGCATATCCAGTAAATATAGAAGTCAGTGGGGATAAACTAACTTACAGTAGAAATGGTGAGTTTTTTACAGCAAGTAAAGAGCCAGGAACAAGTGTATACGAGATCATGTCTGCATCAGGAGTAGATCCATCATCTTATTCTGTTCAAGTAAAAAATGGAGGCGGCATAGGTACAATATTCTCTATACTAATTGGTTTATTGCCTTTTATATTAATGTTTGGATTTCTGTTTTTTATAATGCGTCAAGCTCAAGGCGGCGGAAGTAATGCAATGAATTTTGGAAAAAGTAGAGCAAAAATGTTTGTAGGAACTAAAGCAAATGTAACTTTTTTTGACGTAGCAGGTCTTCCTGAAGCCAAAGAAGAGCTTGAAGAAGTAGTTGAGTTCTTGAAATTCCCAGACAGATTTACATCAATAGGAGCAAAAATACCATCCGGTGTTTTGTTAGTGGGACCTCCTGGAACAGGAAAAACTCTTCTTGCAAGAGCTGTAGCTGGTGAAGCCGGTGTCCCTTTCTTTTCAATATCAGGATCTGAATTTGTAGAGATGTTCGTAGGAGTTGGAGCTTCCAGGGTAAGGGACTTATTTTCTCAAGCTAAAAGGCATTCCCCTTGTATAATTTTCGTCGATGAAATTGATGCAGTTGGAAGGCATAGAGGTGCAGGACTTGGTGGCGGTCATGATGAAAGAGAACAAACTTTAAATCAAATTCTTGTTGAGATGGATGGTTTTGATACAAACAATAATGTTATAGTCATAGCTGCAACAAATAGACCAGATATATTAGATCCTGCTCTTCTAAGACCAGGTAGATTCGACAGAAGAGTAACAATTGACAATCCAGATGTAAACGGTAGAACTGAAATTTTAGGTGTTCATGCTAAAGGTAAACCTATTGATTCCAAAGTGGATCTAGCTACAGTTGCTAAACAAACTCCTGGTTTTTCAGGAGCTGATCTAGCTAATCTAATTAATGAGTCTGCGTTGCTTGCTGCAAGAAATAATGCTAAGAAGATTCACTTAGCTGATTTAACAGAAGCTATTGACAGAGTCTCTATTGGCCCTGCTAGAAAGTCTAAAGTTATTAGTGAAAAAGAAAGGAAACTTGTTGCGTACCACGAAGCTGGTCATGCTATTGTTTCTTACTATATGCCTGAGGGGAAAACAGTTGGAAAAATAACAATTGTTTCAAGAGGTCATGCTGGAGGATTCACCAGATATGAACAAGAAGATCAATCTCTCATGACCAAAATTGAGCTCGAAGCTATGATTGCTTCTCTAATGGGTGGAAGAGAGGCTGAATTTTTGACTGAAGGAGTACTAACTACTGGCGCTTCCAATGACTTTGAGCAAGCTACAAGAATAGCTAGAGAAGCAGTAATGAGATATGGAATGATACCAGATCTTGCTCAAAGAACGTATGGTAAAAAACAACAAGCAGTTTTTCTAGGAAGAGAACAAAATGAAGAGCAAGATTATTCTAATGAAACTGCTGTAAAAATTGATAAAGAAATTGATAAACTCCTAACTTCAGGAAAAAATAATGCGAATAAAATTCTCAAGAAGCAGAAAAAAGAACTAGATATATTAGCTAATGCCTTACTAAAGCATGAAACTTTGGATGCTGATCAATTCAAAGATCTCATGGAGGGCAAAGAGGTTGATTTTTCTGCTACAACAATTGTTAGAGAAGCAAAAACTGAAAAAGATCGAATAGAAGATAAGGCAAAAAAAGATAAGGCAAAAAAAGGATTCCCTGAACCTCAGTCTTCATGATAATTTACGAAAATGCTACTTACAAAATTCAACGTTTTGTTTCAGGCATGCTTGATAATAATTCATATCTAATATCTTCTGCTAAAACAAATAAAAGCATAATCATAGATATACTAGATAATCCTAGAGATTTATTCTCTAAAATCCCAAGAGATCGTATTAATAAACTTAATAATATTAAGAAATCAATCGGAGTTATAACACATGGTCATTTTGATCAAATAGAGGGAATAGATTTTATAAAAGATAGACTAGGAGAAATCGAAATACAAATTGGTTTTGAAGATTCTAAATATCTAAATTATTCTGGAAAAATTACTAAATTAAGATCACAAAAAGAAATTACTCATGGAGACATAAAGCTTGAGGTTTTATATACTCCAGGACACACCCAAGGATCTATTTGTTTATATTTTGATCTAGAAGAAAAAAAATTTCTTTTCAGTGGTGATACTTTGTATCAAGGAGGGCCGGGTAAAACTACTAATTTTCTAAATTTTAAAAAAATTTATGAATCCATATCAAATAAAATTTATAAGTTACCCAAAGAAACAATAATTCTACCTGGTCATGGTTCAGAAATATCTATTGCAGAATCAATAGGTGAATTTAATCACTTTAAATTAAGTGGACATATTTACGGTGATATAACTTGGAAAATATAAATAAATTATCTATAAAAAAAACTACAGATCTATTTTTTTTTATTATATGTATTATTTTCATTGTTCTATGCAGCCAGTTGCTTCTAAGTTTACTTAAGCCTATTTTTTATGGCGAAAATATTAGAAGTTTTAATCTATTATTTCTTTCAGTCTTTACAGTAATTCTTTATAAGCTTCTCGATATATTCGCAATAAAAATTAAAATTTCAAAAAAAATATTAAGATATTTATTAGTTTTTATATTTTTATTGACAATTATTAAGCTAACTAGTGATTCAAAATCTTTAGAAATATTGATTGATGTGATCATATTAGATTTTGGGGCAATCTATATAATAAGTGAAATTGTAAAGAGATACGAAATTGGTTCTCTTGAATTTTTGGGCTTGATAAAATTCAAATTATCTAAGTTTAAGTATATAGGGTTTTATTTCTTTGCATGGCCAGCAATAATTCTTTGGTCACAAATTATTGAATATCTTAATTTAGATTTTTTTCAAAATTCAAACTATTCAGAAGAAATATTTATATCCCTTGATAATAATTACCTTATTATATTTATAATGGCCTGTATTGTTGCACCGATTTGTGAAGAAATAATATTTAGAGGTTTTATTTTCAAAGTTATTTTAGAAAAAATAAACTTATTTTATGCAATTATTATTAATTCAATTTTTTTTGGATTAATACATTTTGAACCATCTACAATTATTCCAGCTAGCATATTAGGGGTTTCATTAACACTCATAAGATATAAATCCGAAAGCTTATTACTTGCAATAATAATACATGCTTTACATAATCTTTTAGCATTCATAGTTACTTATCTAACATTATAATATTAGATAAGGAGTTACCTTGAGATCAATATCACAAACTATAAATTCAAATAAGAAAACATCTATAATACCCTTCATTACATGTGGGTATCCAGAAGTATCTAATTATATTGATCTTTTATTATCAATCGAAAATTCAGGTGCAAGTGTTATAGAAATAGGAATTCCTAATAGTGATCCGTTAGCTGAAGGACTAACTATTCAATATTCAAGTAATCTTGCAATAGATAATGGTATAAATACGCTCAAATGTTTAGAAATAGTATCTGAAGCAAGAAACCGAGGTCTTAAAATACCAGTAGTATTAATGGGGTATTACAATAATATCTTAGCTTATGATATTAAGAGTTTTTGCAAAGATGCAAAAAATTCTGGGATTGATGGATTAATTGTCGCAGATTTGCCTATCTTTGAAGCATCTCCAATTATTGAAGAAACAGAAAAAAATAATATTTCCTATATTCCTCTATTATCGATAAATTCTTCTGATGAAATAATAAAAAAAGCGACAAATATTGCTACAGGGTTTATTTATTGTATTTCAGTATTAGGGATAACTGGTGAAAGAAAGATGACATTTGATAGAGTTAAGAATTTAGTAGCTTCAGTTAAAAACTATTCTAATTCTAATATTCCTGTAGCAGTTGGATTTGGGGTTTCTGATAAATCTGATGTTCAAAATATAGGTGAGTTTGCTGATGCAGTAGTCGTAGGTTCAGCATTAATTAATAGACTAAGAAATTGCAAGAAAGATGATATTATAAAAACAGCAGAAAGCTTTATAAAAAGTTTAGTTCAATAATTAAAAAGAGGCAAAAAATGTTGGTTAGGGGTATAAGAGGAGCTACAACGGTTAGACAAAATACTAAAGAAGATATTGTAAAAGAAACTTCAACTCTACTAAATGAAATGTTGATAGCAAATGATGTCGACTCTAAAGATATAGCCTCAATAATTTTCACTACAACTTTTGATGTAACTTTAGAATTTCCTGCTGTAGCGGCAAGAGAGATTTTATCTCTAAATACAGTTCCATTACTGAATATGCACGAAATAAATAATCCAGATGGATTAAAGATGTGTATAAGAGTATTAATTCATTGGAATACTGATAAAAGTCAAACTGATATAAAGCATGTATATCTAAATAATGCAACCAACTTGAGAACAGATCTATAAACCTTAAATGCTCAGAATTAAAATAATTTTATTCATACTAATTATTGCAGGTATTAGTTTTATTCTAGATAGATTAACCAAATCAAAGTTTGAAGATAACAAAGGTCTTAGATATTTTATTTTTTCAACTGTTATGTCTGGAACAATATTTATAACAGCATTCACTTTATTTTACTTAATTTCCTAAAAAATAATTACTTATTAGGCAAAAAGCCTTTTTTTAAGATAAACTGAAATTAGGAAAAATTAAAATGAATAAAAATTACTACACATATTATTATTTTAGGCTAGCAGAGTCTTTTTAGTGTGTGTATTTTTATAATCTTCCCTAAAGGCTCTAATAAGGAGCCTTTTTTTTATTAAAGAAAAAAAGTATATAAAAAGGTAATATGATGAAGAATATACAAAACTTAAATATTAAAGAAATAGCTAAGCTTCCATCTCCTGATGAATTTATAAAAAATATACCTCTATCAAATTCTCAGTCTAGCTTAATTGAAGATTCTAGAAATATTATTGAAAAAATATTAAAAGGCGAAGACGATAGAATATTGCTATTAGTTGGACCTTGTTCTATTCATGATAGAAACCTAGGTATAGAGTATGCAAAAAAAATGAGAGATTTAGCAGAAAAGGTCAAAGAAACTATATATGTTGTTATGAGAGTCTATTTTGAAAAACCTAGAACAACTATAGGATGGAAAGGCTTAATAAATGATCCTGATCTTAATGGAAGTTTTAATATTCCGAAAGGAATTGAACTGGCAAGAAATATCTTATCAGACGTAACAGAATTAGGTATGCCTACTGCTACAGAATTTCTGGATCCATTTACTCCTCAATATATTGGAGACCTAGTGTCTTGGGGTGCAATTGGAGCTCGAACTGCAGAAAGCCAAACTCACAGACAAATGGCCAGCGGACTATCAATGCCAATTGGTTTCAAGAACGGGACTGGTGGATCAGTTCAATTAGCGATAGATGGTATGGTTGCATGCTTAGGTGAACATGCTTTTTTAGGTATTGATAATAATGGAAATAGTTCTGTTGTGATAACAAAAGGTAATCCTGCTAATCATGTAATCCTAAGAGGTGGTGCATCTGGGCCAAATTACGATAAAGAGTCTGTAAGAAATGCACAAGAACTACTAGAAAAAAATAATCTAGATCCTGTTGTAGTTATAGACTGTGCTCATGGAAATTCAAATAAAGATCATAATAGGCAGCCTATTGTCTTTAAGGATGTTATATCCCAAAGAATACAAGGAAATAAAAATATAGTTGGTCTAATGATCGAAAGTAATATAAATCCAGGGAACCAAACTCTAGGAGAAAGTTTAGATGATCTGGAGTATGGAGTATCAATAACTGATAAATGTGTAGGTTGGGAAAAAACAGAAGAAATTATTTTAGAAGCTAGTGAAGAATTAAAATAAAACAAAAATAATGAAAAGTTTTGATCAGCAATTAATTGAATTATCAAAATTAATTGGAAAAAATAAAACAGCTTTTTGTATAGGCACATTTGATGGAGTTCATTTAGGCCATAAAATGCTATTCCAAAAACTAGTTAATAATTGCAGGAATAAAAAGTTATGTTCCCTAGTTATAGTTTTTGAAAAACGACCCAGAGAAATTGTAAATAAAGGTTATTCAAGACCATATTTATCCGATTTTTCTAAAAGAAAGAATAAAATCCGAGAAAATGGAATAAATTTTTTATTCCCAATGGAGTTTAATAATGAATTAAGATTTCTAAATGCAGAAGTTTTCTTGAAGAAACTTATTAGTCATGCAAACATAAAAAATATTGTTTTTAGCGAAAATACTAGAATTGGAAACGATCAATTATTTGGGGAAAAATTAGAAGATTTATGTACCAATTTAGGAATAGAAATTTCAAACATAGAAATGACTAATAATTTTGAAAAAGTGGTTTCTTCATCAATGATTTCAAAATTTATAGAGGAAGGAGATTTTATAAATACAAATAAGTTTTTGGGTTACAACTATTCATTTGAAGGTATTGTGATAAAAGGAGATCAGATTGGAAGAACTATAGGCTTCCCAACTGCAAATATTGAAGTAAATAAGAAAATTCAAATTCCTGGTGATGGTATTTATGCATGCTTTGTATATATCAAGGGAGAAAAATATAGAGGAGCTCTTTCAGTTGGTAATAGACCTGTAATAAAAGATGATAATTCAAGAAAAATAGAAGTTTTTATATTTGATTTTGATAAAAATATATATGATATGCAGATAGAAATTTCAGTAATAAAAAAAATAAGGAATCAGGAATTTTATGATTCAGTAGATATTATGAAGACACAAATAAAAAAAGATATTATAAATATTAATGAAGTTTTAGAAAGATAGTATGAAAAATCAATTTAGTAATATAATTGAAGAATTTAATTGGAGAGGTACCCTAAAAGATTGGACAACGAGCGCAGACTCAATCTTAATAAAGGAAAAAATAACTTGTTATAACGGTTTTGATCCTACTGCAAAAAGTCTACATATAGGTAATCTAATACCAATATTAGGCTTACAAAGATTACAAAAATATGGTCACACACCAATAGTTATAGTTGGTGGAGGAACAGGAATGATAGGAGATCCATCAGGAAGGACTGATGAAAGAAAACTAATGAGTGAAGCCTTAATAGAAGAAAATCTATTTGGAATAAAAACTCAATTAGAAAAATTTTTAGATTTTGAAAATAAAAAAAATCCAGCTCAAATAATTAACAATGCAGAATGGTTAAATCAAATTAACCTAATTGATTTCTTGAGAGATACAGGTAAATTTTTTAACATTAACAACATGCTTAATAAAGATTCAGTAAAAAACAGATTGTCTAGAGATGAAGGTATTTCATTCACAGAATTTAGTTATCAACTATTACAAGCATATGATTTCTTATACTTATTTGAAAATTATAACTGTAGTTTTCAAATGGGAGGCTCAGACCAATGGGGAAATATTGTAGCAGGTGTTGATCTGATAAGAAAAAAGAATCCTCTAAATAAAAATAAGGCCCATGGTATAACCTACCCTCTATTAACTACAGCATCGGGTGAGAAATTTGGAAAAAGTATAGAAGGAGCAATCACGTTAGATCCAAAAGTAACAATTCCATATAAGCTATTTCAATATTTTTTTAATTCTTCAGATGAAGAAGTTCTAGCTTACATAAAACTATTTACAGATATAAAACCAGAGGAATTTAAGGAACTAGAAAATGTCACATCAGAAACTCCTTATAAAAGAGAAGCACAAAAATTTCTTTCAAAAGAAATAACAAGAATCGTACATGGTGAAATCGGTATGAACAGTGCTATTAGGCAAACTGAAGGCTTAAATCAAGGTAAATGGGAACTACTAAATGAAGATGATTATTTAGATTTGTACTCCGGATCAGAAGGAGTACCCCAACTTTCCAGAAAAAAATTATCAAAGGGAGTAAATATTCAAGATTTAGCTGTAGATTATGAACTTTGTAGTTCCTTAGGAGAAACAAAAAGGTTAATTAATCAAGGTGGTATTTCTTTAAATGGGAAAAAAATAAATGATCCTGAAATGAAAGTATTAGAAAATGACCTTAAAGCCAATAAGGTTATAATAATTTCAAAAGGTAAGAAAAATCATAAAATAATTAAGGTTGATTGAGACTAATTTATAAATTACCATTAGTATCTAATAAATGGTAACAAAAAAAGAAAAGCTGTTAATTGTAGACGGCCATGCGATGGTTTTTAGAGCATGGTTCTCTATACCTGAAAGACTAAATAGCAAAAAAATAGATACTAGAGGTGCATTTGGTTTTATTAATACCCTAATTAAATCAATAAGAGAAAATAATATTACTCATGTAGCTGTATGCTTTGATACTAAGGCAGCGACTTTTAGAGACGAAATATTCCCAGAATATAAAGCCCAAAGGCCTCCAGTAGATCCAGATCTTCATAAACAAATACCCATCGCAAAAGAATTACTGGAATCTTTAGATATTCCAGTTTTTGAAAAGGATGGATTTGAAGCAGATGATTTGGTGGGTACCATAAGTAATATCGCAAATTCAAAAAATATAAATTGTTTGATACTTACAGGAGATGCTGATCAACTACAATTAGTTAACAAAAAAACTAATGTATTAATGTATTCAGGATTTGGAGATATAAGAATATATGATGAAAAAAAAGTTCAAGATAGATATGATGGACTTGGGCCTGAATATATTGCTGAAATAAAAGCACTTGAAGGAGACCCATCAGATAATATACCTGGTGTACCAGGTATTGGTAAAAAGGCCGCAAGAGCTTTACTCTCTGAATTTGGACATTTTGATTCTTTGTTTCAAAATATAGAAAAAATATCTAATCTCAGCATAAGAGGTTCCAAAAGAATACAAAATATATTATCTGAAAATATTGAAATAGCCAAAAAAGGCTTAAGTCTTACTCAAATAATTCGAGACGTTGAAATTGATTTCTCAATTATTAATTGTGAATTTACAAATCATAATACTGAAAAGATAAGGAAAGCTTTTGAGCATTATGAATTAAGAAATAGTTTTAATAACCTTAAACGATTGATTGAATTCCCAGAAGAAGTACAACTTCAAATTAAAGTTGATTCTGACAACAAGGACATACCAAGTGACCAACTAGTGCTAATAAATGACCAAAACTCATTTAATTTAATGATTAATGATTTGAATAGTTCTGATCATTTTTCTTTTGATACAGAAACTACTGGATTAAGAACTCTTGAAGATGAAATTATAGGTATTTCGTTTTGTAGTTCAGAAAATAAATCATACTATCTAGTTATTAAACACGATAATATTGATATAAGTTTTAACGACAATAATTTTGAAATAATTAAATCGTTGTTTGAAAATCCAAAAATATCAAAATCTGCTCACAATGCTAATTTTGATATTATGGTCCTAAAAAATTTTGGAATAGAAGTAGAAAATCTAAATTTTGATACTGTTATTGCAGCATCATTATGTGGAAGAAAAAGATTAGGATTAAAAAACTTATCATCAGAGATCTTACAGATAAATATGACTAGGATAGAAGAGTTAATTGGCACAGGAAAGAACCAAAAAACTCTTAATCAAGCAGATATATCCAATGTTTACAAGTATGCTGCTGCAGATTCATTAATTACTTACAAGCTTAGAAATTTTTTTATGGAAGAGTTAAAAAAATTTGATCAAGAAAATTTATTTTACAATGTAGAAATTCCTTTGATTAAAGAAATTATAAATATGCAATTTAATGGATTCTTAATTGATTCTGAAAAATTAATAAGTATGTCTGATAAGCTAGAAATTGAACTAAGTGAGCTAGATCAAGGCATTCATAATATTTATCCAGAGAAAGACTTTAATCTAAATTCAGGGAAACAAGTCGCAGACATACTAATAAATGAATTAGGTGCTCCAACAATCAAAAAAACGAAAACAGGAATATCAGTGGATGCAGATGTACTTGAAACATATTCTAAAAATAAAGAATTAGACGAAAGGGTAACGCAAATATCTTCTGGTATCCTAAGATATAGGGAATTATCTAAAATCAAATCTACTTACGTAGACTCTCTGCCTAATTTAGTAAATAAAAAAACAAAACGTATTCATACAACCTTCAATCAACTGGGGACTTCAACTGGGAGATTATCAAGCCAAAACCCAAATGTTCAAAATATTCCTGTAAGGTCAGACATTGGAAGGGAAGTAAGATCTGCATTCATAGCAGATACAAAAAAGAATTTTCAAATGTTATCAGTAGATTACTCTCAGATAGAATTAAGAGTTTTGGCACATCTTTCAAAAGAAGAGAACTTAATAAAGGCTTTTGTTAACGGTGAAGATATACATAATTCAACTGCTAAACTTATGTATTCTACTGAAGAAGTTTCTTCAGAACAAAGAAGAATAGCAAAAATTCTAAATTTTGGAGTATTATACGGTTTAGGGCCTCACGGAGTTTCTCAACAAACTGACCTAACAAGACAACAGGGAAAAGAGTTTATTGATTTATACTTTGGTAAATATCCAGGAATTAAGGATTTTCAAAAACAACAAATTAACTCATCAAAATCAAGTGGATACTCTGAAACTTTGCTTGGCAGGAGAAGATACTTAGATGATATTAATTCTCCAAATGCCAGAACTAGAGGATTTGCCGAAAGAATTGCAATAAATATGCCTATTCAAGGGACTGCAGCTGAAATAATAAAAATTGCAATGATAAATTTAGGAAATGAAATAAGAAATAATCTTATGAAATCTAAAATGCTAATTCAGGTGCATGATGAACTTATATTCGAGGTAGGTCCAGGAGAGCTGATGGAGCTAAGTATGATGATTAATGAAATAATGCCAAATGCAATTAAATTAGATGTACCTGTACTTGTAGATATAAAAACTGGTGACAGTTGGGGCAAATTAGAATAATTTTCTTATATAATAAAAGTTGTCTGTTTTCGTTTTTTGGAGGGGTGGCTGAGTGGTTGAAAGCGTCTGTCTTGAAAACAGGAGTATCCGTAAGGGTACCGCAGGTTCGAATCCTGTCCCCTCCGCCATTAATTTAAGAATTAAAAATCTAATTTATTCTGTCTCTAAAAGCCATGAATCTTCAAGCGACTCAATTTGATTGTTTATATTTTCATATTCTTCAGAGAGAAAATTAAGTTTTTCATAATCTGAAATATTTTCATTTGCAGACAATTTTTTTTCTAAATCTTTTTTTTCTTCAGTAAGTCTTTTTATTTTATTTTCCAAATTTCTGATTTTTTTTCTATCGTTATTATTTTTATTTTTGGAATTTTCTTTATTTTTTTTATCATTACTTAGTGAAGATCTATACTCATCAAGATCTCCTAAAAAATTGCTTACTTTGCCATTTTTGACCATTACTAATTGGTCAGCTACATTCTCTACAAGTTTAGAATCATGGCTTACAAGAATAACGCATCCTTCAAAGTCATTTAGTGCATTAATAAGAGAAGTTCTGGAGTCAATGTCAAGATGATTTGTGGGTTCATCAAGTAATAAAATATTCGGACAATCATAACTAATCAAACAAAGAATGAGTCTTGTTTTTTCTCCTCCAGATAATTTATGTATTTTAGTTTCAGATTTTGTTTTATCAAATCCAAATTTACCTAACACACCTCTTATTTTCAAGTCATCTTCATTTTTTAATTTTTCAGATAATACTTCAAATGGAGTTAATTCTAATTCTAGCTCTTCAGACAAATGCTGAGCAAAATATCCAATCTTTATATTTCTGTTCTTTGAGATAGTTCCTTTCATTGGCTTAATTATTCCTGAAATCAATTTAATTAAAGTAGACTTCCCATTCCCATTAGCACCTAATAAAGCTATTCTGCTATCATTTGATATGCTAAGGTTTATTCCTTGAAGTACAGGGGTTTTTGTTTCATATCCAACATCAACCTCGTTCAAAACAATCATTGAGGTACCAAGATTTTTTGGTTTAGGAAAAGAAAACTTAATAGATCTATCAGTAATAACTGCATCAACAAAATCCATTTTTTCTAATGATTTCAATCTACTTTGTGCCTGCTTTGCTTTACTAGCTTTAGAACCAAATCGATTTACAAATTTTAGAACATTTTTCTTATATGCTTCCTGTTTTTCAAATAATAATTGTTGACTTATTTTTTTTTGAGCATATTGTTTTTCAAACTGATCATAATTACCTGTATATAAGTTTAGTTTTAACTGGTCAATATGAATAATATGAGACACTGTTTTATTTAAGGTTTCTCTATCATGACTAATTAATATAAAGGAATTTTTATAATTTACTAAAAAATTCTCCAACCAAGAGTTAGATTCAAAATCTAAGTGATTTGTAGGTTCGTCAAGTAATAATAGATCAGGTTCATTGAACAAAGCTGCGGCAAGCCCTACTCTCATTCTCCATCCACCTGAAAAGTCACTTAGAGGCTTTGATTGATCTGTTTTATTAAAACCAAGACCAGAAAGTATAGCTGAAGCTCTCCAATCAGAGTCGTATGCATTAATTTCATCCAACTTATTAAGAATAAAAGATATTCTATTAGGATTTACAGAAGTCTCTAATTCTTTGAGTAAATTTTGTTCAGTAATTCTACTTGATAGGACAAAATCTAATAAACTCAATTCAACTTTTTGTATTTCTTGCTCTAATATACCAATTGTCCTGTTAGACTTTAAGTTTATTTTTCCTTCCTCTAAGGATAAATTTTTAGTTATTAAGTTAAATAAAGTAGATTTACCGATACCATTTGATCCAACTAGTCCTATATGATAATTCTCAGGAATTTGTAACGAGGTGTTTTCAAATAATTTTCTCTTGGAGATAGAGTATGAAATATTTTTGAATTCAAGCATAAAAAAGATTTAAAAAATAAAAAATTATTTTTCTCTTTTTGCTAAGTAATTATTTATTAATTGCAAGACTACAAGCCAAGCTGCTGTTGACCCAAAAACAATTATCAAAGCCCACAATGCTTCCATTTTAATCTCCTCATTATTCTTGAACTAATATACTAATTATATGACAAAGATTAAAAAAAAATTAGAAACTAACCCAAAAAACTATTATGAAATACATCATAATAGGATTTAATTACTTTGTCAGTAATTAAAATTGTAAGAATTTCATTAATGAATTTACACGAATATCAATCTAGAAACTTGTTAAATCACTATAATGTTTTATTCCCCTTAGGAAAAGTTGGATCATCTCCAGAAGAAATATATGATATTTCTGAGGAATTCTTTGGAAAAGTGGTTGTAAAGGCACAAATCCATTCTGGTGGAAGAGGTAAAGCCGGTGGCGTAAAGTTATGTAATACAAGTGAGGAAGCAAAAGTTTTTGCTAAGCAAATTTTAGGTAGAAAGATTGTAACGAATCAAACTGATTCAGATGGAGTCATTGTAGAAAAATTACTAGTTACTGAAATAACAGATATTCAAAAAGAATTTTATTTATCGATAATAATTGATCCTGATTTTGAAAGTCCAGTTCTTATACTCTCATCAGAAGGTGGAATGGATATAGAAACTGTAGCTGAAGAGACCCCAGAAAAAATAATAAAGTTACAGTTTGACCCAATATTGGGAACTAAACCATACGAATTAAGAAAAACTATAAGATCACTAAATCTTCCTAAAGAGTCACAGAGTGACTTCATAAACTTAATTTTAAATTTATATAAAGCATTCCTAGAAACAGATAGTACACTCATAGAAATCAATCCTCTTGTTTTAGACAATAAAAATAAACTTATCCCATTAGATTGTAAGATAAATATTGATGATGATAGCTTTTTTAGACAAAAAGAAATTTTTAAGCTACGAGATAAGAACCAAGAAAATCCAATTGAAACTAGAGCAAAGGATTTTGATCTAGCATATGTCAAATTAGATCAAGGAAATGTAGGATGCTTGGTGAATGGAGCTGGGTTAGCAATGGCGACTATGGATGTAACTACTAAGTCTGGATGCTTCCCTGCAAATTTTCTTGATGTTGGTGGATCTACAGATAAGGAAAAAATCAAAGAAGCTTTTAGAATCCTGGTTTCAGACAAAAATGTTAAGTTTTTACTGGTAAATTTATTTGCAGGAATTGCCAGAGCTGACCTAATAGCAGAAGGAATCGTTGAAGCAGCTAAAGAAGCTTCGTTTAATCTCCCTATAATTGTATCAATGAGAGGTACTAATTCTGAAAAAGGTTTTTCTATTCTTAAGAATTCTAATTTAGATATACATATTGCAAAAAATTTAGGTAATGCTGCCGAACTTCTTACTAATTTAAGCAAGGATAGTATTAACAAATGAAATTAGATAAAAATACAAAGGTTCTAATTCAAGGTCTAGGAAAGGATGGTACCTTTCAAGCTCGAAGATCGATTGAGTATGGAACTAATGTTGTTGCTTGTGTGCATCCCAAAAGAGAGGGAACCTTGTTTGATGAAAATATTCCTTATTTTGAAACAGTTAAGGATGCAGTAAGTAAAACAAACGCAAATGTCGGAGTCATCTATGTTCCTGCTGCTTTTGCTATGGATGCAATAATTGAACAAATAGATGCAAAATTAGAAATAGTTGTTTGTATCACTGAAGGCATACCAATTCACGACATGATTAAGGTAAAAAATTACATTAAAGATAAAAATACAACTTTGATAGGACCAAATTGTCCTGGTTTGATTTTTCCAAAATTAAAAATAAAAATTGGTATTATTCCTAGTAATATTTGTAAGGAGGGTAAGGTAGGTGTTGTGTCTAGATCAGGAACTCTAACCTATGAAGCAATTTCTCAAATTGGAGAAGTCGGTCTTGGGCAATCAATTTGTATAGGAATAGGTGGTGACCCAATACATGGAACAAGTTTTGTAGATGTTCTAGAATTTTTTGAAAGAGATAGCAATACTGATTCTATAGTCTTAATTGGAGAAATTGGTGGAACAAAAGAACAGGAAGCAGCAGAATATATTAAGAATAAAATCTCAAAACCTGTAGTATTTTCAATAGCAGGGACTACAGCACCTAAAGGCAAAAGAATGGGGCATGCTGGAGCGGTAATTAGTGGGAAAATGGGACTAGCAGCGGAAAAAATAAAAGCACTTAAAGATGCTGGAGCTCATCATGCTAGTGATCCTTCAAGAATAGGTGAAACTCTCAAAACTATAATTTAGTATGTACATCTTAATAGAATATAGATGAAAGGGATAATTTATGGATGATAAAGAATATTATGAAAAAATAAAAAAAGTTAATAAAGAAAATCTATACAAGAAAATAAATAAAAATAAATCTGATAAATGGAAAAACTTTGAAGTTACCGGCAAGCTAAGTAATAAATAGATTAATGTATAAAGAATTTTTTTGTCATACTAATGATGTAGCAATCAATATTGCATCAAGAGAGAAAAGAGAGAACTATATAAATATATTTTTTGTCCACGGTTTTTTAGAAAGATGGCAATCTTGGAAAAAAATAATGGATAATATGCCAAAAAATTATAACGTTTTTTCAGTAGACCTTAGAGGATTTGGTAGATCTGGTAAAACACTAATATCTCATAAAAGATCTACTTGGGCAGATGATATTTCAAACATAATTTCTAAACTCAATTTAAAAAATATCTATTTAGTAGGACACTCATTAGGAGGCCCGATTGTAGCTTCAGTTTCATCAAAAAATTATAATCAAATTAAAGGAGTTATTTTAGAGGATCCCTTTTTAGGAACTCAACCTGTAGATAAAACAGGAAGAGCAAGTAGAGGGAAAATAGTTGCAGAAACAATAGATAATTCTAAAAGTTTAAATGAAGCAATCATTAAATTGAAAAAATTAAGACCCGACTGGAGAGATGATATACCCGTAGAGATAGCAACTGCCAGAATGTTTACTGACAATTTTTTATTAGAAGTACCAAGAAAATTCAAAGATGATTTTTCAATTGAAGAAATATATAAAAATGTAAAAAATGACACAATTTTGAATCACTCAAATCCAGATTTTGGAGGAATAAATTCTGAAGAAAATATAAATTATCTTAAAAATTTAAATTCATCTATTAAGATAAATAAATGGGAAAAATCAGGTCATAATATACATAGAGACTTCCCTGCAGAATTTTCTAAATCCATACTTGAATTCATAGAAAACTAAATGAAAAATTATTTCCTAGTTGAAAATAAAAAGATATTCTTCCAAAAGTTTGGAGATGGTCCTCCAATAATTTTACTTCATGGAATTTCCAATTCATCTAAAACATGGAATAACATATCAAAAAAATTATCAAAAATTCGCACAGTTTATCTTATAGATTTTAGAGGTCATGGAAATTCTGATCATTTCGATAATTACGAATGGATAAATTTTAGTAATGATATAGTAGCTTTTATAGAAAAAAATATAGATTCTAAAGTAGAAATAATTGGACATTCATTAGGGGCATGTGTTGCAACAAAAGTCAGCCAAATACTCAAAACCAATATTAAAGCATTAATACTTGAAGACCCTCCATTCTTTACTCACAAAAGACAGGGAGAAAAAGGAATAAGTCAAAGATTTCAGCATAATTTACATTTATCAAAGAATTTTAATTCTAAAAATAAAATTTTAGAAAAATTAAAAAATAATTCTAAATTATCTAACGTTAAGAACTTAGAATTAATTTCTGAAAACCTAGCTAATCTTGATTACAAAGTTTTAGAAGCAACTATCAATGGAGAAGCATTGAAATCTTTTCATCCTGAAGAAATTCTTCTAGAAATTTCAGGAATCAGAACATTATTATTAGCTGGAGACGAAATAAAAACTGGTGGAGTAATAACAAGTACAGAGATAAAAAAAATTAAAAGCATTATGAATAATCTAGAAGTTATTCATCTTAAAGAAATAGGTCACAATATTCATGATGAAATCCCTGAAGAATTTGAAAATATAGTTTTCAATTTCCTAGATAACGGGTAATTCAATAAAAGATTCTATTATTACAACAAAAATAAGAGTAAAAACTCCTGCAACTATATCATCACCCAATACTCCATATGCTTTAGGAAGGTCTTCAAATTTATTAATTGGATAAGGCTTAAAAATATCAAAGAATCTAAATATAAAAAAAGCAAGTATAAAGGCAAATAAATTATATTCTAATATTACGATAGGAATATACATTCCAACCCATTCATCAAAAACAACATGATGAGGATCTGGATCATCTTTAGAAATAGATCTATTTATAGTAATTATACCTAGTGGTAAATATAAAATTAATATTATTAGATTTATTATTAAGAATAAATTTTCAGAAAAATCAAAAAAATCAACTAGCAAATATCTTAATAAAATAAAATAGATTAGGCAAAATAAAGCAGCCCAGCTTCCTCCTCCTCTTAAGGGGAAATATCCAATATAAAATACAGATGATACTAATTTAGAGAAAGTAGTAATTTTTTTAGAATTCATGGCTGTATTATAAATTATTTTTTAGCCATGATAATGAATCATTAGTATTAACTAAAGGTGAATATTCACAACCAACCCATCCTTCATAATTTATTTCATCTAATAAATTAAAAATATGCTTATAGTTTATTTCTCCTGTTCCAGGTTCATTTCTTCCTGGATTATCTGCAATTTGAATATGACCGATCTTATCCTGTAATGCAATAATTTTTCTAGATAAATCACCTTCCATAATTTGCATGTGATAAACATCATAAAGAAGATATGCATTTTCATGGTTAATTTCTTCAATCAGATCTATTCCCTGTTTTGATGTATTAATAAAAAATCCTGGTTGATCTACTGTATTTATTGGTTCAATTAAGGTTTTTATATTTTTTTCTGATAACTTTTCAGATGCTATTCTTTGATTTTCAACTAAAACATTATAAATTTCATCATCATCAAAATTTTCTGGCTTTGTTCCTATCCCTGTATTTATCCCAATGCAACCGAGGTTTGAAGCATAATTAATTCCTAATTCTAGTCTTTCCAAAAATAGATCTTTTCTATCAGGCCTAAGTGCTATATTTGCTAAGTTGGTATCTGGATCTTGCACTGGTAAATTTATTATTACATGTTTTAATTTATATAAATCTAATTTTTCTCTAATTTGGTCAACTTCCAAAGAATAAGGGGCCTGTAATTCGACTCCTTCAAACCCAGATTTTGAAGCTTGTTCATATCTATCTATAAGATCATATTCGTTATACATGAACTGTAAATTTGCTTCAAATTTAGGCACTTTTCCCTCCGATATTATCTATCCAAGATAAACCCTTAATTGTATCTCCTAGAGGTGAATACTCACATCCAATCCATCCTAGATAATTTTCAGACAAATGTTTAAAAACATTTTCATAATTTATCTCTCCTGAACCTGGTTCATTTCTACCTGGGTTATCTGCAATTTGAATATGTCCAATTTTATCCTTATTATTATCAAAGGTTCTAATAATATCTCCTTCCATAATTTGCATATGATAAATATCATATTGAATTTTTACTGAATCTAAATTAATCTCATCAATAATTTTTCTGCAATGTTTAGTATTAGAAATAAAATAATTAGGGGCATCGATAGTATTTAGAGCCTCTACTAAGATCATGATATTTGTATTTTTTAATACATCAGATGCATAATTAAGATTTTCAATCAAAGTATCGTGTAACTGAGATTTGGTAAATTTACCATTATCTATCCCAACTAAAACTGTAAGCCTTTCACAGCTCAAATGATTGGCATATTCTAAAGCTTTGTGTACACCTTCTTGAAACTCTGATTTTCTATCAGGAAAAATTGCAATTCCTCGATCTCCAGCTGCAAAATCACCAGCTGGAAAATCAAACAAAATTTGTTTTAGATTATTTTTTTCTAACTCTGCTTTTATATCGTGTTTATCAAAATCATAAGGGAAAAGATATTCCACTCCTTCAAAGCCATTTTCTTTGGCAAGTGTAAACTTTTCTAAAAATTCAACTTCATTAAATAACATAGATAGGTTTGCTGCATATTTATTCATAAAATACTCCTTAAGATATTAATTTGGGTTTCGTTTTATAATAATTTGTTTCTGATTCAAAAACTTTTGCTAATTCTAGAATTTTCAATTCGTTAAGTTTTTTACTAACTATTTGTATTCCTATAGGTAATCCATCTTTACTAAATCCTGATGGAATACTTACACTTGGACAGCCTGTGGCAGTTATTGCATAACAAAGAGCCATCCAATCTATATATGTATTTAATTCTGTTCCGTCTATATTTTTTATATATTCTTGATCTATATCAAAAGGAAGAACGCTAGTAGTTGGTAAAATTAGAAAGTCATATTGATTAAAAAATTCTGAAATTTTTTGATCAATAATAGATCTTTGTGATTCTGCTTCAGATATTTCTAAGGAAGAAAGACTCATACCTTTCTCAACGTTCCAAATTATTGTATCTTTCATCAGATGTTTATTATTTTTTATGTGATCTTTATGTTCATCAGCAAAAATATAAGCTCTTAGAACTTGAAATACATTATCTACATTTGGAAGAGAAGGTGCTGCTTCTTCTAATTCGAAACCGAGATTCGCAAAGGTTTTTACAGAATTATTAAAAGATTCTCTGATTTCTTTTGATACAGGATATTGACCTAAATCAGGAGTAAAAGCTATTTTTTGATTTAAGTTTTTAATATTTTTTATCTCTGAAAAAATTTTGGGATCTTCATTTATACTATTTCCGATTCTATTGTCATAACCTGCCATTATTGACAAAAATATAGATAGATCATCTATATTTCTTGCCATTGGTCCGTTAACACTCAAAGTGTTATATGGTTTAGAGTTTGGAAGATTAGGAACTCTACCTATAGTGGTTCTGAATCCAACTACATTATTCCATGCAGCAGGATTTCTTAATGAACCTCCCATGTCAGATCCTTGAGCTATCGTAATCAATCTGGCTGCAAGAGCGGCTCCTGCTCCACCGCTAGATCCTCCTGCTGTTTTATCTAAATTATATGGATTAACAGTTGTATCAAAAACTTCATTAAATGTATGGGAGCCTGCTCCAAACTCAGGCGTATTAGTTTTACCTAAAATGATCGCACCTGAAGATTTAATTTTTTTTACAACTAAATCATCTTCATCAGGTATGTAGTTTGAATAAATTGGAGATCCTTTAGTTGTCCTAATTCCTTTAGTTAAATTCAGATCTTTTATGAATGTTGGAATACCCGACAAAGGTGATGAAAAATCAAAATTTTGATCTATTTTTTTTGCATGTTCAATAGCCATTTCAGGTGTAAATGTACAAACTGCATTTATCAAGGGATTATAAGTTTCAATCTGTTGAATATGCAAATTTACTAATTCTTCAGATGTTATATTTTTTGTTTTTAATAATTTTTTTATTTCAGAAATTTTCATCTCTAAAATATTTTGCTTTTCAGATTTTGAAAAATTATTCAAACTACCACCAAACTTTTCCGTCAATATCTTTTGATATTTCTGAAAATTCCTTCTCATAAATCCCACTAGAAAGATATTTCCATCCTCCATCAGCAAAAATAGTTACTATTACTGAATTTTTTAATCTTCTAGACATTTTTATACATGTAGCTAAGGTTGCTCCAGACGAAACTCCGACAAATAAACCATGAGTTTCCATAACTTTTTTTGTCCAATAAAAAGATTCTTCAGCTTCTACCATAATTCTGCCATCAATTTTATCAAGATCAAGTATTGGAGGTATATAGCCGTGTTCAATTGAACGTAGTCCTTGAACAACATCATCTGGATGAGGAGCAGTTGCTATGATTTTTATAGATTCATTAAATTCCTTGGCCCTTTTACCGACTCCCATTAACGTACCTCCAGTCCCAAGGCCTGCTACAAAATGAGTAATATTTGGCATTTGATCAAGTATCTCTGGACCCGTTGTGTAATAATGTGCTTTTATACTCGCTTGATTACCATATTGAAATGGCATAAAGAAATCAGGATTTTCAGATGCAATTTTTTGAGCTAATTTTATAGAACCATTTGTACCATCTTTTCCCTCAGAAAAAATAATTTTTGCCCCAAAAGATTTTAGTAAAGCTACTCTTTCTGTACTTACTGAATCTGGCATTACAGCTATCATTTTATAGCCTCTAATTTTGGATATCATAGCAAGAGCAATGCCTGTATTTCCTGATGTTGGTTCAATTATAGTCTGCCCAGGACTTAATTTATTATTTTTTTCAGCATCAAAAATTAGACATCTAGCTACCCTATCTTTAATAGACCCTGTCGGATTTTCTCCTTCTAATTTAGCATAAATTTTCACAGAAATATTTTCACTTAGTGAAGAAAGATCTATCAAGCTAGTTTTACCTATATTACTTAATGTACCTGTATTAAATTTTTCAATACTTAATTTTGTACTCATTCAAATTAACTTACTGGAACTCCACAGAAAATTTCATAATCAATTAATTCTTTAACTTCTGGATTTTCACCACATAGTTTACAATTTGGATTTTTCCTAACTTTAATCTCTCTAAATTCCATACTCAATGCTTCTATTAATAACATTCTTCCTGAAAGAGATTCACCTACTCCTAGAATAATTTTTATTGTTTCCAAGGCTTGGATAGAGCCAACTAATCCCGGAAGTGCTCCAATGACCCCAGCTTCTGCGCAGCTCGGTACTTCGCCTGGAGGTGGGGGATCAGGAAATATACATCTGTAACATCCATTGCCAGGTATATAAGTTGTAGCTTGTCCATCGAATATTAAAATAGCTCCATCAACTAAAGGTTTATTTAGTAGGAATGCTGCATCATTTGCTAAATATCTAGTAGCAAAATTATCTGCCCCATTTATGATTATGTCGTAGTTTTCCATTATTTCGAATGCATTATAAGAATTTATAGGTTCTTCATGTATAGTGACATTAACATCAGGATTATGAGCAATTAAGGTTTCTTTAGCAGACTCTACTTTTCTCTTACCTACATCTGCATCAGTATGCAAGATTTGTCTTTGTAGATTAGATGTATCTACAACATCAAAATCAACAATTCCAATATTACCAACACCTGCCAGAGCAAGATAAAGTGCAACAGGTGATCCTAAACCTCCTGCACCAATAATCAATACCTTTGAATCAATTAGTGCTCTTTGCCCCTTACTACCTACATTAGGCATTATAAGATGCCTACTGTATCTTTCAACTTGAGAAGGATTTAATTGAGTGATGGCCATAATTTACTCCAAAATTTCGTTTAAACAAAAAAACCCCTAAAATTTGGGGTTTCGAACAATATTAAAATAATTTTAATTAGAGTTCGATAGCTCTCCAACAACAAAGATTTAAATTTATACTTAGTATATTCATATTTACATTATATATATAAAAAGAAAAGATTTATATTGATTTTTCATGCAAAAAAAATCATATATATGTATAAATGAATAATATAAGAAAATTGATATATAGGAGACTGAGATGCCGTCAGGACAAAGGCTAGAAAATAAAGTAGCTATAGTTACGGGTGCTGGAACTAGAGGAGAAATAGCTGGAACTGGACAAGCAGCAGCTATATTAATGGCTAAAGAAGGTGCAAAAGTATTACTAAGTGACATTGATATTGATAGAGCAGAAGAAACTCTTAATTCTATTGAAAAAGAGGGCGGAATAGGAAAAATATTTATAGGAGATGTCACTTCTGAAAAAGATTGTGAAGCGATGATAAAAGAGTCCGTAAAACAATTTGGAAAATTAGATATTTTATTTAATAATGTTGGTGGACCCGGTGGTGGTATGGTTACTGAAATTGAAGAAGAGGATTGGCACAGATCAATTGATCTAAACATGAAAAGTGCTGTGATGGGATCAAAATATGCTATTCCGGCAATGGAAAAATCTGGGGGTGGTTCTATTATTAATGTTTCATCCATTGACGGTACTCAGGCTGGGTCAACTAGAAATGTTCCTTATTCTATTTCTAAAGCAGCTATTTCTCATTTATCTCGAATAATGGCAGTTCACCACGGTAGGCAAAATATTAGAGTAAATTGCGTTGCTCCTGGTCATGTTTATGGAGCCTTTCCAAATAGATTTAAGAAAATGGAAGAAAATTGGAGAGAATTAAGAAAAAAGGCTGGCCCCCTGGGGACTGAGGGTACGGCGTGGGATGTAGGTTGGGCAGTTGTTTATCTAGCTAGTGATGAAGCTAAGTGGGTAACTGGAGTTGTATTACCTGTAGATGCTGGGGTACAAGCAGCGTCTCCTCTATCAATGTTAGGCGATATCATGGGATCAGATGAACCAAAGAGTAATATGTACTAGTTGAATTTTACTTCTTGGTTAAGAATGCTTTGTCTGTTAGATAGTTCAAAAATAGATATTTTACTAAGATGATCAATTAGAACATTTTCAACATCTTTCCATAGCTCTCTTTGACTGCAAGAACTGGTATGAATACAAATATCTAAATCATCAAGGCAATCAACTGGGGAAAGTGTGTAGTCTAAAATTTTAATTATCTCAGATACATATAGGTTTTTTGGATCAACTATAATTTCATGACCACCATGAGGACCTCTAGTAGACGAAATTACTCCAGATTTTTGAAGATCGTTGGCTATTCTTTGCAAAAACTTTATTGGAATTCCCTGATCTTTAGATACTTCCTCTGTTTTAATTAGGCCTTTATCTTTATTAATGGATAAATATACTAACAACCTAAGTGCATAATCTATCTTCATTGGTATTAACATACTCTTAATACTAGCATAAATGACTATTAATACATCGTTTTTGATTTAAATTGCACCATAAAAACATCTAAAATAGATAAGATGTCTTATACTTAAAGCTAGATCAATTAAAAAGATATTGGAATAAAAATGGCAGAAGTAAAATTAGAAACTCAAAATAGAAATATATTTGGAAAGAAAAATAATTCCCTAAGAAAATCTGGAATTATTCCAATAAATATGTATGGACTTGGCGAATCAATTAGCCTACAAGTTGAAGAGGATATTCTGTATAAGACTCTCAAGGAAGTTGGTTTTACAACTCCACTAAAAATATCTGTAGAAGGTAAAGATGAAACATATACATTGGTTAGAAATATATCTACACATCCTGTAACTGATAAATTAATTCATGTTGATTTCTTGAGAGTTGACATGGAAAAAGCAATAGAAGTTCAAGTGCCGGTTTCTCTTGTAAATCAAGAAGATGCTCCTGGTACCAGGGGTGGCGCAGGGGTTGTAACTCAAGGTACTTATGAAGTGACGATTTTAGCTAAACCTCTTGAAATTCCATCAATTTTGGAAGCTGATTGTTCAATATTAGTAGACTTAGAAACCTATGTTTATGCAAAAGACCTAAATATTCCTAAAGGAGCTGAACTAACTTCAGATCCAGAATCTCAAATTGCATGGATTCAACCACCTAGAGTTCAGGTTACTGAGGAGGAAATGGCAGCATTATCCGGAGACTCAGAAGATGGTGAAGAAGGAACAGGAGATGAATCTTCCGAAGGAGTACCAGATGAATCTTCTCAAGAGCAATCCAACGATGACCAGTAAAATTTATTAGATAAACACTATTACTTAGATAAAATGTTTTTTAATGATGTAAATGAAGCACCAAAAGATCCAATTCTAGGGTTGTCTGAAGAATATACTAATGATTCAAATCCTAATAAGGTTAACTTGGCCGTTGGCGTGTATCAAGATGATAATGGTAGAACTAGTACATTTGAATCAGTACTAGAAGCAGAAAAGATTATTCTTGATATGGATTTATCAAAAACTTATAAACCTATTGATGGAGATAAAGAGTTTCTTGATAAATCTATTGAAATGATAGTAGGGAAAGAAATTTTAGAAGAAAATGATATTTTTCCCATTGCATTAAATACTCCTGGAGGAACAGGGGCACTCAAGCTAGTTTCTGAATTTTTACATCTTTTTTCTAAAGATTCAACAATTTGGTTTAGTAATCCTACTTGGGCTAATCATAAGCCTATTTTTGAGTCTTCAGGTTTTAACTCAAATACTTATGATTACTTTGATAAAAGTACTAATAAAATTGACTTTCAACTTATGATTACCAATATAAATAAAATTCCTGAAGGAGATATTATTGTTCTTCATGGATGTTGTCATAATCCTACTGGTTGTGACTTAAGTCTCGATCAATGGAAAGAGTTATCTTTGTTGCTGAAAAAAAAGAAAATTATAACGATTTGTGATTTTGCTTACCAAGGTCTGGGTGATGGAATAGAAGAGGATGCTATGGGAGTAAGGATATTATCTGAAGAGTTAGATGATGTATTTATTTGCTCTAGCTACTCAAAAAATTTTGGTTTATACAGTGAAAGAGTAGGATGTTTAATCTACAAAAGTAGAGATAAAAATAAGTCTTTAAATATCCTTAGTCAACTAAAGAAAACAGCTAGAACAATATATTCAAATCCACCAGCACACGGTTCAGAAATTGTAAAGATTATACTCAAGGATAATGAATTAAGAAAATTATGGATCAAAGACTTAACAATATTGAGAGAAAGAATAAAGAAGATGAGATCATCTCTAGATTCTAATCTTAAAAACCTTGGATGTAAGAAAGACTTTTCTTTTATTGTAGATCAAAAAGGAATGTTTAGTTTTAGTGGAATAAATAGTGAACAAGTAAAAAAGCTTAAGAGTGATTACTCAATTTACATTGTCGAGTCTGGAAGAATTAATGTTGCCGGGATTACAAGTAAAAACATCGATTACATTAGTAAATGTATGTATGAAACGATTGGATAGTATCAAATAATACAAAATTAAATTTTACCTTCTAGACTTTGAAATACTAGACCAGCAGGTGGCTTGGGTAAAAAATTAGTAACTTTTGGAGGCAGTCTTTCACCAGAATTTACAGCAGATAAAAAACTATTCATTGGGATTGGTCTCATCATTAGTATTGCATAATTACCATCAGATCGAAGTAAATTGTTTATCTCTTTGAGATCTGTCTCAAACATTATATTTTCTTCATAATTGGACTTAAAATTTTGGGGCATAAAATTTTCATGGATAAATGTATAATCATTTATTTGTGAAAGATTATTTTCTGTATATTTATAAGTTCGAATCTCATTAGCATTCTTTATTATTATTCCAAAATGAATATAATTAAAATTCTTTTCCTCGCAAACATTTTCATAAAATTCATTAACAAAATTTTCATGAATTTTAATATTTGATTTACTAATAGATTGAATATTTTTGTTAAGAGTAATTTTTTTTTCTAGATCCGTAAGATCATCAGAATTCATTCTCAAGTACCTATGATAAGATCTTGTAATCAATCCTGGCTCATTCATGGATATTAGCTGAATCATTCTATAGTTAATTGATTCATCTGAATTGATTTCTCTTTTAGATCGAATATTTGACAAATATCTAAGACCTGCTTCATATCTATGATGACCATCAGCAATATAAATTTTTGAATCAATAAATTTTTTACAAATTAATGAAATTGTACCTCGATCTGTTACTCTCCAAACTTTTATTTTTTGGAGACCATCAGGAGCAATATCAATATAAGGCTTTTTACCTGAAATAGATTTCACCAAATTTGCTACGGTTTCTCTAGAGTCATCCTTATAAAGACATAGCAAGGGACTATAATTTGATTTTGCTACATCCATTAATTTAAATCTATCTTCAACCCATTTATCTCTAGTTTTTTCATGAGGCATAACTATTCTTTTAGAATAGTCTTCAACTTTAATTGCACAGATAAAACCTTTTCTAGTTATGATTTTGTCTTCATATAAGAATTCTTCTTCTGTGACATATATTGAAGGTGAATCATCTTGAATTAATACACCATCTTGAATCCATTTTTTCTGAGTTTCTGCAGCAGAAAAATAAGGATCTTCATCTAATCCTCTCAAGCCTAGTTCTAACCTAACTGTGTTGTAATTACTTACATCATAAAGTTTTCTTTGAAGAGTAGAAGAAATACTATCAAAAGGAGGACAAACGTTTAAGGATAAATCTCCTGAAATCTTTTGATTATATCTTATGCCTTTAAATGGAAACAGTTCTGCCATAAAATTAGATTATATTTTTTTCTTATTTAGTTATTTTATAGAAAATTTGAAGAAAACATTGTAAGCTTATAAATTTTATTTATCATTATAGAAAAATGATGGAGGAAATATGGCAGGAAGTAAAAAATCTATTTCTTTTGAAATACAATCTGATTTAGTTGAGATGTTGAATGATGCAGTAGAAAAATATGATTTACCTGATATAAATAAGGCTATGAGATGTATTTTAGACTATGTAGCTTCTGATGGAGATTGGGAAAATATTTTCAATACTAGAAGATGCCTCAGATGCGGAAGTAAGTCTGGATGGGAAAAAGAATAATATCTAATTCTTGATTTTCTTAAACATTTCTATATGGGGAATTTTAGCTTCAATAAAAATCTCTCCTTTCGTTTGATAGCCTGAATTTATATAAAAGTTCTTAATATATTCTTGAGAATTTAGAGAAACTATTTCTGCTCCTAAATTCAAAGCAGCAGTTTCTAAAAATCTTAAAATAATTGTTCCATATCCTAATTTTCTATAATTTCTCAAGACTGCCATCCTACCTATTTTCATTTTTTTTTCTGTTATGTACATTAGCCTTCCTGTAGCAACAGGTTTTAAGTCTAAAAATCCTATAACATTGAAAAAAGATGAGTCTAAGTCATCAAGTTCTTCTTCCTCAGGAACTCCTTGCTCCTCAATAAAAACTTTTCTTCTTATTTCTAAGCATTCAGAAATAAGTTTTTTTGTAGAAGCTTGAATGACCTCTAATCTATTCATTTATAACACTTCCAAAATCATGCTTAGTATCTATAATTTAGTAATAATTTATAATTTTTTTTTATGGATTCAAATCAAATAAAAAGACAAATAGAAGAGTTAAGAAAAGAAATAGAGAATGCAAACGTAGAATACTATGTTGAAGAAAATTCTTCAATGTCTGATTTTGATTATGATAAAAAATTTCGAGAATTAGTTGAATTAGAAAAAAAATATCCAGAATTTGTATCCTTAGAATCTCCAACTCAAAGAGTTGGAGGGCTGCCTTCAGAAAGTTTTTCTCAAATTGATCATACTGTTCCTATGCTAAGTCTTTCAAATGTATTTAATTTTGAAGAATTAGGAGAGTGGATAGAAAGAAATAAAAAAATAATAGGTCAGGAAATATATCCATTAATATGTGAACTTAAGATAGATGGTTTAGCAGTTTCAGTTAAATATGAGAATGGAATGCTGAATCAAGCTTCAACCCGTGGTAATGGTGTAACAGGAGAAGATATAACTAATAATGTAAAAACTATTAGATCAATTCCCTTAAGAATAAGCAGTATTGATCAATTAGAACTTAGAGGTGAAATATACTTTCCAATTTCTAAGTTCAATGAATTCAATAATCTTAGAGAAAAAGCAGGATTAAGTCTTTATTCAAATCCACGAAATGCTTCATCTGGTTCAGTAAGACAATTGGACCCTTCAGAAAGTGCAAAAAGACCAATAAATGTTTTTTTCTATAGTCTTCTAAACGGAATAGGAGAAGAGATTTATCATTCTCAACTAGAATCTTTAATACATATAAAGAAATTAGGCATGAGGACTGAACAAAATTATAAAAAAATCAACTCATTTGACGAATTGAAAAAATTTATAGATTTTTGGAATATAAATAAATCTAGTTTAGATTATGGTACAGATGGAATAGTTATCAAGATTGATAATGTAGATTATCAAAAAAGATTAGGGAGTACAGGTAGAATTCCTAGGTGGGCTACAGCTTTTAAATTTCCTCCTGAAGTAGTAGAAACTAAATTAAGAAAGATAAATTTTAATGTTGGAAGAACAGGAGTCTTAACCCCATGGGCAGAGTTAGATCCTGTAATTATTGATGGAGTTAAAATATCTAGAGCAACATTACATAACAAAGATGAAATCAAACGAAAAGATCTTAGAGAAAATGACCTTATAGAAATACAAAGAGCAGGTGAAGTAATACCTCAAATACTAGGGGTTTCTAAAAATAATGTTAGAGATAAATATTCAAAAAAATTTACTTTCCCTAAAAATTGTCCTGCGCCATGTGAAAATATCCTTTTTATAGACCCAGATGAGGCCTCAATAGTATGTAATAATTCATCATGTGAACAAAAATTTGAAAGATTATTACAATATTTTGCTTCAAAAAATTGTATGGATATAGAGGGTTTAGGAAATAAAATTTGTTCATTGTTATTCAAAGCAAATATCATAAATTCATTAGATGAAATTTATGAATTAAAAAATCATAAAGATAGACTAAAGGAATTAGAAGGATTTGGAGATAAAAGTATAAGTAAACTTTTGTTAAGTATTGAAAAATCTAAGGAAAAAAGTTTCAGTAAATTGTTAGCATCATTTGGTATAGAAGGAGTTGGTTCTGAGATATCAGAAATGATTTCAAAAAAAATAAATAACATAAATGAACTAAGTGAAAAAATAAATAATTTAGAAGACCTAAGAGAAATTTTATTAGAAATTGATGGGATAGGCCCCGTTGTTGCAGAAAATTTTATTAGATGGGTGAGTGATGAGAATAATGTTTCACTTGTGTTGAAGTTTAAGAATATTGGTTTAGGAAAAGGAAATAAGAAAAATGAGCTATCTACCGAAATTTTTCTAAATAAAGCTTTTGTTATAACTGGAAGTTTTGGTGATATAACAAGAGACAATTTAGAAACAATAATAAAGACAAATTCTGGTAAAGTTACGAACAAAGTTTCTAATAAAACTGATTACCTTCTTTTAGGAGAAAATCCTGGTTCAAAATTATTAGATGCTCAAGAAAAAGACATACCAATAATTAATTTATCTCAGCTAAAATCTTTCCTAAAGGAAGGGAATTAAATGATTAATAACTGGATAATATTGGGGCTTGGTAATCCAGGAGAAAAATATTCTGATACTAGACATAATGTTCCATGGTGGATGCTAGATATTTTACATAAGGAATTTTCAGTTTATAAGAAATATCAAAAGAATGAAAAAAATTATACTGAAATAAGATTAGATCTAAAAGGCTATAGCATTTATTTAATTTATCCAACTACATTTGTAAATAATTCTGGTTTAGCATTAGTTGAACTTTTGAATAAAGAAAAATTTACCTTGGATAAAACAATAATCATATCTGATGATATTCATCTAGAAGAAGGAAAGCTAAGAATAAGGAGAAAAGGTAGTAGTGGTGGACATAATGGATTAAAATCAATAATTAATCATTTAGGCACTGAAAATTTCCTTAGATTAAAAATAGGAATTGGAAAAATGCATGAGAATGAAGATCAAATTAAATACGTATTATCTAAAGTAAAAAATATAACTTTGGTCAATAAATCATGTGAAAATGCAGCTGAAGCATGCATAAGTATAATCGAAAATGGTATAACTAAAGCTATGGAAAAATATAATGGAGAAATTGATGTCTAAACTTTTTGAACCTATTGAAATAAGAGGGATTGAAATAAAAAATAGGTCTTGGGTATCCCCTATGTGCCAATATTCATGCGATGATGGATTTGCTAATAATTGGCATCTAGTACATCTAGGTTCAAGAGCTGTAGGTGGAGCAGGTTTAGTTATGTCAGAAGCAGCCGCAGTTGAACCTGAAGGAAGAATTAGTCCATGGGATTTGGGTATTTGGAAAGATGAGCATATAAAACCGCTAAAAGATATAACAAAGTTTATCTCTGATCAAGACTCTATCCCAGCAATACAGTTAGCCCATGCAGGTAGAAAAGCTTCTACCAAAAGACCTTGGCAAGGTAGAGGAAGAATTGAAACTAAAGATGGTGGCTGGATTCCGAAAGGACCTAGTTCTATACCCTTTGATGAAGAATCTCAAATACCCAGTGAATTATCCAGTGAAGAAATAAATGAGATTACAACAAACTTTGTAAAAGCAGCTGAAAGATCTGTTGAAGCTGGATTTAAGTGTATTGAATTACATCTTGCTCATGGATATCTGGTTCATGAATTTTTTTCTCCGATTTCAAATATTAGAGAAGATAATCATGGAGGTTCTTTAGATAACAGAACTTCTTTTGGTGTTGAAATAGCTAAAAAAATAAGGCAAAAAATAGGAAAAAATATTCCAATATTTGCCCGAATATCAGTAACTGAATATCATCCTGATGGTTGGGATATAGAATCTTCAGTTATTTTATCAAAAAAATTAAAGCAAGCAGGAGTTGATCTAATTGATTGCTCTTCAGGAGGTAATTACTTTGATCAAGAAATTGAATTAAAAAAGGGCTACCAAGTACCACTTTCGAAATCTATTAAATCTCAAGCTGAAATTCTTACAGGAACCGTAGGATTAATTACTGAAAATGATCATGCTGAAGAAATATTAAATAATAATGAAGCTGACGCAATATTTTTAGGAAGAGAACTATTAAGGAATCCATATTGGAGTTTATATTCTCAAGAAGATATTAAGGCTTGGCCCCTACAATATCAAAGATCTTTTGAAAGTATAGGAAATATTAAATATGTCAGAAAAAATGACTAAATCGAACTAAATCCTGTATATGGGACCAGAACTTCAGGAATTTTAATTGTTCCATCTTCTTGCTGGCCATTTTCTATAATAGCTACCCATATCCTAGGCAGAGCTAGACCTGATCCATTCAATGTATGAGGAAAAATTGTTGATGATGATTGAGTTTCTTTATATCTTGTATTATTCCTTCTAGACTGAAAATCATAACAATTAGAGATAGATGATACCTCTAGCCATTCCTTTGATCCGGATGCCCAAACTTCAATGTCATAAGTTATAGCAGATTGAAATCCAATATCTCCAGTAGATAATTGAACAAGCTTTGAGCTGAGTTCTAATCTATCACATAAAGTTCTTGCATTAGATATCATAGATTCTAATTGTTCTTCAGAATCATCTGGGTGAACATACTTAAACATCTCAACTTTATAAAATTGATGAACTCTCTTAATTCCTCTTATATCTCTTCCTGCAGATGTATGCTCTTTTCTAAAACTTGGAGTTCTCGCTACATAATTTCTAGGCAAACTATCTGGAGGTATGATTTTACCTTGATGTAAGCCGTTCAAAGAAACTTCTGCAGTAGGAATTAACCATAGATCAGTTTCATCATCCCTATATAAATTATCCTTAAATTTAGGAAGATTACCCGAGCCTATCATAGTCTCCTGTTTTACTAAGTAAGGAGGGTCAATTTCTTCATAACCAAATTCATCTGTATGAACATCCATCATCCAGTTCATAAGAGCTCTGTGCAGTCTTGCTCCTTTTCCTCTAAATACAAAAAATCTAGCACCAGAGATATTTGCTCCTGCTTCTAGGTCTAAAATATTTTTTTCAGGGCCAATATCCCAATGAGGTTTTATATAATTTTCATTTCTTTGAATTCCAATAATATCTTTTTCTACGTTAGATTTTTCATCCTTACCAATAGGTACATAAGCATTAGGTAAATTAGGAATATTTAACATTATGTCTTTTATTTTTTTATTTATAACTGAGAGTTCTTGCTCTATTTTTTTCAATTCTCCAGAAAGATCTTTTATGATTTGGCTTTCTTCTTTTAATGGCTTTCTTTTTTCAAGGCCAATTTTTTTTGAAATTTCATTTTTCTTTGATCTTTTTTCATCTCCCTCTGTTATAAAATTTCTTCTTTGTATATCAAGTTTTAATAATATATCTAAGTTAGAAACATCATATCCTCTATTTGCTAAGCCATTAGAAAAGAGCTCTTTATTTTCTATAATTTTCTTTATATCTAACATTATTTTTTAGTTTTTAATTGTGGAAATAATAATACTTCTCTTATTTGATCTTGAGCTGTTATTAGCATAATCAATCTATCAATACCAATTCCTAATCCACCTGTTGGAGGCATCCCATGCTCTATAGATACTAAAAAATCTTCATCAAGCCTATCAGCCTCTTCATCTCCAAGATTTTGTCTTTGTTTTTCTTGTTCCATAAATCTATTTCTTTGATCTATGGGGTCATTTAATTCTGTAAAAGCATTTGCTAATTCATGACCTAATACAAAAGCTTCAAATCTTTCTACTACGTCTTTAGAATCAGGTTTAAGTTTAGCCAAAGGAGACATCTCTATAGGATAATCAACAAGAAAAGTTGGGTGAATTAATTTTGGCTCAACCCCTTGAGAGATAAGTCTATCCAACAATATTCCCCAAGCTTCTTTCTCATCAGCAACATATCCTTTTTTATTCATTTCATCAGCTAAGTCCTTGTTATCCTTATATTTCAAGAAGTCTATACCAGTATTTTCAATGATAGCTTTTCTTAAGTCTAATCTTTGCCAAGGTGGTTCTAAATCTACAACTAAATCATCAGAAACCTTTATTTTCGTTGTTCCGTTTACTTGGATTGATACATAAGAAACTAAATCTTCAACCATTTTCATGACTGTATTATAATCCTCATAAGCTTCATATGATTCCATTGTTGTAAATTCTGGATTATGATCATGGTCAATACCTTCATTTCTAAATAATCTTCCTATCTCATATACTTTTTCAATTCCACCAACAATTAATTTTTTTAGGTGTAGCTCAGTAGCAATTCTAAGAAATAAATCTTTTTCTAAAGACTCATGGTAAGTTGAAAATGGAATTGCTCTACCACCTGCAGGAATATCAACTAATATAGGAGTTTCTACTTCTAAGAATCCTCTTTCATTCATAAAATTACGCACTGAGGAGATTGCCTTGGATCTTTTTACAGCAATTTCTAATGATGAATCATTAGAAATTAAGTCTAGATACCTTTGCCTATATCTAATTTCATTATCTTTTAATCCTGACCATTTATCTGGTAGAGGTCTGATTGATTTTGATAAAAGAGTAAGATCAGATAGATTTAGAGTCAATTCTCCCCGTCTAGTCTTAAATAAATTGCCCTCTACTCCAACAATATCTCCAATATCTATAAGATCCAAAAAATCTTTTGAAATATCTGATTCTTCTTCTTTATAATGAAGTTGTATTTTTCCTGATTGATCTTTTATATCAAAGAATATTATCTTACCCATTGCTCTTTTCGCAGTAATTCTTCCTGAAAGATATAATTTTTTAGTGGCCGTATTATGATCATCCTTATATGAAGAAATCACATCAGAAATTATGAGTCTATCTTTACCCCATATATTAGGGTAAGGGTCGACTTTCAACATTCTTAATTTTTCAAGTTTTTCAAGCCTGTCTTTTATAATCCTATCTTCAGATAAATTTTCCATGTAAATCTTTTCTAAATATTTATAATTTATAATTTTATAACTATTTCAATATCAATCGCAGTAATTTTCTCTTGTGATATTTCATTAATATATGATGTTATTGATTTTTGATATATGATTCTTTAAAAATATAATTTGAAAATGCAAGAAAACAAACCTGTAAATATTTCGTTTGATAAAAAAGAGCAAAAATCTACTAGGCCTTGGGGTAGCTATGAAATCTTATGTAAAGGTCCAGGTTATCAAACTAAAAGACTTATTATTAACCCAAGTAGTAGACTCTCTCTTCAAACACATAAACATAGAGATGAAGAATGGGTTGTTGCTAGAGGAACCGCTAGAGTTACGGTTGGAGATCAAATTTTTGAAATTGGCAGAGGGGAATCTGCTAGTGTGCCAAGAACAATAAAGCATCGTATCGAGAATATTTCAGAAATAGATCCTCTTGAAATAATAGAAGTTCAAATTGGTGATTACATAGATGAAGAAGATATAGAAAGATTATCTGACGACTACGGTCGTTAAACTATTGATTTTCTTCAACACTTATATTTTCAGCAGGATCATCTAATAGATCTAACCCACTTCTTACCTGACTTAATATTGTAGAAATTCTTTCCTCTAATGCATAAAGAACTTCTTTAGCATAATTATCAGCACCATCTCTTCTATCTCTTGCTATCTTTTCAGACTCATCGAGTAGTTTACTAGAGTCTTGCTGGGCACTCATTAATATGCTTTCTGATTGTTTTTGAGCATCAGTTATGATCTCTTCAGATCTTTTATTAGCTCCATCAACAATAGAGGTTTCTTGAATCATTTCCTCAGCTTTTGCCTCAGCATCTGAAAGAATCTTAGAGGCATCTCTCTTTGCTATTTCTCTCATTGTAGAAGCTTCTTCGTCAGCATAATTTCTTATTCTTTCGGCTTCTTTGTTAGCTTGATCAATTATAGCTTCTTTTTGCCTTGTAACCATTCCAGCTTCATCAAGTTCACTAGGCAAATTTGATATAACTTGTCTAAGGATATCTAGTGAACGTGACTTATCTATCATTACCTTTGAAGTTCCAGGTAAAGATTTTGATTCATTCACAATAGTTTCTAAATTTTTAATTTCTTCAATAATATTCATAAATCCTCCCAATATGTAAATTCTATGTCATTCCTACAGCAAAATTCTGTATTATTTTAAGCAGATTTACTGATTCTTTTCATTAATGGTTCAAACACGTGCTCAGGGACTAAAGATTTTATATCACCTTGCAAAGAAGCTATCTCTTTCACCCTACTTGAACTAACATATTGATATTTCAATGAAGAAATCAAGCAAACAGTATCTATATCAGAATTCATTTCACGATTAGTTAGAGCCATTTCTCGTTCATATTCAAAGTCTGCTCCGATTCTTAAGCCTCTAATTATAACTGAAGCTCTTAATTGTTTAGCTAAGTCAACAGTTAGCGAATTGAATGGAATAACATCTACATTTTTTATTTCTGAAACAGTTTCCTTAAACATACTCACTCTTTCATCAATATCAAAAATTACATTTTTTAATGATCCAGAATAAACACAAACTATAACTTTTTCAAAAAGCAATGAGGCTCTTCTGACAATATCTAGATGACCGTTTGTTACTGGATCAAATGTTCCAGGATATATACTTTTTACCATTTATTTCTCTCTTATTCTCTAGAAAATATTGAAATACAACTATCTCCATATTCTTTTTGTCCTTGCATATTAAAAATTTTAATTGATTTATCTATATTCTGTCTAGAAGAGTGCTCTAAAATGAGTACAGTTTTTTCATTTGAAAGGCCTACATTTACTATTTGAGTGATGATGTTTTCAAAAGGATCTTCTTTATATGGTGGGTCAACAAAAATAAAATCAAAACTTCCATTCACCTTAGAGAGTTGATTCTCACAGTTTGCCCTTATAAATTTTCCTTTGCCTATAAATCCATATTTTTCTAATTTCTTTTTTATATTTAGTAGAAATTTATTATTTATATCAACAAATGAGCATTGCGAGGCACCCAGTTCAAGAGATTTTATTCCCACAGCACCTGTTCCAGCATATAAATCTAAAAATTTTTTTCCTTCTAGATTTTTATGACCTAGGATAGAGAATATAGCTCCAAGAACCTTTGAAGAAGTTGGTCTTAATTTTTTTTTCTTAAATTGAAATCTTTTCAAAAGTTTTAGCCTCAATATTTTTATCAAAAAAATCAAAAAATAAACTTATTATTTTTTGAATGTCATTAGAATTCTGAAATATTTTTTGTCTTAGTTCCCTAGAGTTATAAAAACCTTTTGTATAGTAGGCCAAATTTTTCTTTATTTCTAAATCAAGATTTTTTTTTGGAAAATACTCCTTCATTAATTCAATATGCTTCATAATTGTTTTTTTCTTGTACAATTCTTTTTGTTCAGTTGCATAGTTATTAAATTCTTTATTAAATATCCATGGATTGCCTATTGCTCCACGACCAACCATTACAGATTTACAATTAGTGAAATTCATCATTTTTTTTGCAGTTTCATAAGACTCTACATCTCCATTTCCAGTTACTGGTATGCTTACCTTATCAACAACATCTTTGATAATTGACCATTTTGATTTACCTTCATATCTTTGTGATTTGGTTCTTGGATGAACAGTAATTCCATCTACTCCTTCTGATTGAAGCATTTCAGCAAATTCAACTGCATTAATATTTTTATCATCCCAGCCACTTCTAATTTTTACAGTCAAAGGGACTATTGTAACTTTTCTGATACTTCTTATAAGAATGGCTGTTTTCTTTATATCTTTCATTAAAGCAGCACCTTTACCTTTTTTAGTAATTTTTGGAACTGGGCAACCCATATTAATATCAATTATGCTAGCTCCTAAATCTTGTAGGATCTTAGACGATTCTGATAATGATAGAGGATCACAACCTAAAAGTTGCATTGCAATAGGTTTTTCAAATTTGGAAAATTGTGTAATAAGATTAGTTCTTTCTGATTTATTATAAAGTAATGAAACTGAATCAATTTCTTCACTAGTAACAAATCCTGATCCATTTTCTAAACATATCATTCTAAATGGTTCATTTGAAACACCAGCCATAGGAGCCAATCTAGTAATATTTTTTTCTAATAGAGAATTGAGTTTCATAATTAATTTTGTAAAGATTGACTTAGTATCTCTGATAGTTTTTCTTTTTGCGCAGAATAACCTACAGATCTATAAATTTCATCTCCATATCTATCAAAAATTATATAAGTTGGTGTACTAAAGATTTCATATTTCTTAAGAGTTGGAGTTACATCTTCTAGGTATCTATTAGCAACATCCACAACAACAAAGTTTATATCATTTTTATATTCATCTTTTAGGCTATTTAGTACTACTTCACTTAGCTTACAATAAACACAAGTTTCACTCCATCCCTCAAGAAAAGTAGGGCTTCCTGAATCTATAAGAGATTGTATTTCTGATAAATCAGTTACAATACCCATAGATCTATATTGAGCTTTTCTAAGTTCTTGGAATGAATTGAAGAAACCTAAATTAGATGATAAATCTTCATATATTTCTTTATTATTTTTAGATTTCCAGAAAGAATAATCATTTTCAAAAGTTCTAATCAATTCTGCATTATTCTTTGTAAATATTTCGCCTTTTATTTCAGATGAACTAACGGTTAAAGTATCCTGACTATTGCAAGAAAAAAAAATAAGAAATATAAAGCTAGAAATAAAAAAAAATTTCATAATATTATTATATTTGTTTTTGCTTCATTACAAAAATATTAGGAATTAATGAAATCAATAAAAAAACTATAGAAGAAATATATATAAATTTCCAAGCATTTAGAAAAATATTAATTGAATTTTCCTCAAGAGAGCCTAAGCCACTAATATCTCCATTATAATTAGCACCTATGAGTAAAAATACTGAAAGAATTACTGTTGCATAGGTTTGACCCAAAGTATTTCCCATATTTCTAATAAAACTGATTATTGAAGAAACAAAACTATATTGATTTTTGCTCAAAGAGCTATACGTCAAAGCCATATTGGGAGATCCCCAAAGTCCTTTACCAACTCCCCCTATTACAAGAAATATTGTTATAAATTTCTTAGATGAATTTATGTTAAATTGAGAAATCATTGCATATGAAAAAATTAGCATTAAAAGGCCTAATATTATAAATTTTTTTCTCCCAAATTGATCAGAAAGTCTCCCTCCAATTGGCGCAGAAATTGCAAAAGCTAAAGCTCCAAAAATCAACATAAATCCTACCTCTGATTCATTGATACTTAATAAGCCTGTTAAAAATATAGGCATCATAATCATATCCGCACTCATAGACATAAACGCAAAAAGTCTGGTGTTAATTGCTAAACTAAAATTTTTCTTTTTGAATAATCCGAAATTTAGAATAGGATTTGAGATTCTTAATTCCGTAATGATAAAAGCTATGCAAAATGGAATAGATAAAATTAGAAATATAAAAGCATAATTTGAAAAAATATTTTCAATTGATAAATTCTTTAATCCAACAATCAAAGTAACAATAAAGCTTACACCAAATAAAGTTCCTTTATAATCAAAATAATCATCTTTTCTATTTGAACTTAAATTATCCGGTCTTAACAAAAAGTAACCTAATATTAAAGCTAAAATCATAGGTATTAATAAAAATAAGTATACGTATACCCATCCAAAATTATAGACTAAAACTCCTCCTAAAACTGGCCCAAACATTTGACCTAAACCAACACTAGTACTCATCATTCCTAGGGATTTACCACGTTCAGATTCAGGAAATAAACTACTTACTATTGCGCCACCTACGGATTGTCCCATTCCAGATCCAATTGCCATTATTATTCTTGAAAAAATTAATACTTCAAAGCTATTAGCAAAAACACCAATTATTGTTCCTAATATAAAAATTAAGATTCCAAAAATATGAATATTTTTTCGACCAAATCTATCTGCTATATTTCCTGCTGGAAGAAGAATTGCTGTAACAGTTAACAAATGAACTATTACAAGCCAAGATACTTGATGAATAGGAGTATTGAATGATTCAGAAATATCTTTTAATGATATTAATATAGCACCCATACTCATTACACTTACAAATAAAGATAGAGTAACTGCTAAGAATGCAATCCATTTATAATTTTTCATACAACAGGTATGATAACATAACATTCAAATTAGATTTCTAAACTGGAGAAGAGATGAAAATTACTAATGTGAAAGTAGAATTATTTGACTGGCCGACAGAGCCTTGGAAAACCAATGATCACACACAATTTGGAGGTACTGTTCAACTAGGGGTGGTTACAGTAGAAACTGATCAAGGTGTTAGCGGTAATTCCTTTTTAGGAAGTTCTAGAGTTGGAGCAAATCACCATGCTCCTGGATTAATTGAATTTATAAAACCAATAATTGTTGGAAGAAATCCGCTGGATATAGGGGCAATTTGGCAAGATATGTGGAAAATGAATAGATCTGTTTCTACTTATGTAATTGCTGCAATTGATGTTTGCTTATGGGATATTAATGGAAAAATAGCTAATCAACCTATTCATAGGCTTATAGGCACATATAAGGAAACTGCACCTGTCTATTCTTCAACCGCTTATCATGCTACAAAAGAAGAATATGCAGAAGAAGCCATTAAATTCAAAGAGATGGGTTGGACTGCTCATAAAATTCATCCACATGGTGAACCCAAGTATGATATTGAAATTTGCAAAGCAGTAAGAGAAGCAGTAGGAGATGATATGAAGTTAATGTTAGATTCCATGTGGTCATATCAATATGAAGATTCAGTAAGAGTAGGAAGAGCGATAGAAGATCTTAATTTTTATTGGTATGAAGACCCACTAGTAGAAGAAGATATTTATAGCTACAAAAAGCTTCATCAAAAGTTAGATATTCCTATAATGTCTACAGAATATGCTCCAGGAAGATTTTATGGCATGGCAGAATGGATCACAGAATATGCCACAGACTTTCTAAGAGGAGATGTCCCTGTAACTGGAGGTATTACTCCAATGATAAAACTCTGTCATCTTGCTGAAGGTTTTAATATGAAATGCGAGATTCATCATGGAGGTAATTCTTTAAATAATGTTGCAAATCTTCACCTAACAATGGCAGTCCCTAACTGTGAATTCTTCGAGTTTTTCCCATGTACAGGAGCTAACATGTTTGGTTTGATTGAGGACATTAATTTTGATAACGGATATGTAACTGCTCCAACTAAACCAGGGCTTGGATATGAAATTAATTGGGATTTACTTAAGAAAGCTCAGACAGCAACTCTTGAGTAATTCATAAAAAAAATAATATAATTAAGTTTAATTTAGTTATGATCAGGAGCATATTTTGGTAAATCAAGGATTCTTTGGTAATATATCAAACACTATTCACCTTATGAAATCATGCGTAAAAGTCTTAAAAAAAGATAAGGAGCTTGTTTTATTTCCGATTCTAGCCGCATTATTTGTAATTATACTTTTAGGAGTTATATTTTCTATGGGTGGAATCAGTTTATCTGAAAATCAAGATGAACAAGGTTCTATAATTCCTTTAGCAATATTAATTTTTGGAGCTAATTTTATTGTTGTATTTTTTAACTCAGCTTTAATTTCTGCAGCACTAGAAAGACTTAGGGGTGGTGATCCAAATATATCTTCTGGTCTAAGTCACGCATTCAAACATATTCACCATATATTCCTTTGGTCAATAATAGTAACTATAATGGCATTAATTTTTGCAGCTATAAGATCAAGTGGTAGAAACAGAGGAATGATGGGACAAATCATGACTGAAATTTTTGCAAGTTTTCTACAAGCTGGTTGGGCTATGATGACATTTTTTGTAGTCCCAATTGTTGTTTCAGAAAATCTGGGTCCTATTTCTGCAATAAAAAGATCTTCGGGTTTGTTTAGACAAACATGGGGTAACCAAGTTGCTGCAAACTTTGGATTTGGTATTTTCCAAATACTAGCCTTGCTTGCTAGTGGTGCTTTAGGATGGTTTTTTGGATTAGTAAGCCCTACCCTCGGTATGATAGTTGGAGTTTTATGTGCTAGTATTTCAGTTTCAATTATTTATACATTGGAAGGAATATATAAAGCTGCGCTTTATGAATTTGCAATGGGAGAAAAACCATTAGAATTTGAACAGCAGGATCTTAGGACAGCGTATAGGGCCAGCGCATCAATGGCTTAATTTTTGAACCTTTCATGAGAAAAAGCAGAAACATCTATTTCTGTTTTTTCATTAGATGTCATATCTGAGATCAATTTACCCATTGCTGGAGCTAGAAGTATTCCTTGTCTTCCAGTACCTGAAGCCAAGAATAAATTTTCATAAACATCAGATTTAGAAATAATAGGCGATTTATCTACTGAAAGTGGTCTTAGACAGGCTGTCTGTAGTACAAGTTCAGACTCTTCTAAAAACGGAAATATCTCAACAACAGATTCAAGTATATTATTAAGGCCATAATTTGAAGGATTCTCGTCAAATCCTTCATCTTCTTCAGTTGTTCCTGCCCAAATTAACCCATCCTGCTTTGTAGTGACATAATTTGGACCCCAATGAAATCCCTTGTCAATTACTTCGTTACTTCTCAATCTTAGAATTTGACCTTTTAATGGTTTAATTGGGATCTGTATACCAAACCATTCAGAAAAATCCATACTCCAAGGACCAGCTGCAATAATTGTATTCTCAGAAATTATTTTATTACCATTAGATAACTTCAATTCATAGATTTTTGAACCTGAGGGAATAAATTTTAAAACTTCGGAATTGATTATTTTTGCTCCTAATTTTTCAGCAGCAGTCGCTAATGCCAAGGTTATTTTGTAAGGTTCTACACCTGATGAATAATTAGATACAAGACCAGATAAAACTTTAGGACCTAGTCTTTTATCAATTTTTTCTAGATCATTCTTATCACACCAAGAATAATTATTTGAGTTTTCCTTATATATATCCCTTAGAGTAGATTCTTCTTCCTCATCTAATGCTAATTCTATATTTGGGTAAATTTTATAACCATAATCAATCCCAGAAAAGTCGGGTAATTCCTGAGATAGATTTTTATGCAACTCGTAAGAATATTTGCTAATTTTATCGTACGGAGAATTTTCATCCAAACCCACCATTGGAGTTATGCCTCCATAGGCGAAACCAGAGGCATGACTAGCTACTGAGTCTCTTTCAATTAGAACAACCTTTAGACCCTTTAAGGACGAATAATAAGCTGCAGCTGAGCCTACTATACCTCCTCCTATAATGGCTAAATCAAATTTTTCTTCCATAATTAAATTATACTTAATTATTCATATATCTAACTAAAGGATTGATAATTATTATAAAGATCTAAATGATAAGCTATGAATTTCTGATGAATTTTGTGATTTTTTTGATTTGGATAATATTTTGCTTCTATTTCAGTATTAATATCTTCAAAATTATTTATTAGACCCAAAGCTTTTAGTATAAGTATTGCAACACCTTTTCCAGTATCTTGATTATCTTTCGAAATATTTATTTCTTTACCTAAAACATCAGATGTAGTTTGAATCCACCAAGGTAAATTTTTTATTGCACCCCCACTTGCTATTACTTCTGATTCATTATCAATAAATTTTTCTAACAATTGATAAACCAAAAATAATCTATAGCTTATGGATTCTAAAAAAGACTGTAGTATTTCTGTAGATGTATTAGAGTATTTCAGTCCAGAAATTATAGATTTAGAGTTATTTGACCATCCTAATGCTCTTTCACCTAATAAAAAAGGTAATACTGAAATTCCATGTGCACCTGGCTCTAATCTTAATAGCTGATTATTTAAGTTTTCTGATTTAGGAAGCCTTAAATTCTTATTAGCCCAATTGATAAGATTTCCGCCTTCAGAAAAAGATCCACCTAGTAATGTAAAATTATCAAGTAACCTATAGCACCAAAGCCCTTTTGGAACTTCTTCTACTTTTGAATTTGTCAATATTCTTATTGCCGCAGTACTACCTATAGTTATAGCAACTTTTTTTCTATTATTACATCCACTTCCTAAAGTTGCAGCCATGCCATCCCCAACAGATAAAAAAAATGGAGTTTCTGATAACTTCTTCCATCTTTTTGAGTAAATTTTATTTAATCCTTTTTCATAATTGTCATATCTACTTAGAACAGGTAATCTATCTTTTGTAAGATCTAAATATTTAATTAGATCTGAGTGCCATTCTAATTTATTCCTATCCAACAATCCGCTCCAAGAAGAGATACTATAACTTGCTTTGAAGCTTTTATTTTCAAACCATTTGGAATATATGTATGTTGAAAAATCAATAAATTTATCAATATCTTTATAATTACTAAGATTTTCTTTAATCCATATTATTTTTGATGGAATATATGATGTATGTTGAGCAGCTCCAGTTTCTTGATGAAGTCTTTTTTCATTAAATTCTTTTTTGATTTTATCAACTTGGCTATTTGACCTAGTATCTGCATAAGTATAGATCGGAGTGATAGCATTTCCATCTTTATCTATTCCAACTAAAGTGCTAGCCATGGAATCAAAACCTACTCCTATTATATTCTTAATAAATCCTTGCGATTTTTCTAAGACAAGATCTATAGAATCTTCAACTATAGATCTTAAGAGTTCTGGATCTTGCTCTGAAGTTCCATCATTTTTACTTGTAATACTGTGAGGGATTTCTACAGAAAATTGTGGTAATATCTTTCCATTTAAATCAAAAATAGAAGTCTTAATAGATGAAGTACCTATATCTACAACAATTAATGATTCGTTTATTTGTATTTGATTCACAATATTCCTATAAATTAAGACTTAGATTTATATACTTAAATTATCATATTTGTTACTTCTAGTGTAATTAACATTTTTTTTTATGCTAAACCCAGTAATTAACTTTAGAAAAAATCTAATTATTAAGAATTCAATATTTCGCAGCTTGATGATTGGATTATTTTTCTATAATTGTTCGGAGTGGATAGAAAGATTATGTATAAGTTGGTTGATATTAGAATCAACAGATTCAATTCTAGCTACAACTATATCTTTTGCAATTGGTTCAATAATTCAAACTTTTTTTTCACCATTTACTGCTGCCGCTGCAGATAAATTTGGAAGAAATAAAACTATTATAATAGTCGGAATATTGAGATTTATTATTCTATTTATATTTGCTCTTCTTGTTATTCAGAATAAAAATTTTATTATTATTGCTTATTTAGCATCAGCAATGACAGGCATAAATAGATCATTTATAGTTCCAGCTTTTCAAGGCAGTGTTGTCAATTCTGTAGAGGATAATCAAAAAATTTTAGCTATGTTGATTTATTCCTTAATTATGAGAATGACTGGAGTTATTGGATCATTATTAGGAGGTTTTTTTTCAGTCTTATTTGGAGTTGAAGAAGCAATAATACTATCGGCTATATTTGGAATTTTAGGTTCATTAAGTATATTACTAAGGTCAGATAACTTAATTGAAATAAAAAATAAAAAAAATTACTTTAGCTCTATAAAGGAAGGACTCAATCTAGTGTTTGGTAATTTTTATTCAAGAAATCTACTTCTTTTTGCTGGAATAGTTGAAATTTTTGGATTCTCATTTTTCAGTCTTCTTTCTTCAATTAGTAAATTTATATTAAAATCAGAGATTGGAACATTAAGTGTACTTCAAACCACAATGTCTATTGGATCCTTTGTTGGAATAATCTTATTATTTAGATGGAAAGATATTAATAAAGCTTATTTATTAGCAACTTCTATAAGCATATTTTTTGGAGCTAGTATTTTATTTATTCCTATTTTCTCTAATCTTTTTTTTATAGTAATTTTATTATTTATAATTGGAGGATGTTCTGCTTGTTTTGATGCTATTCAATGGATATTTTTACAAAAAAATATTCCTAATGAATTAAGAAGTACAGCTGTTTCAGCTTGGTTTATTACTATAGGCTTTGGATGGTCAGGACACATATTGTTAGGGTATATGTCAGATAATTATGGACTAGAAATAACAATCTTTTTTACAGGAATAATTTTACTAATTTCTGGATTGTTATTTTTATTTTTTATAAAATTGTATAACTCAAATGAATAAAATTCACAAAATATTAAGGGTTCCTCCATTTTTATTTTTTTCCCCTGTAATAATTGGGGGGATACTTGAATTGTTTTTTATAAGGAATATAAACATAAGCTCTGGAGTATTTCTAAATTTTGGAATAACAATAATAGTTATATCAATATCAATTATGACCTTAGCTCTAATAGAATTTTATAAAAACTCAGAATCACCCTCTCCTTTTAAAAAAACTAATAAAATATTATCAAAAGGCATATTTAGATATTCAAGAAATCCAATGTATCTCTCATTCTTTATATTTACCTCAGGAATATCCATTTCACTTAATTCTTTCGGAATAATTCTAGGTTCATTAATTGGAATATATCTAATTAATTTAAGAATAGTTAGTTACGAAGAAAACAAACTATCGAAAATTGCAGGTTACAAAGAATATAAGAAAAAAACCAGAAGATGGATTTAATCAGTAATGATATTATTTCTTTTAGCAAGAAATTCTAACATATCTAATACATCAGTTTGGATTTCTTCTAAATTCTTAATTCTTTCATCGAGTTCTTGAATTTTTTTTTCTATTTCCATATTTAGATTATATTAAAATAAATTATGAATGAGGAAAATTATTTCTAGTTTTATTTACAAAATATACAAGAGAAAGCATCACAGGAACTTCAACAAGAACTCCAACTACTGTAGCTAAAGCTGCTCCAGATTCAATTCCAAACAAACCTATTGCTACAGCAACTGCAAGTTCAAAAAAGTTTGAAGTTCCTATCAAACAAGCAGGCCCAGCGATTTGATGAGGTAGTTTCCAAATGTAAGAAATAAAATAACCTATGAAAAAGATACCATAAGTTTGTATAAGAAGTGGAATTGCAATGAGGATAATAATGAAAGGAGACTCTACTATCTTTTCACCTTGAAAACCAAAAAGTAAAACTACCGTTAGTAGTAAAGCTAATATAATAATAGGTTTAAAATTTTGATTAAAACTAATTATTCTTACATCATCATTAGATAAGATAAATTGCCTTATAAAATATCCAAATATTAAGGGTACTACAACATATAAAACAACTGAAATAATTAATGTATTCCAAGGAACATTAATTTCTGTTACTCCTAAGTAAATGGCTACTAATGGAGCAAAAGCAAAAATCATAATCAGGTCATTAATAGATACTTGAAGCAATGTATAATTTGGATCTCCTTTAGTTAGAGTGCTCCATACAAAAACCATGGCCGTACAGGGGGCAACTCCCAAAAGTATCATTCCTGCAATATATTGTTTTGCATCTTCAGGTGAGACTAAATTTTTAAAAAAAAACTCAAAAAATAAAATCCCAAGCATAGCCATTGTAAATGGCTTAACAATCCAATTGATTATTAGTGTAATAACTAATCCTTTTGGCGCAGAATTAAATTCTTTGATTTTGAGAAAATCAATATTTATCATCATAGGAAAAATCATGAGCCAAATAAGTAGAGCTACAAGCAAATTTACATTTTCAAACTCAAAATGTGCAATAGAATTAAAAATATTAGGAAATATATAACCTAAAAAAGTACCTATTATAATAGCTAGAGCAACCCATATTGATAAATATTTTTCAAAAATTCCCAATGATCATATAATTTACTTATTTTTATATGATAAGAGTTTACTAAAGTATTTCTATTAATTAGAAGTTAAATTATAAGGATTCTATGTAAGGAAATTCTTTAGGTGTATTCAGTCTTGAATAATTTTTTTCAGATAAGATTGAATGCTGAAAATCCTCTTTATAACTGAATGAATCAAAAAAACTTTTGTTTATTTTCTTACTAACTAAAAACACTTGATACTAACCTTTCTTATTTACTTTTTACTCGAAACACTAATTTCCAAAAATAATTACGAATTAAGTAAAAATACTTATAATTTTAAATTATAACATACAAAACTCTAATTCATCCAACTATAACTTGTTACGTTTTTGTTAATATTCAAAATACTATAAATTTAAAAAACACTTCTATTACGAAAAACGTACTAATCTTCTAGCATGCTACTAAGTGATACATCCAAGGAGTCTGCAATAGACTTTAGTGACCCAAGAGATACATTTTGCTTGCCCTGCTCGACAGCACTTATAAAGGTTCTTGCAAGCCCTGCTTTTTCTGACAGCACGTGCTGGCTGATATTCCTATTTTTTCTAACAGTTTGTATTTTGTTGCCAAGTGATATGAGAACAGATTCAAGAGGAACCATCGATGGGTTGCTTTCAACCAAAGAGTTGGCTAGATAAGTTGCTTGCAAGGGGTCTTCTGCAAAGCCGTCAATAAGATCATTGTTTCCTTTTAGCTTATGTGCTCCTGGGCCCCCTACTAAAATCTTTATAGATTTATCGAGAGTTCTTAAGCTATTAACAGCATCAATGAGCTTTTCAGTACTTTTAGGATAAGTAGAAGATAAAAGAACAAAGTCAGGCTTAGAAGATTTAATATACATTATAAGATCATTGTTAGGAATGGAGCTGCCCAATAACTCTACATTCCATCCGTCCCATCTAAAGAAATCTGCGGCCATATATGTTCCCATTACATGCTTGTCATCTTCTATCGCTGTAATAGATATTTTCAAACCATTTGGCTGAGGTATTCTAAAATTATTTCTAACCCTATCCATTAATAATAGACAGAATTGAGTTGCTCGGTGTTCTTCAGATATAAGTATTTTTCCTTCATGCCACAGATTACCAATGTGATTTAGAGTAGTTCGAATAAGATCTAAATATATAACAGCTGGAGACCACTGTTGATTTATTATAGTTCTAGAAATGATATTTGCTTGCTTATAATGACCATGAACCAATGCATACTGAAGCTGACCAGCTACTGATTGAATTTCTTTCTTTGACGGCACATACCAACTTGAATTCATGTCATTCTCACTTTTAAACTATTTATAGTGTTTACTATAACAGACATATTGTATTAATGGAACATTATATATGTCATTAGAGAATATTATGTTAAATATATTAGAAAAAAGGAGTATAACCATGACTATAGTGTTGAAATCTTGCCCTATATGTTCAGGTGATTTATATGTTCACACTGACATTGATAATTTCAAGAGCCTAAAATGTATGCAATGCTCTAGAGAATTCAATAAAGATAGCTTTAAGACTAGTATAAGAGACATGTCACATGCGGCCTGATGATAAGAAATGTAAATTATGTGATTTAGAACCAAATGATCACTTGTCAAAAATAAGTGTATTTGGAGTATATCCAGGTTGTGACTTGAGTTCAAACAAACTCTTTTCTTATATTTCAAAAAAATTAAAAAAATTTGTATGGATATAAGTAATAAAAAAATTATAATTTTTGGTGCAAGTAGTGATATAGCGTTTCCAGTGATAAACTATTTCATTGATAATAATTTTGATCTGACTTTAGTTAGTAGAAATTCCATTAATATTCAAAATAAAGCTGAAACAATTCTATTATCAGACTACAAAGGTGAACTATTTTCACTGATAGATGATATGGATTTAGACAATGCACAAGTTAGTGCAATAAATTTTATTGGATCTATGATCTTAAAGCCGTTACACCTCCTCAAAGAGGAAGAAATGGAAGATGTTATAGATGTAAATTTTATGACAAATTACAGGATACTTAATCGACTTCTCAAGAAGAATATGACAAATTTCAGCTATGTTGCCTTTTCTTCAGTTGCTGCTAATTACGGTCTTGCAAATCATGAAGCGATATCTGCTGCAAAATCTGCTAATGAAGGACTAATTAGATCTTGTGCATCAAGCTATGGGCATAAATCTTATCGGTTTAATTGTATTGCACCAAGCCTAATCGAAAGTAAATTAACCAGTAGAATAGTTGGTTCTGATTCTGGTAGAAAAGTTGCCATAAATATGAACCCATTAAAAAAAATTGGTTCTCCTGAAGATTTAACTGAGTGTATATTATGGTTACTTTCAGAAGATTCCAAATTTGTAACAGGTCAAACAATAAATATAGGAGGAGGCTTGAATAATATTAATTCAAGGATAGTACAATGAAAAAAAAGATTTTTGAAATTCCGAATCTAGATTATTTAACTCAAAACTTAGAAATTAATTCCATTAATGATGAGAATTCTGAGTTTAATAAATTATTAGAAAGTCTAGCAAGTTCCTAGAATTTCTCTTTAACAAACATAATCTGAAATATAATTATTTGAACACGAAATATATAATGAAATTATGTATTTCTATTATCATTTATCTTTAATCTTCAAAGAAAAATTTTATAGTCAGTTTGCAGTATCTTGCATCTTAATATACTCTATAAGGTTTTTAGACTTTACAGTCATTGCCTACATTCTAACTAATGTCACGAATAATGCTGCTAGCATTGGAGCCTTGGTTTTTATTAAATTTATACCCATGATATTCTCAGGTGTATTATCAGGCTGGCTAGTTGATAAATTTTCTAGACTGATAGTTATAAAACTTGTCATCTTGACATACAGTATCTATTTACTTCTTTGGGCTATTTATATTTCTTTTTACTCACCTAATATTGAGCTTATTTTTATTTTTACTTTTTTTTCTGGAATACTTATGTCAGTAGATATTTCTTCAAGAATTTCTTATTTATCCTCACTAGTCAAGAGAAGGATAATAAAATCTGGAATAGCTGCAAATGTAATTTATATAAACTTAGCATGGTTTATAGGCCCAAATATCGGAATGTTTATTTTAGAAATTAGTGGATTTACATTACTATATATCTCTCTTTCAATAATTAATATTTTTGGTTTGATTATTCTTATAAAGATTCCTAAGCTGAAGATAATGAGTAATAAAATAAAAACATACTCTGGTTTTAAGGCTGGATTTAGCTTTGCAAAAACTAAACCCATAATTTTAGTCACACTCATAATTATTAGTTTAGGCAATTTCTTTGCTTTTACTTTTGAATCTATGAGTCCTTATTTTGCAAAATTTATTTATGATGCTAGCCCACTTGAATTTTCATTCATGGTTTCATGCCAAGGACTAGGAGCTTTAATTGGTTCTATATTTTTACTACCTATGATTGTTAGAATAAGTAGACCTGCTTTAGTTTTTTTAATTTCAACTATATTTCTATGCTTAGGATCAATAGTTTTTACTTATATTCCTTCATTCATATTTGCTTGTATAATACTAATTGCATTAGGAACAGGTACAACATTTTTTATGAATATGCATTCAAGAATCCTTATTACTCAAACACCAAATCCACTAAGGGGTAGAGTTAATGGATTACAACAGTTAGGAATTAGCTTATTTCCTATAGGTAGCTTAATTACAGGTTTTATTGGCGATAGCCTTGGAGTTTCACAAAGTATGAGAATTATGTCTATATTAGGGATTTTATGTCTAATAATTACATTTATCATATATAAAGACTTAAAAAATACTATGGAATAATGAAAATTTTTAATGACAAAAAAATAATTCTATATATTGTATGTTTGCTAATTATTTTTTCATGTGAATCTAATAACAACGAAGAAACTAAGACCAGCGTAAATAATGAAGACATAAATTTATTGTCTAAATCAAATTTACTAAACGAAAATACAAATATTGAATCAAATATTTTTTGGATTTCAGGAAAAGGTACTGTTAAGCAAGATCAGGAAATTATTGAAATAAATATATCTATCGAACATAGAGATAAAGATATTATTAATGCGTCAAAAATAGTTAATGAAAATATAAATAAAGTTGTAGATATTGCTAAATCTTTAGGCATAGGTGAAAAAGATATATTTACAAAGAAATTTAATGTATCTCCTGTAGAAAGATGGATTAAGAAGAAAGATGAGTATGGAGAGTGGAGCGAGAGTGAAATTATTGCTTATGAGGTTAGTAACTCAATTTCTTTGACCTCAAACGAAATTACCATTATTACAGAATTGATCAATCAATCGACAATCCAAACAGGAAATACACTAAGAATTAGTGATATTAATTTTTTACCAAAGGATAAGGAAGAAAATAAAATTGAAGCAAGAGAAAGAGCAATTGAAGATGCTCAATATAAAGCTTCGTTCTATGAAAAAAGATTAGGTATAAACTTAGGTAATATAATTTACTTTGAAGAATTATCTGATTCTTCATTGAGTCAAAATAAAAATATACCATTGATGAGAATGAGCACCGAATCAATGCCTTCAGCATCAATTTATTCTGGTCAATCAGACATTATAAGTGAATTATATCTAGGATTCGAAATTTTAAAATGAAGAAAATTTTTTACATTTTACTTTTTTTATTTATATTAGGATGTGGAAATTCAGAAAATATCTGCAGATCCGATAATCCTTTATGTAAATATTTTGAAATTTATTACCCTGAAGACTCTATTTTAGGTGAGGATGTAGCTGAATTGGGTGAGGAAGATCTAGTTACATACAGACAGCTTTCTGCTGATTTAATTAATCAAAATGAAATCAGTATATTTCATACTTACTCTAAAGGAATATTTATTCCAAGATTTTCATATAGTCTTCTAAATGAACTCAAAGAAGAAGAGCTTTATCTGGCGGTTGCAATATATCCTGTAGATAATATGAATGATTTTAATGAAACATTATCAGTATTTTATAACGATCCTGATATAAATTTTGCTTCTAGGTCTAGATATGGAAACTGTTCATTAGATAAAAATTCAAGTTTAGATAGTAAATCTTCTAAGATTTATAATTGTATAAAAGATAATATCTCAAGCTATGACTATTGGGTAGAAGGTAAGGATTATATGTGGAAACTTAAATGTGTTTGGAAAAATTCAAAATTTGTATCTGTAAAAAATACTATTGGAACAGAGTATAATTCATCAGATCTTTGTAGAAAATCATTTGAATCATTCAATCCAAAAATAAATTAGAACTTGCTAAAATAGTTCACTGTTTCTTTCAATGCTTCTATAAATATATCTATTTCCTCTTTAGTATTGTAGAAATAAAAACTTGCCCTAGCTGCTGCAACTATTTCATACGATCTTACTAGAGGCATCGCACAATGATGACCTGTTCTAATTGCAATACCAAATTTATCTAATATTTCTCCTATATCGTGAGGATGTATTTGATTATGAGTAAAGGAAATTACTCCTCCTCTAGAATGATCGTCTACAGGACCAATGATATTGTAATCTCCTAATTCCATAATCTTTTCTATTGCATAGTGTGTTATTTCCTCTTCATGCTGAAATACATTATCCATACCTAGGCTATTAAGATAATCTACACCGACCCCTGTAGCTATAGCATCTGCTATATTAGGAGTTCCTGCTTCAAACTTATAAGGTAAATCATTCCATTTTGCAGATTCATATGAAACTTCTGAAATCATATCACCTCCAAAGTAAAATGGTGGCATTTCATTGAGCAGCTCTTCTTTACCATAAAGTATACCTATCCCAGTGGGTCCTAACATTTTATGAGCTGAAAATGATAAAAAATCACAATCTATTTCTTTTACATTAACCTTAAAGTGTGGAACACTTTGAGCACCATCTAGCACTAAATAAGAACCAAATTTTTTAGACATCTCTCTGATCTCACTTATTGGATTTATAACTCCAAGAACATTGGACATATGAGTTACAGCAATTATTTTTGTATTCTCATCAATTTTTGACTTCGCATCTTTTAAGTCAATTCTTCCTTCAATATTATGCTCTAAATACCTTAATGATGCACCTGTTTGAGTACATAATTGCTGCCATGGTACTAAATTTGAATGGTGCTCCATTCTTGAAACAACTATATTATCTTCTGCCGAAAGTTTACTCTTAAGCCCATATGCAACTATATTGATAGACTCACTAGTATTTCTGGTCCAAATTGTTTCTTCAGGAATAGCTCCAATAAATTCAGCAACCTTTACTCTTGCATTTTCGTATGAATCTGTCGCCTCAACAGAAAGTGTATGCACCCCTCTATGAACATTAGAGTTATAGTTTGAATAATAATCCGTAAGACTATCAATCACTGATTTTGGTTTTTGAGACGTAGCAGCATTATCCAAATATACTAGTTTTTTATCATTAACAATTCTTTCTAAAACTGGAAAATCTTTTCGTATTTTATTTGGATCTAATTTTGTTTTCATAATAATAATTTAGTACTTATTTATATTTTACATTATTATTATTGATTTTATGATAGTATGGCAATTATGAGAAACGAAATCTTAGTAAAAGAAAACTGTATTTGTTGCTGTAGTAATAACCTCTACGGGTTTCTTTGATTTGCTAATTTTTTCAATAAATAGATTTATAAGAAACCCCGAGAGGGGTTTTTTTTTTGGAATATTTTATGACCACAAAAGCATATAAAACCTACTATACGAGCCAATTTTATATTGGTTTTATTTTGCTATTATCAATTTTTTTGATTAGTTATTTAATATCAAATAATAACTTTTCAGATGCAGCAATTTGGTTAGCTGCATCAGGTTTAGGCTTTGCTCTCCAAAAATCTCGATTCTGTTTTGCTTCTTCATTTAGAGACCTATTTTTATTTGGATCTGGACAGAATATGAAAGGAGTAATAATAGCAATCATAATAGCATCAATTGGTTTTGTAGGTATATTAAGCTGGATTTTGCCTAGTCCCCTTCCTGGCGAATATCCTTCTTCTGCTCATATTTTACCCGTAGGTTTATCTACAATAATTGCTGGGACTTTATTTGGAATTGGAATGGTTACTGCCGGAGGTTGTGTATCAGGAACAATATATAGAATTGCAGAAGGATATGTTGCTTCGGTTGTTACTATGATTGGTATTTTTATAGGATCAATATTATTGATAATAAGCTGGGATTTTTGGTGGGATTCTTTAATTAGTAAAGAAAGTAAAATATTTTTACCTTCAACATTTTCTTTGGGTTACGGTTTTAGCTTAGTTATTACCCTAATTCTGCTTTTAGGTCTTTATGTGCTTGTTATTTACATTGAATCTAGATCAGGAATTACTGAATTTAAGATAAATAAAAAAGAGAAACTAATACCAAAAACATTTCTAGAAAAAATCAATGAAAATCTTGTAAATATATTCTCCAACAGTTGGTCGGCAAAAACAGGAGGAGTTGCAATTGGATTCATTGGAATAATTTATTTTTTATTTCACTCACCTCCAGGGGTTACTGGAGAAATAATGAAACAATCAATGAGCTTTAGTGAATCTGTAAACTTATCAGAGGGAGCTCTTAAAGGTATTTCATCATTAAGTGGGTGTCTTGGCGCTAGCGTAGGTCAAGGATTGATATCTCATACATTTGTAAGTACAGTTGGAGTTTTTTATGGTGCATTAGTGTCAGCTCTAATGGCCAAGGAATTCAAGATAAGAACTCCTAATAACTACAAGAGATATATTCAATCTTTAGGTGGAGGAATAATGATGGGTTTTTCTGCAAGCCTTGGAATAGGATGTACAATTGGAGCATTTTTTTCTGCTATTTCTTCACTTTCCCTTTCCGGGTGGGTATTTGGTATAAGCCTTTTTGGAGGAGCATTTATAGGAACAAAAATAATAAAGGCAATTGGATAAAAATGAGTACAAAGAGTGAATTAAATCTAAAAGGGAAATCGGTTAAAGATCAATTATTGGCGGTAGAAGAAATCTTAAAAAGTATTACTAAAACAAATTCAGTAGAAATACTTACCAATGAAGAATTATTAGTTAAGTATATACCTCCAAAAGCGATAGAAATGAAAATAAAAATTAAGTTTAAGTATAAAGACGATGTATGGCGAATAACGCTAGAAAGGGAGTAAGAATGTCTGAAAAAGAAATAAGAAAGCTTGATCTTAGAGGAGAAATCTGTCCATATCCTATGTTGAAAACAAATGAAGAATTAGACTCGGATAAAGAAATAAATATATTAGAAGTTCTAACTGATCATTCGCCAGCATTATCAACTATTCCTCCTCAAGCTCTTAAGCGTGGCTATGAAGTAGAAATTGATGAAATAGATAATAGTGAATGGAAAATTACATTAAAAAAAGATGGTTAAAGTATAAATAAATTAATTTAGGGGGATTTATGAAAAAAATAATTTTAATAACATCAGCAATTGCTATAATTTTAGCTTGCAGTTCAGAATCATCTGAAACTTCTTTTGATGATAGAGGCTATTCAAGTACTGAAAAATTAGTGTCAGCTGAATGGTTGGAAGAAAACATTAATAACGTAAAAATAATTGATGTAAGAAAAAAAGAAGATTATGATCTTGGGCATATTCCAGGCGCTGTTAGATTGACTCCAAATGAAGTTTTTCAATGGGAAGACTCTAACGGAGTTAAAGGAATGCTTCCATCATCTGATCATATTGCAATTGCCTTAAGTTCAGTTGGAATTAATGAAGATGATACTGTGATATTTTATGATGGAAACAGCAATCTTTGGGCATCTAGAGGTTTATGGGCTTTAGAGGTTTATGGACATGAAGATTCAAGATTACTAGATGGATCTTGGAACTATTGGTCAGAAAATAGCTTTCCAACTACTAGCGAATCTGAATCAGTAGAGAAATCTGACTATAAATTTTCTGGGAATGTAAACAGTAGCTTAATAGCTGGTTTTGAGGAAATACTAGAGGCTGTTGATGATCCTTCAAAAATCGTTTGTGACACAAGAAGTCCAGATGAGTATATAGGTAAAGATGTAAGAGCTGATAGAGGTGGCCATATTCCTGGTTCAGAAAATGTAAACTGGGTAAATGCAGTCGATGAATCTGGAAGATTCTTAAGTGCTCAAAATCTACAAACTATATATGAAAGTAAAGGAATCAAGACTGATAAAGCCGTTTACACTCTTTGCCAAACAGCAGTTAGAGCTACTCATACATGGTTTGTATTACAAGAACTTTTAGGATATGATAATGTAAAAGTTTATGATGGATCTTGGATCGAATGGGGTAACTCAGATTTACCAATTGAAATAAAATGAGTGAAGAACAAAAAGAAAATTTAGAGTATGGTCTTCCTAGCCATGAAGATATGGAAAAAGGAAGTGGATCTGTTATATATGGAAGTTCTCCCTATAAGTATCAAATTGATGGTAAAGAATGGGGTAATCTTCCCAAAGGATGGACCCTAAGTGAAGCTACTGCTGTTGCTGTAAATAGTCTTGATGAAATAATTGTTTTCAATAGAGGAACAAAGCCTATAATAATTTTTGATCAAGATGGAAATTATCTAAGATCTTGGGGAGAAAATATTTTTTCAAATGCACACGGAATTAGTGTAGATAGTTCAGATAATATTTATTGCGTTGATTCCGGTGATAATACTGTTAGAAAATTTAATTCCTCTGGTGAGCTAGTTTTTCAGATTGGAAAAGAAGGAGAAAAAGCTGGCAAAATGAGCGGGCTACCTTTCGCAGTTCCAACACAAGTAGCAATAGATGAAAATAATAATGAACTATATGTTGCTGATGGTTATTCAAATGCAAAGGTTCACAAATACAATCAAGATGGAAAATATCTTTTTTCTTGGGGAGAGTCAGGAACTGGAGAAGGACAGTTTAATATAGTTCACAATATATCGACTGATAGAGATGGCCTTGTTTATGTGGCCGATAGAGAGAACCACAGAGTGCAGATTTTTGATAGTAATGGGAAATATATTGATCAATGGATAAATTTATCTAGAGCAGCTTGTATTTACATAGATAAAAGAGGTTCAGAAGATATCTTCTATGTAGGTGAATATTTTTCTGGAATAGCATCTAATGACACAGGTACTAACTTAGGGCCAAGAATTTCAATTTTTAATAAAAAAGGCGATCTTTTATCAAGACTTGGTGTAAATAGCTATGGTCCAAGTGTGGGAAGATTTTATTCTCCTCATGGAATTTCTGTAGATTCAAAGGGTAATATTTATGTTGCTGAAGTTTCTTACAGTGATTATGGGCAATTTCTAAATCCTAAAAGAGAGCTCAGGTCTCTCCAAAAATTAGTTAAGATTAGTTAGATTGAATAACAGCATTATTTATTGCTTGGTAAGTCACTTTCATGGAAGCTGTAAAAATTTGATCAATAGTGAGCTTAGTTGGTTTATCATTAGTTGAAACTGCAAAAAAAAGATCTCCATCATTTGAGGTATGTGATGGTCTAACTGATAAAGCTAAGCCATCATGAGCTGCAATAGAAAGTCTTTTGCAATCAACTTTAGTTATTTTTGCATTTGTAATGATTATTCCTATAGTTGTATTTTGAAATCCTCTTTTTTCTGGTTTACCTTTCAAGTATAAATCAACTGAATCATAAATTTTACCTTCACGTTTTGGACCTGCTATAATTTCTCCATTTTCAGGATTTACTATGGAACCTAGAGCATTAACTGCAACTAAAGATTCAACAACTGTTCCGTCATGAAAGATGAATGAAGAAAAACCTATTCCTCCATTCATACTATATTTTGAACCAAGTAATTTACCAACTGAACAACCTGTACCTACCCCTACGTTACCTAATTCAAAATCATAGGATGAATTTTTTGCTGCCAAATAGCCTTCTTCTAATCCAGGTCTTATTTTAGAATTTCCAACATTTAAATCAAAAATTACTGCAGAAGGCACTAAAGGTATAGTACTGCCTCCAAACTTAATTCCTATATCTTGCTCTTCAAGAAATTTCATTACTCCAGCAGAAGCATTAAGCCCAAACGCACTTCCTCCAGTCAGTAATATTCCATTAATATTAGGAGCTGTAGAAATAGGATCCAAAAGAGCTATTTCTTTAGTACCTGGAGCTCCTCCTCTTATATCTACAGATGCAGTCAAAGATTTTTCAGAAATTAGAGTTGTGCAACCAGTTTTATTTACACTATCAGTCCAGTGACCTATTTTTATTCCTTCAATACTTGAGTTCATATAATTAAGTAGATCTATTAAAAATCATAATTACATATTATAAACAAAAATATAATATAGCTAATTTATAAAAAGGGGATTAGTTAGGATACTCATAATTAATAATAAGACCATTGGTTGATGTAAAATTTTAATATATGTTCTTGAAAAGGGAAAATATGACTGAACTTAATAATGTGACAGTACAAAAAGAAGCTAATATATACTTTGAAGGCAAGGTTGTGAGTATGTCAATTTCACTGCCAAATGGTTTGAAAAAAACCTTAGGTATTATGCAAAAAGGTGAATATGAATTCAATACAGAGCAAAAAGAAATAATGGAAATAATATCTGGAGAGCTAGAAGTATTAATCTCTAATTCATCAGAATGGATAACTATGAAATCTGGCGACACATTTGAAGTACCAAAAAATAGCTCTTTCAAAATAAAAATAATTGAAATAACAAATTACGGCTGCGATTACATAGATGAATAAATCTATTGCCAAAGCTCTAATTATTTTAGTTACCTTATTTTTATTGGTTATTTTTGTTTCTTGGTTCTTAACTAAGTAGGATTTAATGTTTTTTTAGAAAATTTATAATACAAATTATTTCTAGAAAAAATATTGGCTATCTCACTTCAAATGTAATTATTACTGGTAAAATTATATTTATTAAGGGCGATTAGCTCAGTTGGCTAGAGCACCTCGTTTACACCGAGGGGGTCGGGGGTTCGAGTCCCTCATCGCCCACCAGAAAATAATAAAATGAAAAGATTTTTTATAGTATCTGCAATTTTAACTTCTTTTTTTATTGTATCTACTGATGAAATTTATGCTCATCAGCCCTACGAAATAAAAAACTCCACAGATCAGACAATTATAGAATTATCTGATGCAACAGTATCACATGCCTACTATGGTGAATTTTTATCTGATCAAGAAGAAATAATTTTTGATCTGAAAGGTTTTTCAGCACCTATTTTACAATTCAGCATTCTTATACCAGATAAATCTCCAGAAAATATATTTTCTCCAACAGAACTACCAGAAGTAAGACTTATAACTGAATCTAAAGATGAAATGCAATTTTTATCTTATGAAAGAATTGGGTTTTATGAACCATATAGCAGAATGAATCTTATAAGGGTAATCACATATAAAGATACAAACTATAATCATAAAAGTGCACGAATTATAGTTAAGTCTAATAAAAATTGTAGATTTGTTTTTTCTGTAGGATATAAAGAAATTTTCAATAGAAAATATTCTTCAGGAGATACTGTTGAATTAGGTTCAAGTGGTATACAATCTTGGTACTCAAAGACTTCTTCCATTGAAGATAAACCTGACATAAAAGAAAGTCTTGAAATAAAACAAGAAGAATCTAGCTTAAGAATAATCATCCTAATCATAAGCATAATTACTGTTTGTTTAGTTGTTTTATATTTATTTAGGAATAAAATTTTAAATAAATCGTAAAATAAGGGTAAAATTATGACTTCAAAATTAATTGATTATAGAGATTACGATAAAGAATTTTGGTATGAAGAATTAGAAGAGTGGGTACCAAAAAGAATCTATGATTGTCACGCTCATATGCTTAATAATAGCCTAATAGACGATTCTAGTGAGCATAAAGATGTATTTCCTGATGCTGATTTTGAAGGTATAAGAGGTTGGCAAAAAACCGTTTTTCCAAATAGAGATGTAAATAACTTAATTTTAGGAAGACCAGCTTTAGGTACAAGAATAAATGAATATAATGATTGGTTATTTAATGAACTTAAGGATAATAAATTTACTAAATCGCATAGACTAACTACTCCTTCTGATTCCTTAGAAGATATTGAATACGATATAAAAAATAAAGGATTTCAAGGATTAAAAGTTTATAGAATGTATTCAGTTACAGGTGATATGGCAAATTGCACTATAGAAGAATATCTACCTCATGAACAATTAGAATTAGCAAATGAGCTGGGACTTTGGGTTACATTACATTTGTCTAGAGAAGACGGAGGTGGTGATGAAAAAAATCTAAATGACTTAACAGAGTTTACTACAAAAAGATATCCTAATATTAAATGGATTCTTGCACATATAGCAAGATCATTTACCTACAGACCAATACAACAAGGTGTAGACACATTAAAGAATCTGCCAAATATTTGGTACGACTTATCTGCAGTTACAGATATAAGGCCATATATTACTCTATTTAATAATGAAGATCATAAAAGAATTTTCTACGGAAGTGATGCTGTAGAATCTGTGTCTTTCCATGGAGCTTATACAGCATATGGTCATGCACACCAACAGGTTGAGACGGATAATCTTCCTTCTCTTACTTTTTCTCATACAAAAAATAGGCCGATACTTTGTATTTATGAACAATTAATTGCAATGAAACAAGCTTCAATAATTTGTGAATTAAGTAATGATCAACTTGAAGATATTTTTTGGAGAAATGCTGTTAGAGACTTTAATGTAGATTGGTAAATCTATTCAACAGTTACTGTTTTGGCCAGATTTTGAGGTCTATCTGGATCTAATCCTAGATTCAAAGCTGACATAAATGCTAATTTCTGCAAAGGTATAACAGATAAAATTGGAAATATATATTTATTGTTGTTTTCTATAACAAAATTATAATTTGATAACTCTTGTATTTCACTATTTTCAACAAAACTGATTGTAATAATATTTGCGTTTCTAGAAGCAATCTCTCTAAGAGAACTTATAGATTTCTTAATATTTTCATCAGGGCCTATTAAAGAAATAATTGTTGATTTTTTATCTAATAAAGCATTGGGGCCATGTTTCAACTCTCCTTCTATGAATGAGTTAGAGTTTATTTTAGAAATTTCTTGAATTTTCAATGAACCTTCATTTACTATTGGAAAAGATAAATTTTTTCCTATAAAAAAAACCTTTTCACTATCTGAAATAAATTTAGAGACTTTGAGATAATCATAATCGCAACAATCAAGAACTTTTTGGATGTTACTATCTATCTTCATAAAATCTTCTTTAAGTTTAGTGACAAGGTTATTATTTTTGTCTAACAAGCTTGCAAGATAAATACAAATAGAGTTACACATTAATAAAGTAGAAGAAAAAGTTTTTGTCGCAGCAACTGAAATTTCTTTACCAGTTTCTAAAAGTAAATATGAATCAGAATTAATAGCAGCTTTACTATTTGATTCCTCAACAATTGAAACTACATATGCACCTTGATGTTTAGCATTTCTTATGGCTTCAATGGTATCTGCTGTTTCTCCTGATTGAGTAATAGCAAAAACAGTAGTTTGGTCTGGAGAAATTATTTTTTTATTTTTTAGCTCCGATGAAAATTCAACCTTTGTATCAATTTCAAGCAAATCTTCAAAAAGTAAAGACCCATATTGAGCAGCATGATAAGAAGAACCCATACCCGTAAAAATTATTTTTCTTGATGATAATAATCTATGGCGGTTTATTTCAGGGAAGGCTTCTTGTGGTTTATCTAGGATTCTTTTTGTGATTAATTTTTTCAAGGTAATATCTTGCTCTGATATCTCTTTTTCAATTATAAAATTTGTTTGTAAATCTTTAATTTCATGATTATTATCTTTCTTATCCTTAATTAGATTTATATTTTTAGGAGAGGTAGCTAAATTATTTTGATCTATTATTTTTAGAGTATTATTTGAAATAATTACAAGATCATCTTTACTAGTAAAGCTGACTGAATCACAAAAATTTTCCAGAGCATAAGAGTCACTACTTAGAAAGCGATAATTATCTTTTTCACCAACAACTAACCCACCTGACAAATTTGTAGTAAAGCCAAAAATAGTTTTTGGGATTTCTTTACTCATAAGCGCAACTGTATTATTTCCTTCAAGCATATTAGCAACAGAAAAAATCGCCGATTGTAAATCGCCCTTGCTACACAACATTAAATCAACCAAATGAGCAATTAATTCAGAATCAGTCTGACTGTTTATTTCAACCCCTTTTCTTACTAAGAATTTACTTAGAAAGTCATAATTTTCTACTATTCCGTTATGAACAATGGAAATATTTTTACTGTAAGAAAAATGTGGATGTGTATTAATATTGTTAATTGGACCATGGGTAGCCCATCGTGTGTGCCCAATTCCAGCATTTGAGCTTATTTTTGATTTTTCTAAAGATTTATTAAGAACATCCACTGGATAATTTGAATTAGATGATTTTAATATCTCAAAATTACCACTATCTATCTCAAGACATAAACCTGCAGAGTCATAACCCCTATATTCTAGTCGTTTCAATCCCTTAATTATTAGACTTGAAACATCTTTTTCACCTACACAACCAAAAATACCACACATATTTCCCTCAAATTATTTACTCTACTTATTATATTTTAATCTAGATATTATTTGTTGAAATAATCCCATCTTTCTTCAGATCTACTAAGAATATTCTCCAGATCAAAATCTAATAAAAATCTTTGTTTTATTAATTCTTTAGAATAATTAGATATTTTTTCTAAATAATCGTCCTTAGAAGAATATCTTTCAGAAATTGATAATCTTGAATCATCATCTTTTTTTTCTTTTGGTAAAGGAACAGTAGCACCTCGAGGGCCACCAGTTAACCCAATTATTTGGTAAGGAGCTCCTACATCAGGATGTCTGAGATTCCAAGGAGTAGAAGTTGCTAATGGCACCTGTACATCTGGGTGCCTTATTCCTGCAATTTCATTCCCATCTTCATCTACATCTGAAACAATTGATGAGTATTTTTCACCATGAGTCGGTGGAATTGTTTCAATAATATCCTCATTTGAACCAAAATTCATTTTTCTAGGAAAAGAAAAATGTTCAGGAAAATTAATAGGAATTTTAGAATATTTTTCTCTAAGAGAATTAGGGTCAACAGCAGTTCCGTCACTAACTTTTGGATGAGAGCTATCAGGAGGTTCTACTCCTTCAGAAGCCCATTTATCTAAATTAATTAGAAGGGCTCTCATTAAGGGAGTATAATCTATGGAATTTAAGTAATTTTGACCTCTCATGCCATCAGCTTCTTGAGTATCCGTAGGAGGCCATACACCTGGTCCATGCATACAAGAAGAAAGATGATAAACCCTTGAGTTTTCATTAGATTCTAAATCTTTTTTACCATCTGCAGAAGTGTGAATTAATGAAGCATCTCCCCTCCAATATTCTGCACCTGTATTAACAAAAAAAACTTTTGATTTTGATTTTCTTTCTTTAAATTTTTCCATAAGGCCATCATGAGACGATCCTTCTATATCATCTGTAATAATTGATGCAGCAGGATAGAGTTGAGATATTACGGAGGGCAAATCTTTAGAAGCTTGACCAAATCTTTGGTTAAATTCTCCTCTCATTCCACCTGCAACATGTGGCATAATTCCATCAAATACTTCTCTGCCTAAATTATCAAAATTAAAATCTAGATAAATGAATTGCCTCAAGAATCTACCACTTTGAGAAACTCCAAATGCAAAAGCCTGCTCAATATCTCCATTAGTCGGATTATCAGGATTATCTGAATACCTAAGATAAGCTACAAGATCCCTAGTTGCAGCTAAACCTAATCCTGTAGGTTTTGCTCCATAAGCATTATATGAAACTTGGTACATGATTCCTGCTTTAAATTTATCCGACATATATATGAAATTTGGGTTATCTATAATCTCATTTCCATCATTCCAAGCAAATCTCCATTTATCTCGAGGAATAACTATCGGATCATCATCTGGATATTTCTTAAAACTTAAAATAGCTTCTTTTTCATTGGTATCTACTGCTGGATATGGGGTATGCATTCTATCACTTAACATAATTTGATCTACATCTTTCATAGGTTGAAATTGGGAATAAATTTTTCCTCTAATTGGCTCCCCATCTTTTGCAATTTCACTAGAGAAAAGTCTTAACTTTCCATTAATGGGAGGAGCATCGTGAGACCAACCGCACCAAACTAATGTATAGCCTTCTAGCATCAAGAATTCATTCCCAATATCATCTTCTGGAGCTACTCCTGCAACCATAACCCCTCTAGAGGCTGAGTTAAATTGAGATAGCATAACTTTGTTGCCTCTATTATTTACGTCATAAATAATTTTTTTATTAGATTTACTTGAATCTAAAGGAAGCATAATATGGATATCTGAAGAAAATTCCACTAATCCTTGGTTATTAGTTGAAATATTTTCTATATCAGTAATCTTTTTATTATATTCATCGTTGGGATCAAGTATAAATTTTGCTATTCCCTTAATTTCTCTATATTGACCTATATTTCCAAAGGTTTTACCATTTTCTAATAGATTATCTTCACGTATTTCTATTGATTTTATTGACATTATTCCCTCCACTGGCGCGCCTGGCGAGACTCGAACTCACGACTTCAGCCGTCGCAGGGCTGCACTCTATCCATCTGAGTTACAGGCGCAAATAGTTTTTTATTAAGATTGTACAGAAAAATTAACTCACCAAGAAATTTCTTCTGAATTAACACAATAGGTAGGTAATTTTGAATTTAACCCTTCAATTATGTTATCAACCGTCATTTTTGACATTTTTCTTCTAGTTTCAACAGTTGCTGAGGCTATGTGAGGTAATATTGTAAGATTATTTAAATGAAGAATTGGATGATCCATATTAATTGGTTCAGGATCTGTTACATCAAGTGCAGCATATGCAATCTCATTTTTTGATAATGATTGATATAAATCATCTAAATTTACTATTGGACCTCTAGCAGTATTAATAAGGGTAGAGTTTTTTTTCATATACGATAATTCTTTTTTTGATATCAAATTATTTGTTTCTGGTGTTAGAGGGCAATGTATAGATACAACGTCAGATTTTTCTAATAGTTCTTTCATAGTATCGATTTTTTGAGCACCATAAGTTTCTTTAGGGTTTGATCTATTAAAGTAAAGAACTTTCATATTATTTTCAGAAGCTATTTTAGCTAAGTATGACCCAATTCTTCCAAATCCAATGATTCCAAGTACTGAAGATGATAAATCGAAGCCTAATAAATCAAGAGGTTCAAAATACTTCCATTTGCCATCTCTTACAAATCTGTCACATTCTGCAATTCTTCTAGCAGCAGCTTGCATAAGAGTAAATGCGAAAGAAGCTGTAGTTTCTGTCAACACACCAGGAGTGTTTGCAACTGCTATATTTCTTTTGCTAGCTGCATCTACATCGACATTATCATAACCAACTCCAAATTGACCTATTATTTTTAGTGAACCCCCTGCAGCATCCATTATTTCTCCATTAATATCATCATTAATGTGAACAAATATCGCAGTTGCACCTTTCACTTTATTTTTCAATTCTTCTTGAGTAGGAAGATAATCTTGTTCAATAATAGTTAATTCAGAAACTTCTCTCAATCTATTCATTTCTGAATCAAATTGTTTCCTAGTAACAACAACTTTTGGTTTACTCATAATATATTCCCTTTTATTATTTTGGTGGCTACGGGTGGAATTGAACCACCGGCCTAACGCTTATGAAGCGCTCGCTCTAACCCCTGAGCTACGTAGCCAATTGTTACCGAAAAATACTTAGCATTTCATAATCGGTAAACCTTGAAACTTAAATTTTATCATAATGAAAAGTTCAAAAAACTTTGAAAAAACTAGTATCTAATCCCTAATATAAGTTCCTGACTTTCCTCCAGTTTTTTTCTCTAATTGGATTTTATTGATTATTATAGACTTATCCAAAGATTTACACATATCATATATTGTCAAACTCGCTACTGAAACAGCAACCAAGGCTTCCATCTCAACTCCAGTTTTCCAATCAGATGATACATAAGAAATAATTGAAATTTTATTATTAGCATCATCAAATTCAAATGATAAATCAACTTTATTAATTGGAATTTGATGACATAGTGGAATTAGATCATGGGTTTTTTTACTTGCTGTTATTCCAGCAAGTTGAGCTATATTAATCACATTTCCTTTTGTCATCTGATTATCTTTTATCATAAGGTAGGTTTCATTATTAAAAATTATTTCAGAAGAGGCGATAGCTTCTCTTTTAGATATTTTTTTTGAAGATATATCAACCATATTTGCAGACCCATCATTATCTATGTGTGAGAAGTTTTTATGTTCCATTATTCCAATTCTTTCATTTCAAAAATTTCGTCGATTTTTAGATTACTGGACATAGCAGCATCTTTAGCTAATAAATCACATTCTTCATTTTCTAGATGACCTTTGTGTCCCTTAACCCACTTAAATCTTACACTAAGATGATAATCACATTGATCTATTAGTAATTCCCATAAATCTGAATTTAGTGCTTTATTCTTTTTATCTCTCATCCAATTATTTTTTTTCCACTTTTTAGCCCAACCTTTTTCAATACCATCTATTACATACCTTGAATCGGTTGTGATGAGTATATTTTGTGGTCTTTTTAATTTTTTGAGAGCAATTATTGGGCCCAATAGCTCCATTCTATTATTTGTAGTTTTTCTAAAACCTTCAGAGATTTTTATTTGCTTGTCTTTCCATCGCATAATAACTCCAAAGCCTCCTGGGCCTGGATTGCCTATAGAAGATCCATCTGAAAAGATTAATACTTGATTATTCATAAATTATCCTCCGAGTTGAAACATTTCTATTTTTTTATAATTAGATTTGGTCAACTCATTTCTAATTTCAGAATATTTATCTTTTCTTTTTATCCAAATATTTCGAATTAATTCTTTTAATTCTTCATCTGAACAACCTTTTCTTATAGATTCTCTTAAATCAAATCCTGCATTCGCAAACAAACATGTCACAAGCTTTCCATCCATGGTGATTCTAGCACGTGTACATGTTGAACAAAAAGGTTGAGAAACTGACGATATAAATCCAAATTCAGTTGAATATTCTTCAAGGTAAAATCTCTTAGCTACTTCACCTTGATAGTTTGGAGGAATTTTTTTGACTTTATACTTTTTTTCAATTATTTTTAGTATTTCTGTAATTGAAAGAACATCTCTTAGTTCCCAGCCATTTAGATTGCCTACATCCATATATTCAATAAACCTTACTATATTCCCGGAATCTCTAAAATAATCTAGCAGATCAAGTATTGAATGTTCATTTACATTTTTTTGTATTACACAATTTATTTTTATTTTCTTAAAGCCTTTTTTATTTGCTTGATTTATAGCTGATAGCACCTTATTTACATCAAAATCCTGTCCACTCATTTTCTTAAATGTTTTATCATCAATAGAGTCAAGAGACACAGTAAGTCTCTTGAGCCCTGCATCAATTAAGGCATCTAGCTTTGATTCTAAAAGATAAGCATTTGTGGTCATAGCAATATCGTCAATTTCATCAATTGTAGATAATTTACTTATTAGTTGATCAATGTTTCTTCGTACGAGAGGCTCTCCTCCAGTTAGTCTGATTTTATTAACACCAAGCTTAGCAAAGCATTCTGCGATTCTAAAAATTTCATCAAAATCTAATAATTCTTCTTTAGGTAAAAACTTAAAAGATTCACCATAGACTTCTTTCGGCATACAATATGTACATCGAAAATTACATCTATCAGTTACAGATATTCTTAGGTCTTTGACAGGTCTATTTAATTTATCTAAAGGCATGTTCATATTCATATAGAACTATATTAAATTATTTTATCCTTAATTAGTTTACTTAAGAATATTTCAATAGATTTTCTTCTATGAGAAATTGAATTTTTATACTCAGTTGTTTTAGATGCCAAAGTATGATTATCTTTATTTGCACAAAAAATTGGATCATATCCAAAACCATTTTTACCTTTTCTTTCAAAAGAAATGTAGCCTCTTAATTCCCCTCTAGAAAAAAATAATTTATTTTTCATAAAACCAACTCCACATATAACTGAAACAAACTTAGCAGATCGTTTATTTTTGGGAATTTTGTGCATTTTTCTAAGAACAAGATCAAGCCTTTCATCATCATTCAATGATGCGCCTCCATATCTTGCAGAATAAACCCCAGGTTCTCCATTAAGAGATTCTATTACCAGACCAGAGTCTTCAGAAATTGTGGGTAAGGAAGAAATTTTATTATAGTATTTTGCCTTAATTTCGGCATTTCTTTCAAAAGTAGATCCAGTTTCTTCTACATCGGAAGAGATTTTTAGATCATTTAAGGTTACTATCTCAAAAAAAAATTTTGAATTAAATATGTCTTGAAACTCCTTAACTTTACCTTTATTAGTGGTCGCGACTAAAATTTTCATATATTTTTTTACTTAATTACAATAATTCATAATAAATGCTATAATTTTTCCTGTCTAAATGAGATAAAAAAATATTACAATTATAATTAATAAAAAAATTTTCAGGAATAATTTTAAAAATAAATTAATTTATGTTGAGTAAAAGAATAAGACTTATATTCAGTTTGTCAGCAGTAATGGCATTATCAGCCCTACTTATGGCATGTAACCCCGAAGGACCTCAGTCAACCTTTGATGCGCAAGGTCCTGTATCTGAAATCCAGAAAAATCTTTTTTTATTTACATTTTGGATAGCTGTAATTGTTTTTGTAGTTGTTGAAGGAGCAATACTTTTTGTTACTTTCAGGTACAGAAGAAAAAATGATGACCTTCCTGTACAAACTCATGGTAACCTAAAACTTGAAATTACTTGGACTATTATTCCTGCGATAATAATTGTGATTATTGCTATACCAACTGTTATTGGTATTTGGCAAACTCAAGTAATGCCTGATGAAGATGAATCTCTAGTTATAAATGCAGTTGGTCACCAGTGGTGGTTTGAGTTCAACTATCCTTCTGAAGAAGTAGTAACTTCTAATGAGCTACACATTCCAGAAGATACTGATATTATTGTCAAAATTGAATCTCAAGATGTCTTACATTCATTTTGGATCCCTAAAATTGCAGGTAAAGTTGATATGGTTCCTAACCATGAAAACCAACTTTGGATTAAAGCTGATAACCCTGGCTTATACTACGGTCAATGTGCAGAATTTTGTGGTGTTGCGCATGCAATGATGAGATTTAGGGTTATTGTACATACAAATGAAGATTATCAAAACTGGTTAGAGTATATGAGAACTCCTCCTCAGCAGCTTGTGAGTGGTTCTGATGAAGATGAAGGAAGGAAACTTTTTGTAGGAAATTGTAGTATGTGTCATACTTATGATTCCTATAAAAAAGCAGCATATCATAAGGAGCTTAACTCTCAATATAACCGATGGGAAGAGTGGAAAAAAGATAAAGAAAATTCTGCTATAGTTTCTGCTCCGAATCTTACCCACTTTGGAGGAAGAATTACTCTAGGAGCAGGTCTTCAAGAAAATAATTATGAAAATCTTGTTAAGTGGATAGAAAATCCTGATAGTATAAAAATTGGAACAAGAATGAAAAATCATGCCGCTATTTATACAACTGAAAATAAACTTTCAGATATTGAAATTGAACAGATTGCAAAGTATTTATTAAGTCTAAAGCCATCAGATGAATCTATGGCGACATACAATAAGGATTAAAGAGGATATTATGAGTAGTATAACCGGGCCAAAACAATTTCAAATTCCTAGAATTTTTCCTAGACCTTCTGCTCATAGCGGTTTGTGGTACTGGCTTGGAACTGTTGACCATAAAAAAATTGGAACAATGTATGGTATTGTTTCTTTTTTTTGGTTCATTATGGGAGGTATAGAAGCTTTACTTATTAGAGTTCAATTATCACATGCAGAAGCCTCTATTATAAGTCCTGAATTATATAATCAGCTCTTTACTATGCATGGCACAACTATGGTTTTCTTGGTTGTTATGCCTCTATCTGCTGCTTTCTTTAATTGGCTTATACCTTTGCAAATTGGAGCTAGAGATGTAGCATTTCCAAGACTAAATGCTCTAAGTTTATGGGTATTTGTATTTGGTTCAATCCTTATGAATGTGAGCTGGTTTACAGGTGAAGCTCCAAATGGTGGTTGGTTTGGATACCCACCCAATTCTACAGTTCAGTTCAATCCTGGAAATGGTATGACATTCTGGGTATTAGGGTTAAATGTATTAGGTATAGCATCTATAGCTGCAGGTTTAAATTTCATAGTAACAATTATCAATATGAGAGCTCCTGGAATGACTCTTATGAGAATGCCAGTATTCACATGGATGACATTTATTACATCTATATTAATAGTACTAGCATTGCCAGTTCTTGGTGTAGCAGGAATACAGATGACTGCTGACAGAGTATATGGAACAAATTTCTTTAATTCAGAAGCAGGTGGAGATCCTATCTTCTGGCAGCATATATTTTGGCTTTTTGGTCATCCTGAAGTATATATATTAATACTTCCAGCCATGGGTATTGTTTCAGAAGTTTTGCCAACATTTTCAAGGAAGCCTTTATTTGGATATACTTTTATAGTATTTTCTGGAGCTATTATTGGATTTATGGGGTGGTTTGTATGGAGTCATCATATGTTTACAGTAGGATTAGGCCCAGCGGCAAATACAGCTTTTACTATTTCCACAATGCTTATTGCAGTGCCTACTGGTGTAAAAATATTTAACTGGATTGCAACTTTATGGGGAGGATCAATTAAGTTTACGACATCTATGTTATTTTCTATCGGCTTTATTGCTATGTTTACCATTGGTGGACTTTCAGGAGTTACCCATGCAGTCTCACCTTCTGATGCACAGCAACAAGATACATATTATGTGGTTGCACATTTCCATTACGTTTTGTTTGGTGGAGCTATTTTTGCGATTTTTTCAGGTATATATTTTTGGTGGCCAAAATTTACTGGCTGGTTTCTTGATGAAAAAATAGGAAAAATTAACTTCGTGCTGATGCTTATAGGCTTTAATCTTCAATTTGCTCCAATGCACTGGGTTGGACTAGATGGAATGCCTAGAAGAATATATACATATGCAGAAAATATGGGATGGGAATTATCTAATTTAGCTGCTACTACAGGTGGTTTCCTTATAGCAGTTTCTATTTTAGTATTTTTAGCAAATGTTTATATCTCTAGTAGAAGAAAGATTATTGCAGGAGGAGACCCATGGGATGCAAGAACTTTGGAATGGTCAATTTCTTCACCACCTCCACACTATAATTTTGTAGAGTTACCAAAAGTCGAACATATTGATGATTGGTGGTATAAAAAGTATCCTGAACTATTAGAAGGTAGCCCTAAAAAAACTAATCTACCTTCTGCTCAAGTTGAGGACACTACAGGTGTTGACGAATCAAAAATACATTTGCCAGATTTGTCATATTATCCCTTTTTTATTGGTGTAGGCTTGTCAATTGCTGCATTGGGAGTTCTTTACTCCTATGCATTAGTGACAATAGGATTAATTTTAGTCTTTTGGGGATCTATCGGATGGAGTACAGAGCCTGTAAACGAACCTCATGAGGGAGCGCATTAAATGTCAAGCGAAGGAATAACAGTTCACCACGGTGAAGAAATAAATAATTCAACTGGAGTCAGTAATAAAAAATTATTAATGTGGGCATTTTTAGGTTCTGATGTTATGTTTTTTGGGACATTTATTGGAACTTTTATGGCTTATAGAAATAAAAGCTTGGTGGGGCCATATCCTGAGGATACATTAGATATTCCTATCACTTCAGTTAGTACATTTGTACTATTAATGAGTTCACTTGGAGTAGTTCTTGCTTTACATTATTTGAAAGAATCTAAAATAGGATTAGCAAAATTGTGGCTTTGGCTAGTAATAATAATGGGCTGTATTTTTATGGGATTTCAAGTTTATGAATTTTCACATTTTGCTCATATTGGTATGACTCCGCAAGTTAATTTATTTGGATCTACTTTTTTCACATTAACTAGTCTTCATGGAGCCCATGTAAGTCTAGGTATTCTTTGGTTGGCATTCTTACTTTATAATGAATATAATGGCAACCTTACAAGCGAAAATGCCATCGATCTAGAATTAGCTGGTTTATACTGGCATTTTGTTGATATAGTATGGATTATTATTTTTGGATTATTATACCTAATCACCGCCGGTGATGGGGTTCCACCCGGTGGAGTTCCATGGACTGGAGGGCACTAAATAGGAGAAGAAAAGTGTCGTTACTAAAAGATTTATTTCATCATGACGGAAATGGTTGGTGGAAAATTCCTAAAACAGCAGAAGCTGAATCAAACCCTCCACGAGAACATCCTTTTGGAGGATTAATTAATTTTACTAAAAACTTTCTTACATATATCACTTCTGGTAAGGGTCATGCTGGTCCTGGTTACTACTGGACAATTGCAGGTATATTAGCAGTAATAACGCTCATAGAAGTGTGGTGGTTTGATGTTGAAGCATTGAAATACCTACTTGTTCCAGCTATGTTAGGATTTTCTTTAGTAAAATTTATTCTTGTTGTTGCATTTTTTATGCATCTAAGATTTGATAATAAAATGTATTCTACAGTTTTTGTAACTTGCATGATTATAGGAATCATAATATTTACTCTATTTTTATTCCTTTCTGCTTTTCATGGTTTTGGCAACTAACGAACAAAATTATTTTGAATAAAGAAATAGGATTTTCAGAATTTATAACTTCATGGGATTATAGCTCTTATTTTTTCTATTTTCTTATAATCATATTTCTTATATACATAATTGGCTCAGTAAGACTTTTATCTATTTCAAAAAATAAAATTCAAAAAATAAAATTTTATAGAGGTTTTTTAGGTTATATTCTTCTAATATTTTCACTTGTGGGACCAATATCAGCTTTTGAAGATACATTTTGGATTCATATGATTCAACACTTAATACTAATTATGTTGGTTCCTCCTCTGATATTAAGCGGGCTTTTATTTTCTGCAAATTTATGGTTTTTCCCAAGAATAATTAGAATTGGATTTGCAGATTTTCTTAGACCTAAAAAGATTTTTAGAAAAATTCTTAATATAATCACTTCTCCTAAATTTGGTCTGATTTTTTATATTATTTCACTTTGGACTTGGCATCTTCCTATTTTTTTTAATTATGCTCTAGAATATCCTGTAGTTCATAACTTTGAACACTTATCTTTTTTCATTAGTGGAATATTATTTTGGTGGCCTGTAATCGGATTGAGTATTGGAGCGAAGAAAATTTCAATTCCTATGAGAATTGTATATTTACTTCTAGCTGTTACCCCAACTGCAGTTGTTGCGGCCTTTATAACTCTTTCTGATTCAGTTATTTATGGAGACGACATTCCTAGATTATTAAACATTTCAGCGATAGAAGATCAAAAAATAGGTGGTCTAATTATGTGGATACCAGGAAATACTATATTTATAGCAACCTTAACAGTGTTGTTTTTTAAGTGGTCTTACAAACAATCGAAGGAATCTAGAAAATATAAAGGTTAATCAACCTGAGAAATAAAATACTCATTACTAACATTAAGCATGGTACTAATTGTTTCATTAGTATAAGACTTTAGATATATAACAGTAGCCCAAGCTTTTTTCAAGCTTTGTTCCATTTCAGATATACTCATAGGATTATTATGATTAAGTATTAATATTCTAAAAACTGCTTCAATTAAAGAAGTTCCTGGAAGAACAAACTTTTTCAAGAGAAAATCTTCTTGAGAATCATCAGTATCATTTTGTATTTTAGCAATTTCATCATATATCTGATCTGTAGACATATTCATTAATTCTTTTTTTTTCTTATTATTATTGAAAAATTTTTCTATCACCAAAAAATTAAAAGATAGATTTGAATCTGCAAATTTTTCAATATTTATTTGATATTTTTCTAATCCAATTGCACTTTCATTATTTATTGTCATAATCTAATCCTTATTATTTAGTATTTCTGAAATTTCATCATTCCAGGTAAACATTTCAACATCGACTTTTTCACCTCTCTTAATTATATCAATATCTGATGGACATATTCCAAAGCCATTGGCCTCATGCATAGAAGTCAACACACCAGAACTTTGATTCGTTATAGGAACTGCTATAGTTTTTTTAGAATTTTTATCAACAAAGACTTTCACTCTTGCATACAATCTTCTGCCGTCATGATTTATAATATCTGAGTCTAAAATAGCTTTTATAATAGGTCTATCCCTAACCTCTTTACCTTTCATTTTATCAATAGCATATCTACCAAATTTTTCAAAAGCTATCATAGCACTAACAGGATTACCTGGTACCCCTAAAAGTGGAATTTTTTTACCTTCAATATCTATAATTCCAAATGCAAGAGGTTTGGCAGGGCGCATATTAACTGACCAAAGATTTATATCTCCATTTTTATCTAAAACATCCTTAACAATATCGTAGTCACCTTTTGATACTCCTGCAGATGTCACAATTAAATCCACATTTTTTAGTTTTGAAAGTTTTTTTTCAAGATCTTCAACTTGATCTTTAGCATGTTTTTGAATTAAAGGAATTCCTCCATATTCATTTACTAACGATGATAACGTATAAGTATTAGAATTATAGATCTTTCCTAATTGATTCTTTTCACCTGGCTCAATTAGCTCGTCTCCTGTAGACAATATACCAATAACTGGTTTTCTTATTACAGAAACCTTACTTAGACCGATAGATGCTAACATTCCAATAGTTGCTGATGTTATTATTGAGCCTTTATTTATAATCACATCTCCTTCTTTTATGTCTTCACTTTTTTTTCTTATATTTTCATTATTTTCTACTTTAATTTTTATCCCGATTGAATTCTTATCAGTATTTTCTAACTCTGTAGTATCTTCAAATGGAACTACAGCATTTGAGCCACTAGGTATAGGGGCTCCTGTCATTATTCTTGAAGCTTGTCCAGATGATAAAGTTAATTCAGGCATTGAACCTGCAGGTATTTCTTCAATTACTTTCAAATAAACAATATTTTTATCATTAGCTTTCTCAACATCGGATTTGATTATTGCATATCCATCCATAGCTGAGTTATCCCAGGGAGGAACATTTATATCCGAAATAATATCTTTAGAAACAACACAACCTAAAGATTCTAATATATCTATATTTTTTGGTTCAAGAGTAGAAAATTTAGATAATATTTTATCTCTTGCTTCTTCTACAGAAAGCATATCTGCATGATAGTGGGATTTCCTTATTTTATTATTCATTATGACTATTCTCTTATATATGCATCTAAATGTTTATTTAATTTAGAGAGTATATTTCCTTCAATTTTATCTAGATTTTTTGATGATAAAGTATTTTCAAAAGATTGATAACTAATTCTTATAGAAATGCTCTTCTTATTTTGAGGAATTTCATTACCCTCATATGAATCTATAATTACGGTATCAACTGCGTATTTATCTAATAAGATTATATTCTTTATTTCTTCATACTTAACCTTTTTATCTACAATCAACGACAGGTCTCTTAGAGCATATGGAAAACTAGAGAACTCTTCATATTTATATTCAGATTTGGATTTAATTATCAATCCTAAATCAATTTCAAATATAGAAGCATTCTTAAAATTAAAGTCCAAATCTTCTAATAATTCAGATGATATTTCACCAATAAATCCTATATCTTTTCCAATTTTTTTATTATAAAGTTTTGCTGACCTATTATTTAGAAATATTTGACTATCATAATCTTTAGTCTGTATATCTATATTAAATTTCTTAGATATAAACTCAACTATTCCTTTTACATCATAGTAATCAACATATTCTTCTTTTTTATTCCAATTTAATTCATTCCTATATCCAGTTAAAATTCCAGAGACCATTGTTTTTTCATGTACTTCAGATTTATTTTTGAAGAATACATTACCAATTTCAAATAATTTTATAGGTTTTTTCCAATTATGTGTGTTCCTTGAAGCATTAAGTAATAATGAGGGAATTAAGCTTTGTCTTAAGTATGAATGCTCATTAGAAATAGGATTATCTAATTTAATAAAATCTCCATTATTATGAATATCTGGTGTTAATTTAATTAATTTTTCTGATGTAGCTGAGTATGAAATTGTTTCACTTAACCCTATTCCAACAAGAATATCTTGCAAAAAAATTTTTGTATCATATTCTAAATTGGGCTCCCATTTAGGAATTTGTCCAGATAAAAATGACAAAGGGATTTCATCATAACCTATAATTCTTGCAATTTCTTCATGAAGATCCTCTGAAATATTAATATCTGATCTCCAAAATGGCTTATTTACATACCATTTAGATTTATCAGAATTTATCTCAAATTGAAAATCTAAGTTTTCTAGTGTTTGGCTAATTTTTTCATCATCTATTTCTAGCCCTAAATGATTTTTTATTTTTTCTTTACTCAAAATAATAGATTCGTTATTTTTTGGATATTTATATATATCTTCAATATGATTTCTAATTTTTCCACCTGCTATTTTGAGTATAAGGTCAATAGCTCTAGATAATGCATATTCAGTAAGTTCTGGATTTAAGTTTCTTTCAAATCTGATAGAAGCTTCAGTAGAAAGATTTAGTCTTTTTGAAGTATTTCTAATTAAACTTGGATTAAAATTTGCTGACTCTAAAAAAATACTAGTAGTTTTATCATCTATCTCAGAATTTGATCCCCCCATTATTCCGGCTAATCCTATTGAGTTTTTTTCATCTGCAATTACAATACTATTTTCAGGTAGCTCCCTATTTTCTCCATCAAGTGTTGTAATTTTTTCTTTACTTTTTGATTTTCTTACATATATCTTATTTCCATATATTTTTGACAAATCAAATGCATGCAGAGGTTGCCCCATCTCAAACATTACAAAATTAGTTATATCTACAATATTATTTATTGGCCTCTCACCAATAGATAAAAGCCTTGATTTTAACCAATCTGGAGATTCAGATATCTTAACTGAATCTATGATTACTCCAGAATATCTAGAACATATTTGTTTATCTAAAATATTAACTATTCCATTAGAGTTATCAATTTTATAGCTATTCTTATACTCAAAATTCACCTTACTAGAAAATTTTGCCGATAAATCTCTTGCCAAGCCAACAATTGATAGACAATCAACCCTATTAGGAGTCACATCAATATCAAATACTGTTTCTGCAAAATACTTTGATATAGAATCCCCAACTAGAAAATCATCCTCTAAGACCATTATTCCATCATCATTTTCACTTATTCCAAGTTCTTTTTCTGAGCAGATCATTCCCTCAGATATTTCTCCTCTAATTTTAGATCTCTTTATTTCTATAAAGGAATCTTTACCATTTGGTAGTTTAGTACCCATGGTAGCTAAGAATATTTTTTGACCTTCTCGTATATTAGGGGCTCCACATACTATTTGGAGATCTTTTTTACCATCAAAAACTTGTGCTAATTGAAGCTTGTCTGCATTAGGGTGAGAGCGGATATTTTTTATAGTAGCCACAACTACTCCTTTGATATTTCCTCTGATTTCAACTGATTCAACTTCATTTCCGATCATAGTTAGATTTTCAGAAATCTCTTCATCTGATTTATTAAAAGTTATGTATTGTTTTAACCAACTAATTGGAAGTTTCATAATTTATTTTACAAATTGACTTAGGAATCTAAGATCATTTACATGAAAGTGCCTAATATCTTTAATTTTATTTTTTAACATAGCGACTCTCTCAGGACCTATTCCAAAAGCGAACCCACTAAATTCATTAGGGTCATAGCCTACGCCAGTTAGAACTTTAGGATGCACCATACCAGCTCCCAAAATTTCAATCCATTTCCCATCCCAAAAAATAGACATATCTACTCCAGGTTCAACAAATGGGAAAAAGTCGCATCTAAATCTAACTTTTTGATCAGAACCAAAAATTTTTCTAGCCATCTCAAATAAAGTTCCTTTGAGTTCTGAAAAAGAAATATTTTTATCAATTGCTAAACCTTCAATTTGATGAAATTCCCACTCATGAGTTGCGTCTGTTGCTTCATACCTATAGCATTTACCAGGAACAACTACTCTTATAGGAGGGTCTTTTCTTTCCATAATCCTAGCCTGCATGGGGGATGTATGAGTTCTAAGAAGATGCTTCTCACCATTTGTAGAAGCATTAAGCCAAATTGTATCCCATTGATCTCTTGCTGGATGGTCAGATGGTATATTCAATAAATCAAAATTGTACTTTTCAGTTTCAATTTCTTTACCTTCTAAAATTTCAAATCCCATGGATCCAAATGCATTACAAATCTCTCGAATTATTAGAGTTGTTGGATGATAATTTCCCATTTCTAATAGTAATCCAGGTAATGAATTATCAAAATTATCATTTGGAGTAAGATTTTGAATAAGTTTATTTTTTCTATCTGAAAACTTTTGGTTAAGAATAACTTTTAATTCATTTATCTTGGGTCCCACTAATCTTTTCTCTTCATTGGTTATAGTTGTTAAGACTTTCATTAGTGATGATAATTTACCATTTCGACCCAGATAATTGATTCTCCAAGATTCTAAGTCATCACTATTAGTTACATTGTCCAAATCGCTGAAGGCAATTTGCCTTAGGTCTTCAATTTCTATTAATGCAGATTCAGTATTACTCAAATTTTTATCCTCTTGATTACCATAAATTATATTTCATATATGATCAAAATTTATATTAAAAAGATGAAATTTATAAAATCTTAGTTCATTTATTTTAATTTATTTACTTTACTAAAGTAGTATTTTAGTTTGAAATAGTATATAAACTATAAATAACCAATGGTTAATTATCCAAAGGTTTAAATGGAAGCTTATTGGCATGAAAGGTAATAGGGAACAGACTGAGTCTTACCTCTAATTAATTACTATGAAAAATGGTAAATCTGCTAATCAAGGTATACACCTCATTTGTGAAATAAACATTTTCATTATTGGCAAAGCCGTATTTAGCTCATAGTTTTTTTATGAAATTTACATATTTTTATTTAGTACAAATTGCAAAAAAAACGGATGTTTTTTTTGCAATTTTGTTTAAAAAAGGAATTGAAAATGGAAAATAATATATTTGGAAAAACCGATATAAGTGTAAGTAAACTTGGTTTAGGCTTAGCTCAAGTAGGATTTCAACTAGGATTTGATGGATATAAAGAAGCTGATAGTATATTAAACTTTAGTCTTGATAATGGTATAAATTTTTTAGATACTGCTGCTATGTATATTGACAGTGAGTCAATTGTAGGAAAATCAGTAGGGCATCGAAGAGATGAATATTTCTTAGCAACCAAAGCAGGTACAGGAAGAACTACTTCTCCAGATTCAGAATGGACTTATGAAAAAATTAAAACTTCTGTAGAGAAAAGCTTAAAAAATCTAAAAACAGATATTATAGATTTAGTTCAATTACATTCATGTGAAACTCATCTTTTAGAACAAGGAGACGTAATTAGGGCCTTGCAAGACTGTAAAGTAGAAGGTAAAACTAAGTTTATTGGATACTCCGGTGATAATGAAGCTGCAGAGTGGGCTGTAAAATCGAACCTATTTGATACTCTTCAAACTAGCTATAGTATTTCTGATCAAAGAGCTCGTACGAAAAATATTTTATCAGAAGCTAAATCAAGAAATTTAGGAGTAATTGCAAAAAGACCCATAGGAAATGCAGCTTTATTAGGAGTGAAAAATCATAAAAATAATGCAACTCACGAATCATTTGGAAGCGCCTACGAAGAATACTTTAATAGAGCTCTAAGTATGTCCGATAGACTAGAAATCAACTTAAGTAATATTGATACCATAGGTTTATCAATGGCATTTTCTCTCTTAAGAAATGAAATTCATGTATTGATCATAGGTTCAAAAAATTTATCTCATGTTAGAGAAAATATAAAATTCATGTCTGAAAAAATTGATAAATTCAAAAATAACGTAAAAGAGTATGAAAATATATTTGAAAAATTAGATGAAAATTGGAGACAATTAACATAACGATACCTAGAAATAATTATCAATGGGAAATAAAAAAAGAATACTTACAGGAATTAGGCCTACTGGAGCATTGCATTTAGGTCATTATGTTGGAGCTCTACATAACTGGATTTCGCTTCAAAATGAATATGATTGCAATTTTTTAATAGCCGACTATCAAGCTTTAGGAGACCATTTCAATGATATAGAACTTATAAAAAAATCAGTGATAGATGTGACTCTTGATTGGCTATCAGTTGGATTAGACCCTGATAAATCAAACTTTGTAATACAAAGTTACGTACCAGAACATGCAGAATTATCAATGCTTCTATCCTTTGTAACACCTTTAGGAATGCTAGAAAGAAACCCTACACTCAAAGGAGAACTGGATTCTCTTCCAGTTGAAAGAAGAAGTGCTGGTTTTTTTAATTACCCAATCAGTCAAGTTGCAGACATACTTTTACCCAGAGCTCATCTAGTTCCAGTTGGAGAAGATCAGGCACCACATTTGGAAATGTCACGTGAAATAGCTAGAAAATTCAATAATATGTATGGTTATGTTTTCCCTGAACCTGAAACTTTGATAGGAAAAGTTGGAAGGCTCTCTGGAATCGATGGAAAAGGGAAAATGAGTAAGAGTCAAGGAAATGTAATTCTACTTTCCGATACTAAAGAGTCAGTAGAAAAAAAAGTAAGAAGTATGTATACAGATCCAAATAGAATTAGAGCTGATATACCTGGAAAAATAGAAGGCAATCCGGTTTTTCAATATCTTGATGCTTTTACAGAAAATGATAAAAAAGTAGAAGAATTTAAAGAAAGATATACTACTGGAAATATTGGAGACGTAGAAATCAAGAACTATTTGTCAAATACTCTTAATGATTTCTTGGAACCAATTAGAGAAAAAAGAGCTCATTTTGAGAATAATATTAATCTTGTAGAAGATGCTTTGGATAATGGAGTTTCAAACGCTAGAATTATCGCTAATGAAACTATGGAACTTGTACGTGATAAAATGAAAATCTCATCGTATAAAAAAGTTTGGTAGATATGTTAGACTCTCCAAAATTTAATGATTTTATAGAAAAATCAAAAAAATATAATCTTATTCCGGTTTATCAAGAAATTAGAGCTGATCTTGAAACTCCTTTATCTATTTATATAAAACTATCAGATAACAAGTACTCATTTTTACTAGAATCTATCACCGGTGGAGAAAATCTAGCTAGATATTCAATTATTGGAACTAACCCAAGAAAAGTTATAAAAACTGGGAAGAATGAAAAATATGGAGAAATTGATCCCTTAGAAATAGTTAAAGAAGAAATTAAGTCATTTAAGGTACCTGAAATTGAAGAGTTGCCTGTCTTTACTGGTGGAGCAGTAGGCTATTTATCTTACGAAACTGTTTCATATTTTGAGGATACTGTTACAAAGAAAAAAAAATCTAATTTAGAAGTACCAGAATCCATTTTTCTTATTACTGATTCTTTAGTTGTTTTTGATCATGTTAAGCAGACTATTTTTATAGTAAATTACGCAAAAATAGAAGAAAATTCTGATCTAGAAAAAGTTTTTTTAGAATCTCAAAAAAAAATTGATGATATCTACGTAAAAATTAGAAAGCCCATTACAGATAAATTTAATAACATTTCAAATATCAATAATTCATCCGATAAATCTAATAATGAATTAGTTGATGAATATCAAAAAAATATGACTAAAGAAGAATATAAAAGTGCTATCGAAAAATGTATAGAAAATATTTACTCAGGCGAAATTATACAAGTTGTGTTTTCTCAAAGATTATCAAAGAAAACTAAAGCGTCTGCAATAGAAATATACAGATGTTTAAGAACAATAAACCCTTCACCATACATGTTTCTACTAAATCTTGATGATTTTCATATCTTAGGAGCGTCTCCAGAATTGCTGGTTAAGTCTTCCAATAAACAAATTAGTGTTCACCCTATAGCAGGTACAAGACCAAGAGGATCAGATTCAATAGAAGATGAATCAATTGCTGAAGAGCTTATTAATGATGAAAAAGAATTAGCAGAACACTTAATGCTGCTGGATTTAGGCAGAAATGATGTTGGAAGAGTTTCAAAACCAGGATCTGTAAGTGTAAATCAAAAAATGGAAATTGAAAAATATTCTCATATTATGCACATAGTATCTAATGTTACAGGCGAACTAAAAGATGATTTAGATGAATTCGATGTCTTAAGGGCCGCTTTCCCTGCTGGCACAGTTTCAGGAGCTCCAAAGGTTAGAGCAATGCAACTTATATCCGATCTAGAACCTGAAAAAAGAGGTCCATATTCAGGAGGAGTAGGATATTTCTCATATAATGGAAATATGGATACATGTATAGCAATTAGAACACTTGTATTAAAAGATAGCACAGTATACATCCAAGCAGGTGGAGGAATTGTTGCAGATTCTCAAGTAGAAAATGAGTATGAAGAGACGTTAAATAAAATGATGGCATTAATAAAATCGGTAAATGAAGCGGAAAGCAATTTAGAATGATTATATTATTAGATAATTACGATTCTTTTACTTACAACTTATATCAATTTCTGAGTGAACTTAATCAAAATGTTTTAGTAATTAGAAACGATAAAACAACAGCGGAAAAAATAGAAGATTATAACCCTAGTCATTTAGTCGTTTCTCCAGGACCTTCGAATCCTGAAAATGCAGGAATTTCGAAAGAAGCGATAGAGTTTTTTTCAACTAAAATACCTGTTTTAGGAGTGTGTTTAGGACATCAATGCATAGGAAATACTTATGGAGCAAATATTGTTCAATCGAAAGAAATAATGCATGGTAAAAAATCTTCTATCACTCACGATGAGAAGGGTATATTTAAGAACATACCTAATCCATTTAATGCTGTAAGATATCATTCACTAATTATTGAAGAAGCCACCTTATCAGATGAATTTGATATTTCAGCAAGAAGTGAGTCAGGAATAATCCAAGGAATAAGGCATAAAAAGCTCTCAATAGAAGGCGTTCAATTCCACCCTGAATCAATCGAAACTGAGAATGGGAAAGATATACTCAAAAATTTCATAAGTTTATAAAATGAATATTATAGATTTAATTAAAAAAGTTTCATCTAATAAAAATCTAACCTTTGAAGAATCTAAATTTTGCATGAAAGAGATAATGTCAGGTAAAATTCTTGCTTCGCAATTTGGGGCCTTAATGTCATCTATGGCTATAAAAGGAGAGACTTCTGAAGAAATAGCCGGTATGGCCTCAATTATGAGAGAATTTTCTGTAAAAATAAAATCCAAACCAAATGCTATTGATGTATGTGGTACTGGTGGCAGTGGTTTGAAATGGTTTAATATTTCTACAGCTTCAGCAATTCTAATATCTTCATTAGGAATACCTGTCGCAAAACATGGGAACAGAGCTATGTCAGGTAATTCAGGATCAGCGGATGTTCTTGAAGAATTAGGTGTAAATATTCTTATTGATAGCGAAAAAGTAGAAAAGTGTTTACATGAAATAGACCTGACTTTTATATTTGCTCAATCATTCCATCCTTCAATGAAATTTGCTGCTCCATTAAGACGTGAGATAGGTATCAGAACAATTTTTAATTTTCTAGGGCCTTTGACAAATCCTGCTGGTGTAAAAAAACAGATCATTGGAACTACGAATAATAATATTGCAAAAAAATTAGCAGAAGCAGCTAAGATTCTAAATTCAGAAAGAGTAATAACTGTTAGTGGCGATTCAGGAGCAGATGAAATTGAAATAGATAACGTAACAAAATTATACGATTCAAGAAATAATTTCAAGGAAGAAACAATAGATTTTCAAAAAGGATATGAATCAAAATACTTAGTAGTTAATTCTCCAAAAGAATCAGCTAGAAAAATTATCAATACCTTTGAATTAGTTAAAGAGCCTTCAGAAGAAGAAGAAAAGTCAGTACTCCATTCTATATTAATAAACTCTTCTGTTGCACTTTATCTTGCTGATATTGAGTCTAGTATTGAAGAATGCTATTACGTAGCTAAAGAAAATGTTCTAAACGGTAATGCAAAAACTAAACTCAAAAATCTTATCAATTTGACTAACAAATAAATATGGGAATATTAGAAGAAATAGTTAAAAAGAAAAAACAAAGGCTTGAAATCAAAAAAAAAGTCTTATCCTTACTTGAGTTACAAAGCTTAAGTCCAAATTATGATGAAATCTACAATCTAGAAAATATATTTCAAAAAAAAAATATCCTGATTTCAGAGATGAAAAGAAAATCACCATCTGGAGGAGTTTTAGATAAAGACTTAATACCCAAGAATCAAGCAAAAATTTATATTGAATCAGGCACTGATGCTATATCTGTTTTGACTGAAGAAGATTATTTTGAAGGAAGCAATGAAGATCTAATTAATGTTCTAGAAATATCAAAGCCAAAAGAAATTCCTGTTTTACAAAAAGATTTTATTTTTGATGAATATCAAATTTATGAGGCGAGATATTTAGGAGCAGATTGCATTCTACTTATAGCAAGAATACTTGATGAAAATGAATACTTAAGACTTTATGAAATAGCAAAAGAAATAGGATTGAGTGTTATTGTAGAAGTCCATAATCTAAAAGAGCTTAATATGGCATTAAAAACTGATATCAATATTATAGGTATAAATAACCGAGATCTTGATAATCTCACAACTAATTTAGAGAATTTTGAAAAAATTTCTAAATATATTCCTACTGGTATTTATAAAATTGCAGAGAGTGGAATAAAAAACTCACAAGATGTCAAAAGAATGATAGATTCTGGAGCCAATGGTTTGCTTATTGGAGAATCAATTATTAAATCAAATAATATTAGAAAAATAATTTCAGAAATATCCGTAAATAAATGAAAGATAATAATCCAAAAATTAAGATTTGTGGAGTGAAAAATAATGATATAGCAAAACTATTGATTGATTTAGATGTGGATTTTATTGGACTGAACTTTATCAAAAAATCAATTAGATATTTAGATGAATTTACAGCAAAATCTATTTCTAAATATATTGATAAATATAGAAAAGAAAAGAAAGCTAAAATTCAAAAAGTTGGATTATTCCTTGATGAAAATGTAGAAAAAATGAATGAAATTTCTAAAAAATTTAATCTAGACCTAGTACAACTATGTGGGAATGAAAATACTGAATATATTTCAAAATCATTGATACCTGTAATAAAAGTGATTCATAT